>Ga0214165_1001162_pt1 | contig 15333 bp, 15 predicted proteins | sample TroBogypolimnion_34_FD_153004 | JGI IMG/M metagenome (GOLD analysis project Ga0214165, IMG submission 153004) | Freshwater microbial communities from Trout Bog Lake, WI - Practice 03JUN2009 hypolimnion v3 | ecosystem: Environmental > Aquatic > Freshwater > Lake > Hypolimnion/Profundal zone ... | reverse complement strand
CCAGGCAACAACGAAGTTCGTCGACAGAGATGTGAACGGTTCCATCAACATTGGCATGCTGTGGATGAGTGACAACATTGAAGGGCGTAGCCGCCCAGAAGTGTTTGTTAGGTCAACTCCATCTATCAAGTAGACCCTGTTTATAAAACTCCCCGTTAAAAACAGCGGGTCGAGGCCCGTAAAAGGGCATACATTCAATTCAGTGAATTTTATAGACATTTAGGTGTTCCATTATTCACTGGGTTGAGTGTACCGTATGATGAATGCCGTGATCCACAACCTCATATTCATGTTTACAACCTATTAGAAAATGTGGATGCACAAGCTGTGCTGAACGAATTCTCAAACCGTTCAATTTATTTGCTAGATGGTTTTTATGGAAGTTGCCGTAGAAGGTTCAATTGCTATTCGCAAAGTAAATATAACTACAAAAGATCTATACCAGAGCTGGGAAATTTTACACCACAAGGACCATCAACTCCTTTAAACTGCGGAGCTGAAATTATCAATATGCTGGTCCTCGTTGCTTGTATAAATATTGAATAAAATTAACAAAGTAGCAATAATACAACCAACATGGATTTTCTCTTTCAAAAAGCGAGCATACTTGTGGCAGGAGCCTCGTCATTGGCAAACGAAATAGTAGATCATGTCAAGGATAAAATGGTAGAACATGTGTTTCAAAAGATCGATACAAAAGTTGCGGGCGAGATACAACACGACACGTATGCCGTCACTCAATATGACAACTTTACGGTCCCACGTTTCTCCCACCTTGATGAAAGTGACCGATCAAAGGCGCTCTACCGATCGCAAGAGCTATTGGATACTTGGAATGCTACTTTCTCAACAAGCAGCTACACGCTCCGTTCGATCCCATTTGATTGTGTATTCGCTCTCTCTTACGCAGAGAACACCATCGGGCTCGCGGGATATATAAAAGATGGCAACAAGTTTACCATTTCGCTCATTGTGGCTCCCGCATATCAAAGGCATGGATATGGTTCACAGCTCGTAGCAAATATTATTCGCTTTATAAAAAATAAAACGGATCAGAATTGTAAATTTATAGTCGAGTGTCCAACACTAGAATCACAACTCTTTATAAAAAAGAATGGGTTTACACCAGAAACAGAAACGAGTCTGGCCACGTTTATAAAACCCAACCGATATTTCACACTCGACTATTAGGCGTCCTCAAGAACTCGCACCACATTTATAGATTATTCTGTACATAAATGTGTAAAATGGCCATGGCCAATGATTGCAGTATATGCCTAGAAAAGCTCGAAAAGAATCTCATTACTCTTCCAAAATGTGGCCACACACTTCACAGCAAGTGTTTTTGTGAATACGTCGAAAGCAAGCGCCATCAAGATGTCGAGTGCCCGTTGTGCCGCGCAACTTTAATCAAGTCACCACCTGCAGTTCAACACATGACATTCGATATTGACGACCCATTAGATCAACCGTCTACACGAAATGAACGCGTAGTTGCCCGCTTTATCATTGGCCTGTACATCATTGGGACTTCTCTTCTCATGTATGCATTGTATGTGTCATCGGCAAGTTGTGCGCAAACAACACCTTTATAAACCGCACATATACCCAAAGACCTCTACCTATTGCGAGTCCGCCCATATACCTCTACCTATTGCAAGTCCACCCATATAGGTCACTGCCATCCTAGTCCTCGCGTAAGAAGAATCCTTCTTTTTTATCTCCCATGACTAAACACACGACACCCATGACAATTAGCAAACAACCCAGGCCACCTACCAGTGTAATGTCTTCTTTCAAAAACAAATAGCTAGCTATCAAGGTGAAGAACGGTGAAGAGTAAATAAGCGCTGACACGATATACGACTTGCTACCCTTCAATACAAAAAAGTAGATTATATTAGCCAAGAAACCTGTGACAATGGCGATCAATGCTATCACACTTACGTTTACCACGTTGAGCTTTTTACTTTCTTTTGTAATGTCCTTCCAAAAGACAAACGCAAAAATACAGGTGCACAAAAAGTAAGCCACCGATGAAACTACCATGATTGTTTTGAATCCAATGTCACGCAACAATACTTTGTGAAAAATTGGAGCAATTCCCCAAAGTATTCCTACAAAAAGTGCGAGTGCAAAGGCTACTTGCTGCATTATAATATACTAGACTTTAAGAATATTTGTGGTGTGCAAATCATCAAGATAAAACAAGTGTACTGTAAATGAATGTCCAAAAACTTGAAAAGAAATCCGGCACAAGATTGAAATATCAAGATACCTATAAAGTAGTATGTGACGATCCTGAAAAATATATTCGAGCTATACAAACTTTTAAATATGGCAATGGAAGCGGCCTAAATGAATTTGTACTTGGTAAACTTAAAACATTTCATCGCCAGTGTGTAATAAAAGTTCATTTTACAGATTCCAAGTTTACCGATAGGGAAATAAAAATAATGGAATTACTCCATAACTGCCCATATGTCGTAAAACACATTTGTACTTATTCGTGCTTGGATGACACAACACGATGGATGGAAGCACTCACAAAACCACAACATACATGTGGAGACTCTAAATCCCTTGACAAGCTCACATTTATGATCATGGATTTTATACCGAATGGTGATGTTGTGACCTTTTTAAAAATAGCTACAAATCAACAAATAAAAGCACTGTTCATTCAATGTGCATTGGCTATTATGGACATGGGAATAAAATATGATGTAAATCAAGGCGATTTCAACTCGGGAAATGTATTGATTACACTTGGAAAACCATCTACCAAGAAAATACAAATTGGTAAAAACACTTATACTTTTGAAACACATGGTGTATACCCTTTGTTTATTGATTTTGGAAGAGGGTATGTCAGAAAACAAAAAACGTGCGACATAATTGATCACATTACAACACAGTTTTCCGTATTTGTAAATTATATACCATTTGAAAACGTGCTCAAAGAAACACTAAGAAACATGGTATTGACCATTTCAAGAAAAACAAAACCACGATTTTCACATGTTTTTAAACCACTATGCCAAAGCTCATCACTTGATCTGTGATGTGCCATCAGTGTGCCGGCGAATGGCCACACTCTCACAGCAGTCCTTGAGCTCCTCCAAGTGTGTCACGAGCACAATCGAGTCGTAGAGCTGCAGCAACACCACCAAAAAGTCGGGCACTCGCGCCAGGTTGACCGAGTCGCATGAAGTAAACCCCTCGTCCAAGAAGAGTTGCCGTGGTTTGATGCAAGAAGCACCAATGTTGCCCAAGGCGATACGCACCGCAAGCCCACATATGAAGCGTTGAAAGCCGCTCGCCTTTTCAATGGGCGGGAATGACTCACTAAACACACCACCCACACCCGTTTGGTAGATGGACCAGTCGAATCCCTTGCCACCCTCCAACATCCATCCCTTCAAGTGCAGACTCGGGTCGATCAAGTTCATGATCTGGTTGGTATATTTTTCAACGAGCGGAATCACCTTGTCCGTATAGAGCCACGTGATGTAGCCCTCCAAGCAGCCCTGTACGTTGCATATCACCTTGATCTTTTCCACAACTTGCCCCAGTTTCTCCGAATAGACCTTGTGCTCGCTCACAGCCTTGACATGGGCCTCCAATTCGGCATTGAGCTTTTCCTTTTCCACGACGAGCGATGTGAGGTTGCGCGCCTTGACAATGTCCTCATACGAGTCGAGAACGGATCTTGCCTTGTCCCTAGCTGATGCCTGTGCCAGGGCCAACGTGAGCTCATCTACACGCGATCCCTTGCTCACAGCCACCGCGTCCTCCAGATACCGCTTGCGCAAAAACCATAGGGGCTTGAACACATCAATGGCCTCACGCACCTCGAAATTCTTAAGGCGCTGAAGGCAGCACTTGCAATCGGTGTTGTAAGGTCCCTTGTCAAACCCGCACTCTTCCTCGAGCACCACACTATCAACCCGCTCCTTGGCCGCCTTGTACTCTTGCTTGTTGTAAATGCCACTGCCTGACACACTGCCACTACTGGCAAAGCCAAACGTCTCGCCATATTTAATGTGCTCCTCGAATTGCTTTTCATAAAAGGCGCAGGGCTTCTCAAATGACACTGCCTTGCCACCTGATAAAGTCATCCGCGCGCTCTTGCTCCTTTTGATATTTTCCAATTCAAATTGCAAATCGCTGGCGCTCACCGACTGCGAACCTGTCGCTGCCACTTTTTCATAGTGGGCACGAGGAAACAGCTCACCCATAAACGTGCACTCGAGCGCCACAGTAGCCCCAATATCCACAGCGAGTGCATTCATCTTATGTTTGATCTTGGCCACCACCACCTCATCCAAGATGCGCCGAGCCACTCCCGCCAAGGCCGCCTCCATGAGATCCCCGATGCACTGGTGTGCTAAACGCGACTCCTTCAAGAGCTCCATGTATCTGGTGTGGGTGTCGATCGAGAGTGCATTGTCCAACATCTCCTTTTGCTCAGCTGCTGTCATGGCGAAAAAGTCAGCATCAGCGTTCTGTGACACCATGCAGGACAGCAAAAAGGCGTCCATGGATCCCACATGCGCCTCGATCCACTTGTCCACGGCCACCTTGCCGGAAACAAGTGAGTCCCACGCCGCCAAGTCAGGGTTCCACAACTCGATCTTGGTCCCGACCGCCACCGCACTTGCAGTCGGCTTCTTGTCCTCGGCTCCATAAAACGTGCGAAAGACGCGCACCATGCCCACTGTCTCGACCTGCAAAGTGAGTTGCACCTGGCAGGGCTCTGAGCGCGGCTTTTGGATCGAGACCACACTTCCAGAATGCAGCCTGTTGGACCGCGAGGGAAACCCAGTGCCGTACAGCGCCAACAAGATGATCTCGAGGAACGACGTCTTGCCATGTCCGTTGCGCCCCGAGATGGTCACGATCTTGCCCTCCAACTTGTTGAAAAAGAACTCGTTGTCAGCGCCGTAGCAGAGCAGCCAGTTCCATGTCATCTTGAGCATACGAAACGTATTTTTTGTGTCACCAGCCAAACCCGAACCCGAACCGCTCACCAAGTAAGCATCGAGTCGCTTCTTGATCTTGGCGTTCCTATCAGCAACCTTTTGGGCAATCACCTCGTTGCCCAACTCCACACCAACATTCCCAATTACTAGCATATCAGGTGACCTAATAACCGCTCCTGCCCCAGGAATGCCACCGTGCTCTGCCAGATAGGTGATCCACTGTTCGGGCGTGTTGTAGAGTGCTGCCACTGGCTTGACTGACTTTTCACCACCGCCCCCATCATCACAGTCACAGTCACAATCATAGTCGCGCTTCTCCTGTGCCACAGGAGCCGGCCTCTCGAACAGCCGCTCCTCGCACTCGGCAGCGGCTATGTCAACCACGTTGTGGATGTGCAAGGCCACCACGGTCTTTTCTCCCAAGTCCCACATCAGGAAACCGTGGCCCTCGATGCTCTCTCCCACTGACTGACGCACCATGCTGCTTGCATATCCAAAAGGAATGCCTGTACCTGACCTAGACCAGTCCCACTTGTTCATGATCTTGTAATCGCTTCCAACTTGAACGTTGTCCACAAAAGCGCCATCACCCGCACAACCATAGACGACCTGGGTGTGAATGTCCCCGAGAAGTGCACAGTCATAGCCCTTGAACTTTGCTCCATCCGTCACCACACCGTGAAAGAGCGCCACCTTGTGCTTGACATCCTTGAGCTTGCCTGCCAAAGGAAATGACGCATTGCTATCCTGAATGGCGAGCACACCAAATCCGAGCTCATCAGATATACGGTACACTCCTGTCTCGTTGAAATAGGTCACATTGGAAATGCCGGGGATCAACATGCTAGTGATCAGGTCCACCTCAGACACCTCCCACTGCTTGTAGTCGTGATTGCCGCGAATGACGTACACGGGCACAAGGGACGCCAGTGCCTTGAGAAAGTCATAGAACAACTTGATTCCAGGAGATTCCAACTTGCTCTTGTGGTGAAAAATGTCTCCAGTAATCACCACGGAATCGCCACCACCAACAACCCTTTCATCACGCACAAACGCAACAAACTTTTGAAACACATAGTTGTACTCGTCGTAGCGGCACCGCACGGCATCACCTGAGCGGATATGGAGATCGGAAATGTGAAACAACCGCATTTGCAAACAGCCGACTGCCTTGATAACAAATCATATTCACTTTGTCTTTATGTACACAATTGCAAAACTAAAATAGGAAATAATGATTCAATAATAGAAACGCATCAGCACTCGGCTCTGGCCTTTTCAATGTACGCCTGCTTCATGCCGGGCTCGAGAGAGTCCCAGTACAGGTCGCTCTTGGTCTTGATGAGGACCCAGGGCACCTTGCTAGTTGTCACGTTGTACGAGGCCCTGACCGCGTCCACAAACGCCTTTTCCTTCTTGGCCTCGTGGTACAGGATGTACTTGGCGCGCTCCACAAGCTTGTTCTGCTTGTTCACCTCTTTCTTGGGTGTGGCCTTGTTGGCCATGGTCAGCGTCAGGTCACTCACCTTTTGCACCAACAGCATCAACGCCTTTTCCGTGATGACCAAGGTCTTTTCGGGCACAGGCACAGGCACAAACGGCTGCTTGTAGGCCTTGGCCTGTGGGGGCACGGGCAGCTCGGGCTCGCACTCTTCATCGCTCACCATTTCGGTCTCGGCATCGGACTCGCAGTCATTCACCGCCTTTGGGTTGTGCGCATAGCAGTACTTGCACCCATCGATGGCGTTGTTTTTGCACTTGTGGGACTTGCCGCCGCGCTTGATGGACTGTTGGCACCGCATCCTCCGTGAAAGTACTCCGTGAATTGCTGATTATAAAAGAACATGTTTTTGTAAACTTTTAGACATGTGATAGGGAAACTCACAACTTTTCCATTTACTTTTAAAAAGATGACACTTGAATAAAAGCTATTAAAAGTTGGCCACAAATGTAAAAAATAAATAGAATAAAATGTGGCTACCCTTTTTCGACAAGCTCGTATTTACAAAAGAAAAGCCAACATTGACATCCGACATTCAACATTGGAACAATGTGTACACGGTCAAAGTTAATCCAATTACGAGCCCCAAGAAAAACTCCGTGATAATCTACGCCCATGGAAACAAATGGGACCTTGGCCGGTTGCGCAATGAACGCATCTTGCACAAGATAGCGAATATTACGCATTGTCCCATTGTAGCTTTCGAGTTTGCCGGCTATGGAGTTGATCACAAGAATCCAGTTTCAAGTGAACAAACCGTCCAAAATATATTGTCCACATTCAAGACTTTGCGCAGGCAATACCACCACGTTTACTTTTATGGTTTCTCCATTGGTGCCGGCATCGTGGCCGAAGCATTGAACCGTCTCAAAATCGATCGAAAACCTTTCCCAAGTGCCATATTTTTGCAAGGGGCATTTACTTCAGTTTTGGACACTCCTGAAGCCAAAAGAAAGCTCGGTGCTTTTCACGGCACTTGCAAATTATTCTTTAATTTATTCCAAGTCCAAGATATTCTCATCGAGAAAACTAAAAGAAAACTGCCACTTGTTTATTTCATCCATGGAACTCGAGATCAAACATGTCCTTTTGCGCCTATTGAAAAACTTGCCCATGTTATTGATGCAAAAATGATATGGATCGAAGAAGGCGGTCATAATCAATTGGAAGATGCCCCCGAGTTTGCAAAGCTACTAGGTGAAGCTTTTAGGAAGCTTCCATAGCATCTTCTGTGAAGCTTCTATAGCAAGTGCCAAGAAGGTGGCGAACCCTGAGCCATGAGCCATGAGCCATGAAAAGGTATACAACAAAAAATATTTTCATTCAGTCACAACTTGCGCAAACTTGTAAACCAATCTAATCAAGATGCAGCGCTGCACTGATTGCGGATGCACCAACTTTCGCGAGGTCGAGAGCTATCTCACATGCACACAATGTGGCCTCGTGGCAGCCGAGGGGGTCACGTTCCTCCCCGACTATGTGCACTCGTTTGCCGACTACGAGCCTGCCTTCACGGTCAAGCCCCCGCCCACTTCGTCCACGTACCTGAACGGCGACATCTTGGACACGTGGGCTGCCCCGCTCAACCTGACCAACGACATGGTCACCGTGATCAAGGGCATCTTGGAAGAGTGCAAGGGCTTGTACAAGGGCGACAACCGCCGCTTCGCCTTTGTGGCCGCAGCTGTGCACTGTGCTGTCCCCGCTCGCTCGCTTCCCCAGATCGCCGAGACGACCGGTGTGCCCATGGGCCTCATCCACAAGGCCATGACTTGCATCTACGAGCAGAGCGAGGCGGCACGCAAGTTTGTCTCTACCACGGTCATCAGCACACACAATGCCACCGTGCACCGCCTCGTTCAGAAGCTCTTCTTCTTGCCGGTGGACCAAGAGGTCAAGGTCAAGTGCACAGTGATGAAGCTCTACAACCGTGTGAGCACCATGGACGTGATCAAGCCCTTCAAGACGGACAAGCTCATCACAGCGCTCATCTTTATGGCGTGCGAGAAGCTCGAGGTCAAGGACGGCAACATCAACAATGTGGCCACAGCGTGCGGGGCGGCCACTAGCACCCTGCGCAACATTGTCTATAGCATTCGCAGGGCCCTGGCTTAGACTAGGCGCAATAGCAGCAACAGACAATGAATGCCATCGTTTTTTTTCAACAGTTCAATTGTAAACATTGGAAATAACGCCCTTGAGCATCAAGTTTTCCTCGAGCAACTTTTTATATTTTTCCTTGAGCACCACGTACTTTTCCTTGAGCAAGTTGTTGTCCTCAAAAAACTTTTTAAGAGTTGCACTAAAGTCGCTCATCTTTCGTTCAATCTCGCCTTGGATGGTCTCGTTCATAATTGTAATCTCACTATGCACCGAAGCTTGCAAGTCATGAATCTCGTTGTGCACATCATGAAGCTCACCAGACAAGAGCAACAGGTCTGAATTCGGCATTTTGTCTTGACCGTCTACTTTAAAATTAAGAATTGAAAAATCCTTAAACGCAGAAAACAAATAAAGCATACAAAAGCAAAAAGTCAAAAGTCAAAAGTATGTAGTAAAGTTGCTCGTATCGGCGCCGGAAGATGACAAAAAACTCACGGCAATAATAATCGCCTTTTTGAACTCGGTTTTTACAGCCACTACATCTGCAACTCCACGTGTGTCCATCCACTCCACAATATCAGGGTACTTGGCCAAGAGCCCGTGCACTTTGTCAACCTTGCACTTGCGAATGGCCAGCAACAAAGCTTGCAGCCAGATGACACAAAACAGGGCGCCGTGCACGCGCTTGCCCTTTGCAATGCAGTCGTTGCACTCGGTATGTAAAACCTCTATCTCATCATCCGTTATGTCGTGGTGAGTCACGTCGGTCATGATCTTGAATCCGCTATATTCGTCATCTTCATTGTCACACTCTTTCATCAAGACTTCTCCCCACTTGCTCTTCATAGAGATTCTAAACATTGTACAAGATTGTTGATTGCTACCAAAATATAATTTGTTCTTTCATTTTTTATAGAATGCCAAACTATTTATATTGCGAGCTCGCCCAACAATAAGAAATATAATAAAGAGTTTACAGCCTTGAAGCATGTATCGATTGTAAAAGGCGCGAGCCCTCGATGCCAGCCCGTTCAAACTCGACCACTTTTTCCTTGTTAATTTTGCGCACCAAATAGATGACTGACGGGTATTGGGCCATAATGTCCCTGATATCTCCAACCATCTTTTTGTTCACCGCCAAGCGCATAGCTTGAAACCATATGACGCAAAAGATGGCTACATCCACTTCTTCCTTGACACAGGCCTTGCGCAAAAACACCACATCATCGTCGCTAATTCCGAGGGTGCGTATGTCAGTCACGATGTTGTAGCCACCGCACACCTTGATCAGCTTGCGCATGGCGAGGTCGGTCTTGTCACCCATTTGTTTTTTGTACACACTAAGCAAATTATATTTGTCAGTTTTTAAAGAAAAGCATGTCGATAAATATCCAGGCATTTCAAAAACACATGCGTACGTATACACAGCCTCCACCACAAATGCAACAACTTACTCTGTTAGATATTCATTTTAACTCGGTATATGTTCCGCAAAAAGTTACCGAGTATATTAAAACGTGTACACAAAGTTCCAAAGTTTTGCGATATATATATCCCCACATTACCATTACTCTTGTCAACCCACCACCCAAAAACGACGAGTTTGCTCACGAGATAGCCCGTGTTGCGTCCTATTTACAAACGGTCACTAGCCAAATCCATCCACAATTCGTCTATATTCATACCCCCAAAAGTATATTGACTGATAAAAGTCTGAATCAAGGAAAATCCCCCGCACCTGAAGATATCAATAGCGGTGTCACATTTTCATCGGCGGGCACCAACCCACAAATCCTGGTGTATCGGCAAGAGGAGGCGGGCAAAGTGGCCATTCATGAATTAATCCATGCGTATAAACTTGACATCTTTCCACCCACAATAGAGATACCCATCCCAAAAGAGCTCAAGTCGACTGTCCAAGTGCGCTACAACGAAACCTATACTGAGCTCGCCGCGGCTATCCTATACACCATCATAAAGTCCCGATCCATAAAACAACTACGGGATCATTTTGTTCAAATGGCCAAGATGATCATGTGCTCACACATAGTAAATGGCCAGTTTAAACAAGATACTCACGCTTTCGAGTATATAGTGGCAAAGGGTTACCTAGTCTGTGGAAAATCGACTGCTCAAATATACCGATTAATCGAGGACAAGGTATATTTTAACACCGAGTTAAAAGAGCAAGTTGCCACCATCTTTACAGATTTCACGTGCACATTTCCGTCTCTACCAAAAAGTTGAAGAAACCAATATATCTTGACAACATCATCTACCCATCAAGACATTCAGACATTCAGACATTCAGACATTCAACAATGGTCAAGACCTGTTCCATTTGCGTCGAGGAGGTCCACGAGTCCCGCTTCATCAACTGCACCAAGTGCAACGAGGAGTATTGCTTCACCTGCTTCGACACCTATGTCAAGACGCTGAAGAACGACATCAAGTGCATGTCGTGCAACGTGGTGTGGGAGCCCAACTTTATCTACCGCAACATCCCGCTTCGCATCATCTACTCGACGATCAAGAAGAAGCGCGAGGAGATCCTGCTGGACCGCGAGAAGGCTTTGCTGCCTCTGGCGCAGCTGGAGATCGAGCGTAAGAAGGAGATCCAGCGCCTCAGCGACGAGATCTGGAATGTGAGGGCACACATGGATGCGCTCATGCGCAATCGCAGCGACCTCGAGACCAAAAAGGTCAACGTGCTGGCAGAGGAGAAGAAGCCCAAGCTGGTGTGCGGCTGCCCCATGAACGAGTGCCGCGGTTTCATCAACATGCCGGGCTACAAGTGCGGGGTGTGCGACACCGAGATCTGCGGCAAGTGCCACGTGATCAAAGACAAGGTGCACGAGCACATTTGCAAGGATGACGACGTCAAGACGGTGGAGCTGCTCAAGAAGGACACCAAGCCCTGCCCGGGCTGTGGCGCGGCCTCGAAAAAGACCGAGGGCTGCAACCAGGTGTGGTGCATGAACTGCCACAAGGCGTGGAGCTGGAGCACGGGCAAGATTGAGACTGGGACGGTGCACGCCACCGACTACATCAACTACCTGCGCACCAACGGCATCACTGTGCCCCGCGCCCAGGGCGACATCCCCGGAGGCAACGGCTGCAACTACAGGGAGAACAACATCTGGCGTGACTTCCCCAGGTTTTCCATCAATGCCAAGGCGTTCACAAACGTCCTGACCAGCAAGAAGTACATCACCACCAACATAGAGTGGGTGCTGCTGCAGGAGATCTTCCAGCGCACCGCCGAGAGCGAGCGCATCCAGCTGATCCTCTCCGAGACCAACCTTGACCTGGGTGTCAAGTACATCACCAACGAGATCGACGAGAAGTCGTGGAAGTCCACCATCATGAAGCGTGACAAGGAGAACGCGTTCCGCACCGAGATCCACAACATGCGCATGGCCTATTTCGAGACCATGAGAGACATGTACAACCAGCTGTGCACCATCAAGGGTGCCGACGTGAAGACCCTGAGGCCAATGGCCAAGGAGATCTTCAAGTTCCACGACATGATGAACGAGGAATTTGCCACGCTCAAGGGCTTGTTCAAGAGCTCGAGGGTGTCGCCGTTCAGGACTGCCACTGTGTTGCCTGCCTAGTCTGATTCTATCATATATTCATTGATTTCCTATGGGCCGAAAAGGTATATAAGGATAAGAAACATCACTTACATCAGGTGATGCTACTCCCTCATTCGGAGTGGCCACCAATCTTGTAGATTAGGGTATAAGGATAATTTCCATCCATTGTTACAGGTGATGCTACTTTTACCTAAATTAGTTGTTCCTAGTTTTTAGTATAACCAGAGCGTGAGTGGCCGAGTGGTTGATGGCGCCAATCTCAAGAATTGGTGGACGCAAGTCCTCGTGGATTCGAATTCCACCTTACGCATCTGGTTGTACATTTATTAAATCCTCATTTTTATTAATATTTTGGCTCGTGTAGTTCACTGGATAGAATTTTCGCCTTATGAGCGGAAGAAGTGGGATCGTAACCCACCGCGAGTACCAAAATATATTTTTGTTAAATTATTATTCAAATCCCGAAAATGCTTTCCATCTTTTGCCGCAAATCCTTATCGGAAAGGGAATACTTGTAAGGCTCTGTCCACTTCTTTAATGTGAATGTCTTTGACTTGTTGTTCATGTTCCCATCTGTCTGTACATATTCGTACTCGACTAGAATATCTTCGGGAATGATATAAAATGTTTCCATGTCTTTTTTTTTCCAAACCCAGTAGAAATCATTGTCGCCTTTATTGTAGCACGTTTTGTGACGCGAAAGTTCTACAACGTAGCAAGGATTCATACTGCTCTTTTTGGCAATCGATGCAACCTTTTCCTGTATCTTGTATTTTTTTATTGTGAAATCGTACACCCTACTTTCATAGTTTGGATAAACAAAGTCAATGAATGGAATGGCATTTTCCCTTAGTCTCCTGTATATTTGTTCCTGTTTTTGTTGAATGGTGATCGGTAATACACCAGTTGTCTTGTTGAACTTGTTATACAACGCATAGTTCAAGTGCATGCTTTCTGCCAAGTCTGTAGTCTTGACCTGGTACATGAAATACTCTGATTTCTCTGTTACGCCAATATTTAGCTTGTTTTTTAGCATGACCTGTGTGTTGTCCAATACCCACATTTTGTCGTCTTTTAGACATATACACAAAATAACACAATCGTTGTAATCGTTCATGTTGATTGCAAACGTGTAAAGGTTGTGACAAATGTCTTGTGTTGTCTTGACCTGTACCATCATCCACTTGTCGTCCTTTTGGTATTTCGGTTTAATCAAAATGTCAGACAAGCATCCTTCATTTGTCCTCTGGATGTCAAACTCATCTTCGATATGAGACGATATCCTTACAATGCCTTCGTACTCCTGTTGAAAAAAGTCAGTATGTGACACACTGTTCTTCTTTCGAATAACGTCCTTGATGCAATCCTTGCAGTTCAGACCTGTGTCCTTGTACCAAAAATTGGTCAGTGTCACAGTATTGTTGTGCCCGCACACTGCCCTGAAACGCATTATCCCCTTCATACCTGCACACGGCATGTCCTTGTACTCTTCCTCGGTAGTGTACAACAGGCAATTCTTCTCGGCGAACTTCTGAACGGCTTGGGTGTATGTGGGCATGTTTGTATCTTTTCTCACAACAATAGGTCTTATGATATATAAACACATCAAATCCTTATATGCTTTTTAGTTTATCGTGTGTTGCAACACTAAAAATAGCTTAAACACTATAGTACATATATACCTTGTCAAGCTGCAAACAATATAAATAAGCACAATGGTCACTTACACCGAACTCAAAGAGTTGTTCGATAGCAAGGGTTGTGTGATGCTCGACACTCTCGAAGAGTTCAATGAGAGTATCCAAAACGGCATCACGTACAAGAATTCCCGTGTTTGTTTCAAGACCCGATATATTGCAACATGTGGCCATGAACATAAGGTGTTTCATAAAAAGATCAAACACGACAATGGATTGATGTGCCCAACTTGCTCAATAGTCCAGAGGCGCATTCTACAAAAGGCCAAAACAAATGTAGTTGATGATGGCCAAGCTTCTTCTCATTTATGTGAAGACAATTGCGTCGAATATATTACCAGGAAGATCGAAAAGGACATCGACGTATTCAAGACTCGGGAAGGTTGCCTTGCGGATTTCATTATCAGGCCAAAAGGAATGGATGAGGACAAATGGATGATGGTCCAAATGAAGTCTACTGAGATGCCTAGCGACTCATATCGTTTTGCAATGAAAAATGAAGACGACAAATATGAAAAATGCATAATCATATGTTTGTGTTGGTCTGATAAGAGGATGTGGGTTTTCGAAAACAAAGATGTGACGGGTAAGTTAAAGATAGCTATTGGACTACATAAGTCTCAAAAATATGATAGCTTTCAAATGAAAAAGGCCGATCTTGGAACAAAGTTGTTAGATTTTTATAAGACCATGGAGACTTTCACTATGGACAAGCTTGATACGCCTATTTCCAATAACCAGGTCAAGGAGAAAGAGTTTGCCCAGTTGCGTGAAACCAAATGCAACTTTCTCAAGTTTGACATTCCTACAAAGTCTCAATTGTGCTACGATTTCACTGTCAATGGGAAGAAAATACAAGAAAAAGTGGGCAAGTCTACAGCCCCAAGTGTTTCCTTTTCTATATCGCGAAGGAATGGGAACATTGATAAAGTATCACAAAGAAAGGCATATTGCATTGGGGAGAATGATTTCTACTGGCTAAACTTTCCGGACAAGCAAACCTTCTTTGTCTTTCCAGAGAATGTGCTCAAACAACATGGACATATTTCAGCCGCTGGCGTGATCATAAAAGAGACAAAACTCACAATAAATCCAGCCAAGCTACACTTGCCAACCCACGACTGGATGAACGAGTACATGTTCAACTATGACAAGATCGACAAGGACCACTTGCTCGCATTGTTGAACAATTAAGCCGACATGTACTTGTCTTTTATTTCAAGCTTACACTAAATTTGCATATATTATCTCAATAATTAATATAATCATGGCTTCTAATAAGAGATTACACTCTGACAAGTGAATAATGGAACACCATAAACACAAGAATATGAAACATGTCATTCACAACTTATTGAGGGTTAATTTGACTTAAGGATAAGACCCCTACAAAAGGGTAGAATGGAAACAATCTCCAACAACATGAATCTTCCAAGGTTTATGATGCT
>Ga0214165_1001160_pt1 | contig 15337 bp, 7 predicted proteins | sample TroBogypolimnion_34_FD_153004 | JGI IMG/M metagenome (GOLD analysis project Ga0214165, IMG submission 153004) | Freshwater microbial communities from Trout Bog Lake, WI - Practice 03JUN2009 hypolimnion v3 | ecosystem: Environmental > Aquatic > Freshwater > Lake > Hypolimnion/Profundal zone ... | reverse complement strand
CCCGACTCAGACCCAACCTGGCTTCACGCAGTGGGGTTCTTACGCGCAATTTGTTTCGATCGAAAACGCCGACTTCAACCTGATCGCACTACCCGATGCCATCTCCTTTTCAACCGCCGCAGCTCTGGGTTGTCGCTTCGCCACCGCCTTTCGCGGATTGACCGCCCGCGCAAAAGTTCAACCCGGCGAGTGGGTCGCAATCTTTGGCTGCGGGGGAGTCGGCATTTCGGCGATCATGATTGCAAAAGCTCTAGGAGCGCGAGTAATTGCCATTGATATTTCAACCGCGGCTCTTTCAAAGGCAACGCAGCTTGGCGCAGATTTCACCATCAATTCCAGCACATCAGATGCCCTCACGCAGATCCGTGCATCCACCGGCGATGGTGCAGATGTTTCAATAGATGCCTTGGGTTCACAAACCACTTCTACCCAATCGATCCTGTCGCTGCGCCGCCGCGGCCGCCACCTGCAATTGGGATTGTTATTAACCCCCGATGGTTTAACTCCAGAACCCATGGCGCGAGTGGTCTCTTACGAACTAGATTTACTAGGAAGCCATGGAATGGCGGCAGCTGATTATCCGCAGATGCTCGCAATGGTTGCATCCGGTGCTCTGCGCCCCGATCTATTGGTGGAACGCACGGTTGACCTCAATGAGGCCATAACGGTGCTACAAGCCATGAGCGACCCAGCTGGTGCAACAGTTGGTGGAATCACGATTATCAATCCCTAAACAATTAGAGTTCCAAATATTGAGCGTCTGGTCCCGCTTCCAATAACCTGGAAAGGTGTCGTCCTTGAGATTACTTAAAGGTGGAGGCCTTAATCTTCACTTAATGGCCCCAAGTTCCCGCTTAACAGACCCAATGTTGTGAGAGCCTAGATAGATGTCAGCCAGTACAGATAACCTTTTCACATGCTCAATTAGGCGCAGGACTAATCTTAGGAAATGAGAGCCAGAAATGACTGACGAGGCGCCAACGGGCTATGTGAGCTTATTTGACATTCAAAGATACGTTGAAAAGGCACTGGACTCATGGAAAGCCAGGCTGGTCTCATTTGATGGAAACAACAAACAGATTTTTTACAAGCCATTGAAGGTTGGCACAGTTGATTTTGATGATAATTTTGCAGACCTGCAGGCCATTCAAAACTTGCTTTCGGGCAAAAAGGTAAAAACATCCCAAATTTATCCCCGCCTTATAGCGAAAATTGAGTCTAAAGAAGTCCAAGAACTTGCTCGGGTAGATTCATCAGAAGATGAAGAGGTAGATGATGCAAATGTCGACCTAGACGCGGAGAAAGACTTAAACAAAGCCTGGGCTTTAAGACTTCGTCGTTTTGAAGCAATCTTCCGGAAAACAAGAATTGATAGTGAAGAAAAGAATATTGAAACTTGCTTCCTTGCGGAGGCTTTCTGCACTTGGGACATGAAAACTGCGGGTGGCACCATTCCAAATGCCCCATTGATTTTTCATCCAATCAAAATTGAATCTGTTTCTCGAGGAAACAATGACTTCAGTCTCGAAAAGGGCAGTGATGGAGTTCTAAACGACGCTCTAATTCTCTATTTTCAAACTGAGCATGGATTACTCCAGGAGATTTTCGAAGTACCTACGAGTGAGATATACCCAGGGTCCGAGTCATTGCAGAATTTAGTAAACCGGATTTCAGATGCTGTTCCTGGCTTCAAAATTAACTCCAGGCGAATCCTTGGCAACTTTTCATTCGCACAGTATCCGATGGTGATGGACTTAGAAAGGATTAAGAAGCAAGGCACATCCCACACAGTTATATCCGCACTAGCGAAAGTTGGGAAAGCCAAGGACGAACTCGAGCGAATAGGCTCTGAAGAATCTATCGGTGAGTTATCCATCAAGAACCCAATTCTTGAACACTTGGTCTTTCCAGCCGACTCTTCGCAGCATGAAGCGATTAGCGCAATTGTTGGAGGCAAAAACATCGTAATTCAGGGGCCTCCGGGAACTGGAAAGAGTCAGACGATTGCCAATGTAATTGCGGAGTGTGTGGCCACCAAGAAAAGTGTTCTATTTGTTGCTGAAAAGAGAGCGGCAATAGATGCTGTGGCAGAAAGACTAAATGATGTTGGCCTTGGCGGCATAGTACTAAATCTGCACGATGAGCCCGATAAAAAGACCATTGCCCAGACCTTGACTCAGATTCTTAAACAATATTCGGTAATGAAGGAACCTCGCCCTGCTGAAGTAAGTAAGTTATACGAAGCCAAAAAGAATCTACAAAGGCGTTGGGAATGGCTAAACTCACCCACTTTACTAACTGACACTCAAGGTAACTTTTACTCCGTTTACAACCTTTTCCGGGAAGTGGGAGAAAGGGGGGGGAGTCTCGATTCCGATCAACTTCTTGAATCCAAAGTATTTGTGCCAAATATTGAAGATATCTCTTCTCAGGTTAGGGATGAAATATCGGGATTGATTGATGTGCTTTATCGCTGCGATTTTTTTGGAACTCGAAAAGACCACCAAGAGACCTCCCATTTGATTGAACTGTTAAAGACTCAGGAAGTTGCCAACCGCCTGAATGAATTGGTTGCGAACCTCCATAACCAAATGCAAATGCGGGAATTTGTAAACTCAATTGATTTAGCTCGCAGTTTAATACCTGATACCGAACGCAATCCTAAGGCAATCCAAAAAACATTCATACTCTATATTGAAACAAAGTCTTTAATCAGTAAGTGGAATATTGACAGGTATGAAGAAATTATTGCTTTGAAACCTCTACTTACTGGTTTTTCTGAATATCGGCACGCACGGGGACTTGGAATGATATCTGCCTTTTTTGCACGCCGTAAAGAAATGAAAAGTTTGCTCGAGTTCAGGACAGATTCAGGCGCGCCAACAAAGCCTTTCTTGTTTATGCTCGACGTTGAGGCACTCGAGGAAGCAGTAGAGAAGTGGGCGGCCTTAGGCGGAAGTATGGAAGTTCTAAGGCATAGCCAGGGACTAGGAACAACCAATCAGCTAATACAAGAGATAGTTTCAAATTTGCAATTGCTTTCTTCAATAATCTCTGAGGTAAATTTGGAAGAGCTGTCTTTCGATACACTGACCTTCAAGTGTGAAGCTCTCTATTCGGATTCAGAATATATTCGAGACCTACCGCAACTTTCTTCTGCCAAAGAATTCTTGCTTAAATATAGGCTAAGTGGGGTTCTGGAATTTCTTGACGTCGAGCAGGTCTCACAAAGTTCTGCTTCCCAATATTGGGAATATCTCTGGTTTTCATCACACCTGCAGCGCACATTGCTCAACACGGGTCAATCTTCATACAACTCCAGTGCTCTCAACCAGGATATTCTTGAGTTTGCCGCCCGTGACAAGGTTGAATTTTCTACAAATCCATCTCGAATAATCCGAGGCATTACTACTTCCTTATTACAACTTAGAAGTCCAGGATTCGACTTGTTAACAAAGCAAGCAACGCTCAAATCAGGACACATGCCATTTAGGGAATTGCTTACCAAGGCAACTGCTGAAATTTTATCTATAAAGCCTTGCTTTGCAATGTCGCCTCGGGCCGTTTCCCGCATGCTTCCCTGCAAGGAAGGATTATTCGATGTCGTAATCTTTGACGAAGCTAGTCAAATCAAGCCAGAGAATGCGATCACTTCAATCTATCGAGGAAAGCAGGTAGTGGTAGCGGGAGACCGCCACCAATTGCCTCCAACGAAAGTTGGGTTCTCTGATGGCGCAGCGGGAGATGACCTTGAAGATATGGAATCGATTTTGGATGAGGTTACTTCTATGTTTCCAATTCAAGATAATCGAGGAAATGTTAAGCCATTGACTCGACACTATCGAAGCAATGATGAACGACTTATTTCGTGGTCCAATTATCACATTTACAAAGCAGTGGGAGAAGAACTCTCCTCCTTTCCATCCACGGCGAGCGACCCTAGTCTAGTTCTTAAGCACGATTACATACAGGGTGTTCGACTCGCAGACATGTCCCATGCTAACGAGGTTGAGATAGATGCTGTTATTTCTGCTGTACAAGACCACGTACGAAACAATTTCAATCTTTCCCTAGGAATAATTGGTTTTGGAAGGCGCCATTCTGACCGCTTACAGGATGCTTTTAACATCCTCGAAAAAACTGATTCTGATTTCTACACATGGAAAGCTCATTGGAGTGAGCATCGTGAGAAATTCTTCATCAAGAATATTGAAAACGTACAGGGCGATGAGCGTGACTCAATAATTATTACGCCTGGCTATGCACCGAATTTAGAAGGGAATTTACTACTTAGATTCGGAAGTTTGAATCTTTCCGGAGGCGAACGCCGTCTTAATGTGGCAGCAAGTCGAGCGAAGAACTATATGCACCTAATTACTTCAATGCGAAGCCATGAATTTGATCTAACAAGAACATCGTCACGGAGTGTCGCTCTCTTCAAGTCCTATATCGAATTTATGGAACGGAGTGGCCACTTGGATCATGTTCCTGAACAATTTGCTGTTCCCGAATCTCCATTTGAAGAACAAATTTTAAAGGCACTTACTGAAAAGGGTTTGCTTGTGGACTGCCAAGTGGGCGAGTCTAAGTTCAAGATAGATTTCGGAATTCGTGACCCTAAGACCAATAAGTATATTTTGGCACTAGAGGCCGATGGAGCCACTTACCATTCTTCAGCGTATGCCCGAGAACGAGATTGGTTACGTCAACAAGTATTGGAGCAAAAGGGTTGGAATTTTGTACGCATTTGGTCAACGGATTGGTGGGAAAATCCTAAGTTCCAAGTTTCTAGAGTCCTTGATGCTTACAATCGAGCTTTGGCGAATCAAATCAAGGAACCTCAATTCCCGCCTAAAGTTGCACTTTTGCACGACTCCAAATCCAAATCAGAATTTGAAGGGAATTCCGAATATGAGTTGCTTCGAGGAATTCTTGCGCAGTTCCCCTACACAACTAAAGAGAATCTTCTGACTAAATGGATGTTGGTTTTAGGGTTAAAGCGAAAGACAACTCCGCTCTTGGATAGATTTGAAAATTATTACCACCAAGCCAAGAAGGATATACGCACCGTGGGTCAGTAAGTTGGGCAATATCTCGGGCTTGGAAATGAAACCTCTGGCTCGAAGGGTGTTGGGCGGTCCCCACAACGTTCGCCAATAAGCCTAACCCCAAAAGAACGCAATAGGGAACCGATTGAACAGTAATCAGGAGTACAAAGTGCTGATTTTGTCGGTGCAATCTGACAGGATCTCTCAATGGAAACTCAGGTTCGAACCCCACATGCTGTCTTCATGATGCCTCAACGACTTCTTGTTCCCCTATTCCAAAGGCCGTACGTCTGGAATGAAGAACGCCAGTGGGATCCTCTATGGAAGGACGTTGAGAGAGTAGCTGAAAGGCTCTTGAATGATCCTTCCGGGCAACACCAGCCCCACTTCCTCGGTGCAGTCGTACTTCAGCAGGTTCAGACGCAAGCAGGTGATCTACAGCAAAGAACAGTGATTGATGGACAACAACGTCTTACTACCTTGCAAATTATGCTCGATGCAATCCAGGCCCAGCTTGAAATGGTAGGGGCGGGTGCATCCGCGGCTCGATTGGAGCAGCTGGTCGAAAATGGGAAACCGTACCAAAGGAGCAACGATGACAGATTTAAAATCTGGCCGACCAATAAGGATAGAGATGCTTTCAATGAAGTAATGGGTGAACCATTTCCCATTCAATACTCTAAATTGAAAAACAAGGATCATCGCTTGGTCCAGGCGCATCAATTCTTCACACAATGTTGTATTACGTGGCTAAACCTTGAAGGACCTGAGACCGCGATCAAAAGATCGGAAGTTCTCGAGCGAAGCGTCAGGGAATTGCTTCAGATGGTCGTCATCGACTTGACTCCTCAAGAAAACGCCCAAGAAATCTTTGAAACATTGAATTCCCGCGGCGCAATACTGACCGCAGCGGACTTGATTAAGAATTTCATCTTCCAGCGACTCTTAGAGCAAGGCGATGACGTTGTAAAGGCATACGATAAATATTGGCAGAACTTCGAAACTGCATTTTGGGAAGAGGAAATAAGCGTAGGACGTGTCAAAATTCAACGATCCTCATTATTCATAAACCAGTGGCTAATTTCCAGGACTGGGGAAGAGGTCTTGGCGAGAGAAGTCTTCTCTAGATTTAAGGCCTATGCCGATTTTGAATCTGGCATTCCGATGCCAGAGCTTCTATCAAAGATTCACGCTGCGTCGCTGGTCTATAAGAGTTTCAACGACGAAGCGCTCAACCAAGAATCTGAAATCACTTCTCAAGGCCTCTTTGCTTATCGACTGAAAGTAATGGATTCAGAAGCGGTCCGGCCGCTAATCATGTACCTCATGGATCCAGACGAGGGACCTCTGGACAGCAAGACGCTCAATAACTGTTTGAATACCATTGAGAGTTGGCTTGTTCGGCGGCTTCTGGTCAGAGCCACAACCAAAAGTTATAACAAGATCTTCCCAGAATTAATTCAATTGCTCAGAAAGACAAGAAACTCGAAGGATGAGGCTCTCCAGGCTTATTTAGCGAGCCAATCTGCGGACAGTTCTTACTGGCCAGATGATCAAGAGGTGCGCTCTGAACTCACTCGGGAGAAGGTCTACGGGAATATTCACCAATCTCGCGTGAGAATGGTTTTTGAGGCCGTCGAGGATCATTTACGCGGTTGGGTTGACGGAGAAGAATCTAAGGCCGGTGCGAGAGTCAAACGTTCAAAATATGCTATCGAGCATGTCATGCCCCAAGCTTGGCAAAAACACTGGCCACTACCTTCCCACGTGAATGAACTAGAACGTGACCGATCCCTTCAAACTTTAGGAAATCTGACTCTGCTCTCATCCAAATTGAATTCTTCCGTTTCGAACTCCGCTTGGGCTGAGAAGCGAAAATCCTTCAATGAGCATGATCTACTCCAGTTGAACAAAAAATTGCTAGTCGATGGGGACGTTGAGTGGACCGATGAGAAGATTGACATCAGAACTCAAAATCTCATTTCTACAATTTTGAAAATATGGAAGGTCCCGCTAAACCACAAGACGGTTAAGCATGTTGATGGGAAACGTTGGTCTTCCAAGGTGTCCGTGGCAGATCTTATTTCTGCCGGATATGTGGATGCTGGACAGCAGATATATGCAAGAAAAGCGAAATTCGAAGGAAGATATGCCACGATACTTCCAGATGGGCGGATCGAAGTTGAGGGCCAAATTCGTGATTCCCTATCTCTTGCCGGAGGGGTGATAAATGAACGTACGCCCAACGGCTGGTGGTTCTGGATCACTGATACTAAAACCCGTAGGACTATGAATGACGTTCGGAATGACTACGAGATGGCGATGGGAATAGAGCATCTAGATCCGGATCAAGAACGGGAAGGGGAGAATGAGGAGGACTAAGGTCGTTAACCCATCAGGGATTGCTCTTCCAAGAGCAAGGTAAGGTGTCGCTTAGTTGACTCCAGATTTCCAGCTTCTGTCACCCATTCCCCTTACAGTATGCCCATGAGCCAGCCCACCCAACAGGACATCGAATCGTGGCTCTGGGAATCAGCCAATATCCTCCGGGGTCCGGTCGATCCTGCAAATCTTCGAGATTTCGTCTTCCCACTCCTTTTTCTAAAGCGCCTTAGTGATGCGTGGGATGAAGAACAAGAGAAGGCCGAGAAGGAATTTGGCAAAGATGTAGATTCTGAAACGGCTGCCGATTTCCACGCCTTCGTTATTCCCAAAGGGTGCCATTGGTCCGACTTAAGGCGTCAGGCGGAAAACCATGGAGTCTTCATTCAAGGGATGATGCAGAAGATTGAGGAAGCGAATCCCACTCTACTGGCTCAAATATTTGGCAATGCACCTTGGGCAGATCACAACAAGATGCCGCCAGAACGCCTTTCCAGATTAACTGAGCACTTTGGACAACAAGAATTACGTCCGGCAAATGTCTCTAACGACCTCCTTGGAGGAGGTTACGAATACCTGCTGAAAAGATTCTCGGATGAGAGCTCCACAAGCGCAGGACAATTCTTCACACCTAGGGCTGTGGTCCATTTGCTGGTTCGTATTCTTGGACCAAAGTCAACAGATTGGATTTATGACCCAGCTTGCGGATCAGGGGGAATGTTGATTGAGGCCGCAACTGAAGTAAAACAAAGTGGTGGTTCCGTAGGTCAGATGCGTTTCTATGGCCAGGAAGTAAACCAAACTTCCGCCGCAATTGGTCGCATGAATCTCTTTATCCATGAGGTGGAAGATGCGGAGATTCGACGTGAAGATACTCTCAACAATCCCAAGTTCGTTGATACTAAAGGCAAACTTCAACAATTTGATTTGGTGGTAGCAAACCCTCCGTTCAGTTTGAAAGATTGGGGAGCTGACAAGTGGGCAACGGATCCTCACAAGCGAGCCATTGGAGGGGTTCCACCAAAGAACAATGGTGATTATGCGTGGGTTCAACACATGCTCGCTTCGATGAGACCGGAAACGGGCCGGGTGGGCGTTGTAATGCCTCATGGAGTTCTCTTTAGAAGTGGTGCTGAAGGTGCCATCAGAAAGTACCTGATTGAGTCAGATCTTCTTGAAACCGTTGTTGGCCTGGCTCCAAACCTCTTCTACGGCACAACAATCCCTGCCAGTTTGATGTTCTTTAGAGCCACAAAGGATAAGAAGCGCAAGAAGCACATCCTCTTTATTGATGCTTCAAAGCGATTTGGCAAAGGAAAAGCTCAAAACTTTCTTACCGATGAAGATGTCGAAGATATCTTTGCTATTTATCAATCTGTGGGTGAGATAGAGAAAACAAACATCTCAGCTCGTTTAGTTTCACACAATGAGATTAAAGAAAACAATTGGGATCTCAACATAGGACGTTATCTCAAAGCGGATGCTGCAGAGGTTGTCGATGTTCAGGACGCCCTTGCGTCTTTTGATCTAGCTAGAACCGAACTTGCAGCAGCAGAGATGGCGCTGCTCGCAAAACTAAAGGCTGCTGGCTATGCGTGATGGCTGGGTTGAAACCAAACTTGTTGATGCTGTTGAAGTGTTGGACCGTTTTCGAAAGCCAATAAATTCGACCGAAAGGGAAGGCCGTCAGGGCTCTGTCCCTTACTATGGGGCGAACGGCCAGGCTGGTTGGATCGATGGTTCAATCTTTAACGAAGAACTCGTACTGCTTGGCGAGGATGCAATTGACTTCGCCGATCCAAATGCACGTAAAGCTTATTTAATTTCTGGACCATCTTGGGTCAATAACCATGCCCACGTCTTACGGGCCAAATCCGAAAAGGTCTACTCCTATTTCCTTGCTGAGTCACTGAATAAAGTCGATTACTCTCAATACGTTTCGTTTGGGACTCGTAGCAAGCTGACCCAGGGTTCAATGAATGGAATAAAGGTTTTACTACCGCCACTCCACGAACAAAAGAGGATTGTTGACCTAATCTCCTCCGTAGATGCCTACATCAAAGCCCTCCAGCAAAAATTAGAGAGCGCTACGAAGACTAGGAAAGCAGTATTGCATGAGCTATTGAGCGCAGGTGGACTTGATTGGGTTGCTTCGAGTCTAGGTCAAGTGTCAGATGTAATTGGGGGTGGGACACCCTCAACTTCAATACCAGAGTATTGGGACGGCGATATTGTCTGGCTCACGCCTACCGAAATCACATCCCGAGACGGCAAAGTTGTTGTGGATTCCATCCGTAAAATCTCAGAATCTGGGCTCAAAAGTTCAGGTGCTCAGATGCTTCCTAGAGGGAGTGTGTTATTGACCAGCAGGGCAAGCGTAGGTTTTGCGGCTCTCTCAGGGACTGAACTCTGCACAAATCAAGGATTCCAATCACTCGTTCCTAACAGTTCCATCTCTGCAAAGTTTTTAATGTTTTGGGTTCAACTAAATAGAAGTGAATTTGAATCAAGATCAGCAGGAAGTACATTTAAGGAAATATCTAAATCCAATGTTAAGAGCATCAAGATTTCGGTACCTCCCCAGCTGGAACAGGAGAGAATTGTCGAAATTACCTCATCAATTGATGAGGTAATCGAGAAAACGAGATGCGCCATTGAGGAAGCCAAGAATCTTCGCAGGGGTTTACTATCTGATCTCCTCAGCGGTGAACATGAAATCCCGGATAGTTACGACGCGATTATGGATGCACAAGCGTGAGTGTTGTCGAGAATGAGCTAAATGAGAGAGTAGTTCAGCTGGGGCTTGCTGAGCATATTTCTAAGCAAGGTTGGACGTTGGCCATCGATGATTCTCTAGGACGGCCGCTGGAGACGGTGGTCAACTTAGGAGATCTAACTAAACAATTGGCTCTTCTAAATCCTGAGATAGCGGTTATTCCCTCTCGCGCGGACGAGGTTGTATCCAAACTGCGAGCTGTTCTTCTCGGCGTTCGCAATGATGGACTCATAACTGCAAATGAGGAGTTTATTGCTTGGCTTTGTGGGCGTAGAACCATCAAATACATCGGAACAGACAAGGATGTTCAGGTTAGATTAGTCGATTTCGAAGATATCGATAAGAATATATTTAGAGTCACGACCGAAGCAACCTTCCACATAGGTCGTGAGCACCGTCGCTATGACATCGTTCTATGGGTCAATGGTTTTCCTTTAGTCGTGGGGGAGATGAAGACTCCAAAGGACGCGAATATTTCCTGGCTAAATGGAGCGACTGATATTCATAATGCTTATGAAAAGAAGACTCCGGAATTCTTTGTACCAAACGTTCTTTCCTTTGCTTCGGAAGGTCGTGAATTTAGGTATGGAGCAGTTGGGCAGCCACCGGAGCTCTGGCTTAATTGGTCATCAACAACAGACGCGGTATTGCCACCGGGACTTCCAAATGTAATGCGCTCGGCTGAACTATTACTAGCACCACAAATGATTCTGGATATTTTGCGGAATTACACGCTGTATTCCTCTCGGAGGACGGCAAATGGCGCTTTGCGAATGAAGGTAATTCCACGATATCCACAGGTCGAGGCTGTCGATGCAATTGTGGCTCGAGTCAGGGACCCTAAAAAGAAGCAGGGTTTGGTTTGGCACCACCAGGGATCTGGAAAAACGTTTGCAATGGCGTATGCCGCGGCGAAGCTACGTATGCAGTCTGATCTCGATGCCCCAACCATCGTGATTGTTTTAGATCGGCTTGAGTTGATTGAGCAGACAGCGTCTGAATTCAAATCGGTCGGAATCCAGGCGTTGAAAACAGCTGAGACAAAAGAAGAACTTCGCAGTCTATTAAGGAATGATGCTCGTGGCGTGATCATTACAACCATATTCCGCTTTGCAGAAGCTGGTTTGTTGAACGACAGAAGCAACATCGTGGTGATGGTGGATGAAGCACATAGAACACAAGAGGGGCGCCTTGGCCTAGATATGCGTGAAGCTTTGCCGAATGCCAAGTTCATTGGGCTCACGGGAACGCCAATCGCAACCGATGATAAAAATACCTGGGCCATGTTTGGCGATCCAGATGATGCTGAGGGTGCTCTCAACCATTATTCAGTTGAGCGATCTATCCATGATGGCGCAACCTTGCCCGTTCACGTGGAGACTCGCCTGGTTAATTTTCACCTTAATGCAGAAGATGTTCAGAAGGCTTTCGATGATCTAGCCGACGAGGAGGAGCTAACTACCGAGCAACGGGGAAAGCTAGCAGCAAAGGCTTCTCATATTTCCATTGTGGTGCGGGATAAGGATCGCATAGCTGCCGTTTGTCACGACATGGTTACGCACTACAGATCTCGAATTGCACCCTTAGGACTAAAGGCTCAAGTTGTCGCTTACGATCGCGCTACCTGCGTCGCTTATTACGAAGCGATCACTGCCCTTCTAAATGAAGGCGAAGAAGCCACTGTTGTTATGACGACCCTGAAGGATGATCCTCAGGAATGGGATCGCTGGAATATCGATCGCGATCAAGAAGCCACCATCAAAGATCGATTCAGAGATGTCAATGATCCCCTCAAATTCTTGATAGTTACAGCAAAACTTCTAACTGGTTTTGACGCTCCTATCGAAGGGGTGATGTATCTGGATAAGCCCCTGCGAGCGCATACCTTGTTTCAGGCAGTTTGTAGAACCAATCGCCGCTGGACCAACCCAATTACCGGTCAACAAAAACTCCATGGCTTGATCGTGGATTACGTAGGGCTTGGCAAAGAATTGGCCAAAGCCCTGGCGGTGAAGCCGTCGATTCGTGTTGGGCAGAGCCAGGAGGATATTGGGATCCTTTTAGGGGAGTTGTCCTCCGAAATTGCGGTCGCAGTCGGTGTCTTGTCAGACGTTGATCGCTCCGGACCGATTTTTAATCAGATTCATGGGGCTCAACAGATCTTAGATACGATCGGTAAACGAGAGAATTTTGCCGCCCAATTCATGTTATGCCAGGGTCTCTTCGAATTTCTTTGGCCCGATACCCAGTTGCGACCAATCGAAGAGGATTACCGTTTCCTGGCGCGCGTTTATAGTTCGATTGCCCCTAATAACTCCGCTGACTTGTTGCTTTGGCAAAAGCTGGGCGCAAAGACAATGGAAATTGTTCACCAACACCTAACCGAAATAACCATTGACTCGAAGAGACTTGAAACTGTCGCGATGGATGCAGGGGTCCTTGAGGCACTACGAAGTGAAGGGTTATTTCCTCCGACTCCGAAATTTGGTCAGCCACCACCCACTGCCCTGGAAGTTCTCCAACGTCTTGAGGAACGTATCGCCATCAGGATTGGCGGAACCCGAGGCCCGCAAATCTGGCGATCGCTTTCAGAGCGACTGGAGCTGTTACGACTAAGTCGAATTTCTTCAGCTGAGGAGAGCGTGGAATTCCTCCGCCACCTTCTTGAGCTTGCCCGTGACTTGCTAGAAGCCGAGCGAGCTGATGACGAGGGGCGCCTAGATGAAATCAAAGTTGTTGATCCTCGGAAGGGTGCTCTTACGCAAATATTTGAAGAGTATCGGCCTCAAGGCGTGCCTGTCGTCATAGAAAGTGTTGTGGGGCAAGTTGATTCACTGGTACAACCGGTACGTGGAACGGGGTGGCAAACTTCGCATCCTGGTGACCGTATGGTCCGACAGGAACTCAGATTGATTCTGCGCAATAACGGCTTGCCACCGTCTGGAGCTTTATTTGATCGAGCATACGCATATATAAGAGAGAATTATTGATGTCTGAGATTCCAAAAAAAAACAGCAGGCAGACAAGCGGTCGAGGACTCTGCAATGGCGGTGGTTTCACTGGTACCGGTCGCCGGAGGTCTGGCAGCACCATTCTTAGTCTCCATTTTAACTAAGCGCCATTCCGAAAAAAGAGATGCTTGGCTGGACGACTTAGAAAAAAGACTCGTTAAATTAGAATCGGAAGGGCGAATTAATTTAGATTCTCTCTTAGCAAAAGAAGAGTTTTTAGAATTAGTTTATGCAATTACGCAACAAGCACAGGCTACCTTGAATGCCGATAAGCACCACTTGCTAGCAGATGTCGTAATTAATTATTCATTGAACGACTCAATGGACGATGACAAAAAGAATATATTTCTTAAATACATTGAACGATTTACACCTTCCCACATTGAACTAATGAAGCTATTATCCGAGCCTAAAGTTTACTTCGAACGTTCCGGGATCCCGTGGCCGGACTTATATATGGGTGGAAGAACACACATTATCAATGCAGTATTCCCCACTTGGAGTGCTGAATTTATAAACTTACTTTTTGAGGATTTGAAAAATTCTGGACTTATTCAGTCAGGGTCTCTAACTATAAATATGTCTGGATCTGGACTCGAACAGTCAATTGCAACTGGTTTTGGTTTTGAATTCTTGTCTTTTATCAGGAGTACTTAAAAATTCGTGAGTTCTAGTCGTAATATCGTTTCTTCAACATTAAGGTATTGGTGAGCGATCGGTTGCAATGATTGATAAACAGAAACCCTGTTTAATTTATCCTGAATTTCTTGAGGTAAAGAAAACCAAGGAGGGCTATTAATGATGATGTTATTGGGGTTTAAGTTGCGCTGTGGGTGCGCATTTATGTCTTGAAAGTACATTAATGCTTCCATATACTTGAAGAGGTTAATATTTCCTAGTTGCTTTAACTTTTCGTTTTGCTCAAAGTGCTTTTGAATTAAGGAAAAATCACTTGATCCCTTTTGAAATTGTTCATATGCAGATCGATCTGCTTCACGGAGGTAAATTAAGGCCAACGCAATTATGGGATCGATTCTACTTGGATTGTCCTGAGAAATTGCGGTGCCTATTCGAATTAAAATACTTTGAATTTTTCGAAGCGACATTTCAGCTTTATCGGCAATTTCAATAAATACATCCATGAAATTGGAAAAGTTGGGCAAGCCAATATTATTTTGTGCAGCGAGGATTGCTTTTTGAAATTCATCTTCAGCTAATTTAGCGCTTATAAAGACCTTCCTTGTTGGTAGAGGCATTTTTTGAATGTAGGGAAAGAATTTTTCTAGGTAGGTTTGTGAATCAAAGTCTTGTCCGTAGTAATGTCTGATTGTAGCCATTAATTGATCTTGATCGAATGCAACCAGGATTTTTATTCCAGGTACATCAAAAATATGTTTTATTCGTTCGAGTAGTTGAACGGCGAAAGCGGGATCGCACCTATCAAGTTCATCAATTAAGAGAATTAGCTGTCCGCCATTCTCACTATTTAACTGCTTGATTACCGTTTCAAATAAACTCTTTAATTCAAGTGTTAAATTCTTCTCGGCTTCGTACGCCTCAATCGATTCTTTGAATATATTAGAAGCTGCAAAAAATTTACCCACTTCTTCTGCATTAAATTTTCCTTGTGACAGTCTACTCACTAGTAAATTCAAGCCAAAGATTCTTATTTTATTGGCCGCACTTCGAATAGATTTTTTAGCTGTATCCAGCTTTAAATTTAAGCTAATTTTTGGGTGGGAAGTGATTTCAGAAACGATGGAGATGAGGGGTTCGGAAATGTAGTCTGCTTCCCAAGCATCAATATAAACCACCACGTGATTTTCGGCTTCAAGATCCTTCTTTAGTGCAAGAAGGAAGTGAGTTTTCCCGACACCCCAGGACCCAGCGATTCCAATTGGCGATCTGCCAAATCCGTTTAAAATTTGATTTTTAATAAATTTTCGGAAAGTTTCTAAACCTAGTAAATCGGATGAAGCCATCTGGTCTGACAAGGTTCCCCCTCCGCTGCTATCAATTGCAGTAGAGAATTTACTAGCGCACCGACCTCAAAACCGCAGTCACCTTGCCCAATATCTCCGCGCCATCTGCAGGGATCGGGGCGTAGTTGTCGTTGGCGG
>Ga0214165_1001157_pt1 | contig 15397 bp, 16 predicted proteins | sample TroBogypolimnion_34_FD_153004 | JGI IMG/M metagenome (GOLD analysis project Ga0214165, IMG submission 153004) | Freshwater microbial communities from Trout Bog Lake, WI - Practice 03JUN2009 hypolimnion v3 | ecosystem: Environmental > Aquatic > Freshwater > Lake > Hypolimnion/Profundal zone ... | reverse complement strand
ATGCTCTAACTGAAGCTAAAATGAATAGTATAGTTACACTAGTTACTGACCACATACATACCATCCACAGTATCATTCATGGGGATGTTTACCACCGTTGGACCTATATAAATAAAATTATCATAATGGCCACCTTTTTAGTAAATATTGTAAGCAATTTAGACATGATGATATTTTGTATGGTTGGTTCATTTTTAACTCTACTAAGCAGTACTCGACGGGTCACGAAAAAGAAAGTTGTTAGATATTACCTTCTTCAAGTAGCTTGTAATGAGTGTTGAATAAGGTAGTTTACTTATCATATCGGAATCTAGAAGGAATTGTACAATATTTTTCAATTGATCTATCTCTGGTTGTGTTAGATTCCCAAACAATATATTGAACACTTGCTTTACTACTTCAAACTTATCAATATTATCCTTCTTTTTAATAATATTTTCAATCAATGTGCATACTCGTGCAATACATCCTACGTCATTTTTACTGCGTTTAGGATTTTGTGAAACATCTGCAACAATGAAGTCAACTGTTTGTTTCAATTTCACATCTTTTTTAAATGTGTGTTGCTTCTTGACTAGTGCTGTTAAATGCGTTGGAATCAAGTCAGTTGGTGTTGGTATAATAGGTGGTGCTGACATTTTTAGGCGTATATTTATAGCCAACATAAAAAAATATGATTAATGGGAAATCATATACCAATATCCAGTATTAACATTATAAAGCAAACCTATTGAAGTACAAGTTGCAAAAGTAACAGTACTGACAATACTTGCAGATGTTAATTCAATAAAACTATTGTGCGGGAAGTTAACAGTTAACGTATATGAACCAGCACCAGCAACACTTGTTTGTAGCAAAGTAATAATTAAACCATTAGGCATTGTAGTATCATTGATGTTAATAATTTTATTTGATGATTGCAGATCAGTATGAATAATTCTTGCCCATTGATTTGCACCTATATTTAGTGTAGCACTGGTATTATACAAATATTGATTTTGCATACATGAATATAAACCACCCAGTCCATTGGTAGATGTAGCACCAGTCAAATTAACTGTATTTGCAAATGTGTTTGTTCCAATAAACGTATTGTTACCGTTTAAAGTTGCACAAGCGGCCACACCTGTGGTTAATGATGCAATTGATGAACCTTGACTTAAGATAGATGCGCTCATGGTAGTTATAGTTGGTGATGTTATTGTTGATGCTACGGTTAATGTATTTGGACAAACAACTGTTTCTCCAGATGTTCCTAACATAATTTGATTATTAGCTGTAATATTCGCTTGTTTTCCAATTGCTGTTGAATACGAAAAATCGCCATTGTTTGAACATAAATAACCAAGATAACTATTGCAAATTCCTGTACTATTGTTGGTTCCAGCTTGTTGACCTACTGCACAATTAAAATTACCTGTAGTTAAATTCGGTAGATTGGAATGGCCGATACCTGTATTATATGATCCTGAAAATCCAGTGTATCCTGTAGGTCCAACACAAACATTATTTGAACCACCATTATTGATTGCTCCGTAATTAGTATTGTTGTTTGACGCATAAAAATTACTGCTATTAAATGTAGAAGTCACAACATTACCCGCAGTGATGCTTGAAGATACAGATAAATTATTTGGACATACAACGGTTTCAGCAGCTGTGCCTAGCATTACTTGATTTGCTGCGGTACACGTCGCTGAATAACCGATTGCCGTTGAATAAGAGTACCCAGCGCAATTTGAGGAAGCTCCTAATCCAGTGCTATAATTGACAGTTGCGTTCTCTCCCAAATCACATTGGTACCCAATTGAAGTATTATAGGATGAATTTGTATAGAGTGTTCCTCCAGCCTGCGCACCACAAACCGTATTAGCATTTCCAGACACAGTATTATAACCGCTTTGAAATCCAAAATATGAATTATAATTTCCACTAGTTTTGGCAACAGCGACAGTATTTCCCATTTGCGTGTTATAGCTGCCATTGACGACTGGATTTGACGCAAACGCTGTATTATAATTTCCATCATTAATAATATTTTGTGAAGTGATGCTAGATGTATTCGTAACAGGTCCAGTAAATGTGGCACCACTTGCTTTTATCGCACCAACAACATTTAAAATTCCTCGGTTATCCAACATCATCAGTTTCACAGGAGATGCTGTTACAGGACCACGACATAACCATGTCATTGCTGGAAAATTGTTAATTGCATAATTCGCACTTGATGTATTCCAAAATTGTAAATCGGATTGCTGACCATTACCATAATCATAATTAGCGCCAATCGCACCATAGGTTGAATTTGTTGTGACATCTGGTGGTGTTATACCATAATTGCTTTTATATAATACCAAAGTTTGTGAAGGTGAAATTAAATCTGATTTTAAATTCAAGGCGGTTTGCTGTGCGGTAGAAACTGGTTTATTTGCATCGGATGTGTTGGTACAGTTTCCCAAACCGACCATTGTAGAATTAATACCAGAAACTGTGCCAGTAAAAGTTGGACTTGCTACTGGTGCTAATAAATTTAACGCGGTTTGTGTAGCAGTTGAGATCGGTTTTAATAAATCAGTTGTATTATTACAGTTTCCCAAACCAACCATAGTCGATGATATTCCGGAAACGGTTCCAGTAAATGTGGGTGACGCTAATGGCGCTTTCAAAGCTATGTTTGAATTGATTGATGTAATAGTCGTACCTGTAAGATTCCCATTCACAACAACATCATGATTAAATGTATTGGTAGTCCCCGTAAATGTGTTATTACCTGCAAGAGTAGAGCACAGTGCAATATTAGTATTAGCAGTGGTCATTTCTGTATTTAGCATTGTAATATCGTTCTTGTTTTTGTAAACTTGGGTACTAATTGAGTTTAGATCGACTGTAGAAAAGCCTGTTAAACTATTTTTGAAAGCGGATTTGACACCTGTTGAAGACATTTATATAAATTAAATTAGTTCTATATAAAGATAAGTAATAAAAAATTGTTATTGTTCTGAAATTTATTCATCAACACCTGTACATTCCAAAACTAATACCCAGTTTGAATTATAGTTTGTGGTTGTACCTGCTACGGTACCTTGTAATAGGGTTCCAGCATTGTTTACTAATTGGAAATTTACCTGTCTAGTATTGAAGTTTGCTACTTTAAACGGCATGCTGCATGTGGATCCATTGTAAGAGTTTACATTAGTAAATGATACACTCTTGATATTTCCAGAAGAGTCACTACCGCTTCCAAACTCAAGACCAGACGTAACAACTTCCACATATGACTGTGAAGTAAATGTCTGTCCGTTGAGTGTGTTGAGGAAGAAGTTAATAACTCTACAGTTTAAATATCGATGTTGGGATGGACAATTTAGTCTTATATTGCAGTTATTTGTGTTATCAGTTGAAGATAACTTGTCATTCGATCGTATGATTACAGTAAATGGTTCGCTCATGTATATTATACGGTAGAAAAATGTTTTACATGTCGTGATGTTCCATTGGGTATACAATAGAATAGCGTTATTTCTTTAAATAGTTTAGTATGATGTTTATTTTTTTATTCCTTTTTATTCCTTTTTATTCCTTTTTAATTTGCATTTTCTCTCACTTTTATAGTTTAAGTAGATCTATTTAGTACTTAGCTCTTAACATTCCGTCAATTAATTGATACAATATATCGTACATGACGAAACCGTAAATATTCATGCCCACAGGTATGGTAGTACCAAACAACAGGTTCAAATTCACGGTTTGACCAATGGTGTTTGTCCCACTTAGGAGAACATCACTAGAGTGATTGAACCTATCAAGATCAACACCGGCAACAAATCTATATTGCACTGTATTGGCAACAGTTGCATTTAATACATCATTGGCAAGTGCACCGGTTCCAACAAAATAATTATTTTTGCCCAAAATACCACCAGCATTTGTATGTGCCATTGCATCAAATGCTCTAAGCACTTCCATGTACATTTTAGAGGGTTTATTGATGGTCTGAGATGGATAGGGTTCTCCATTGATCATTAAGTTCCACTCAGATAAGTTCCAACAAGGTCTAGATGTAATGCATCTTTTAAGTTGGCCAGATGTAACCCCAGAAGCTGTATCGGATGATTGCATTATGAACAGGAAATTTTTCAAACTAGAATATTGGAACGAAAATTTGTCATTAAATGCAGTACCTGTGGCCATGGTTTTTAATTCTCCTTTGTAACTCACTGCGGGAAGCAATATTTCACCCCCTGTGGATTGTATCAAAGCTCCTTCAACATCAGAAGGTAGAGATGATATTTTCGCATTGTAGTAAATATTTGTTAATGAATATGAATCAATACTGGTTACTGTGGAAGATCCAACAAATGGAATAATTGCGGGTTCTAACTCAAGTTCAATATATAAAGATGAAGCTCCCATTAGTCCAAGAGGTAATGATTTAGAAGCAAGTGTACCTAGTAGTGCTGATGGTAATTGAAAGGTGAAGTCAAACACTGCAGAGGCAACACTAGTGGCGGCAACAGTTGTAATACCCATATTTGCACCGATCACGCCAGTTGCTGCATCGGCCATTATGCTAATACTATCACCTTCTCTTTCAGAACTATTTTTTTGCATGTCGTAAACAGTATTCCATAATCTATTAGTGTATAGGGTATCTTCTAGCACAGTAGACCCATGCAGGACCCTAAGACGACGCACAATAGAGTATATGCTTTGATCAAGATAAATTTGACCTGCTGTGTCGGAAGCTGTTGCAGACACTGTAATTTGCCCTTCAATGTATGATTGGAGGGGATATAAGTGCATGCCGCGTCGACCAGTTGGTATTTCGATTCTCACGGTTCCAGATTGTGGATAACTTGAATTATCAGCTTTGAAACGTAAGATTTCGGGTTTACCTGTCGAGGCCATGGGTTTGTTTGATGCATAGTTTAATTCCTTTGGAAATGACATTTTTTGTTATATATTATACACAAACATATTTTATTATACGTAAATTGGGCCAATTTTATCCAGTTGATCAGTTGAATGTGCAGTCAATGAATTGGTTGAAATATTACCAAAACTTTGTTGATTGCCATCTACAGCGGATAACCCACTAATTACATCTGTATGGTGCCTATATGCGTTTTCATTTGGGTTATGTTTCGTTTTGCCTAGAATAGGAAGCCCAACACCTTTATTATATGTATATACTTCATCTTTTCCAGATCCAACAGCTGAAGCAATGGACCCACCAAGAGAATGACCCACAACAGTTGCACTATCTTTGTTATACTTAGTTTTCGCTTTATCATAAGTGTCCTTACTATGTTTGTATCTATCAGTATTTTTCAAATTTCCAGTTAATACAGCTAGATCTGTTGGTATATCATTTAACCAATTATGAGTACCTCGATAGGATACGAGTAGTTTGTCATCTTTAGGATTGTAGTAAACGCGATCATTTATATTTGATAATTCTTTGTCGAAATTATAGCCATGTTCTTTTAAATCCATTTCACTTTTCTCCTTACTTTTGTAAGTACTTTGCAAAGCCTTTTTGAGTGTAAGCATAATATATTATACAAACATAATATATATAATATATGAGTAATATCTCATTTGATAACCCAAATTACGTATTTCAAAAGGTAGCCTTTAATGTGGATGATTGTCTGGGAGACCATATTTTAGAACCATTTCCAAAATTCTCTTTCTTCTGGTGTGTTGTTGGCAAACCTGGAAGTGGTAAAACATCATTGGTAATTAATTCATTGATAGCAAAAGGTAAAAATAGAGTGTATCGTAAAGTTTTCGATAAGATACTATTAGTGATGCCTTTGAATAGTAGGAAGTCACTTAAAAATAACCCATTTGATGACTTACCAGGTGATCAAGTCTTTGAACAGTTTGACAATAAAGTGGTTGAAACTATTGAGCAAAATAAAAAAGCTTTCGATGAAGAAAATGAACAGCGTGTACGAGACAAAAAACCAAAGAAGCAATTTACACAGTTGTTAATTATGGATGATATCACAGCATATTTAAAAGATGATCCCAAGTCACTTATTGAATTGGCAACAAATCGAAGACACTTAAAACTGTCCATGATACTGATGGTTCAATTTCTAAGAGCAATACCAAGACCTGTAAGATTTCAAATAACAAATTTAACATTTTTCAAGCCATCAAATGAATTAGATACACAAGTATTGCATGATGAATTTATCAATCTTAAGAAAGAAGATTTCAATGAACTTAAACGTGCAGTGTGGAAAGATCAACATGACTTTCTGATGATAGACAAGAACACAGACACATATCATAAGAATCTACAAAAAATTATCTTTGCAAAATATATAGACAATGGCAAAGAAAGCAAAGAATAAAAAGAATGTGACTAAAAGGAATAACAATAAAGTAAAAGTTGTTGTCAATGTGAATTCACACAATAAAAATAAAGCAGATCAAGGGGGTAGGAATCAACCGTTTGTTGTACCATCAGCGCCAAATACTGTTTTTGTACCACAGTCACAGCAACAACCACCACCACCAAGTAATTATTTACCCAATGCATACGGTATTACACCAAGGCAAGATGAAACAATGAGACAATTTTTGAGCACAGAACAAGTCCAACAAAACAATTTAATCGCACAACATTTGCAACAAGCCCAGCAACATTTTGTAAATGTGGAAAGAGCTTTGAGAGCTGCACCAGTTCAGCAGCAACAAGATGGAGTTTTTCAAACAATGCCAATTGATGAACAAAATTCAATTGATGACTACGTAAGTGCCAGATCTAATGCATCGTCGATTTCATTACCATCATTGGAACAGCACATACCATATAGCAACCCTCAAGCAGATCAAAGAAGAAGAGAATTTAACGCACTGCTAGGACCAGATTATGTAAGACCTGACTTTTTGAGAAATGTGTTTGATACTTTAGTAGGACCTGAAGTACCAGTAACTCGTGAATCAAGGCAGCATTCTTTAACAGAACATCATAGGCCATCTGTTGCACCAATACACGAAGAAGATAATGACTCAGACAGTCAATTTACAGATGCACTAGGAGAAGATAATTTTAATCATCATATTTTGTCACCAACACACACAAGTAATGATGAATTGAGACTAGTAAGAAGAGACAATGTAATATATTTGAGTGATATGTCAGAACCTTCTTCGTACGCACTTCCGATAAATTATGACCCTGATTTTGCAGATGCCCCCGCATATTATTCATCAAATACATCTGGTATTTCGGATAATTCAAGTAATATTAGTGATTTAACAGATAACAATTCTTATAGTAATTCAACAAATCCCTATTTGGAATATCCTCATCATGAGTCGTCCAGTATTAATGGTCAAAATGAAATGCATTACAGAAGTGGTTTTGGTGCTAATATAGACGGATTACCAAGTTCATATACAATTATATCAAATCATCCAAGTGGTAGTTACTTGAACAGTATTCTTAGTCCGATAAGTGAAGAAAGACTTAGTCAACATGACGATTCAAGTCATCACCGAAATAGTATATCAAGTAATCCAAGTGATAAATATGATGATTCAAGTCATCACTTAAACAGTATTCACACACCCATAAGTGTTGAAATCAATCCAAGTGAACCAGCAAGATCACCAGATGGGTACATAATTGTGGGGAAAGACATCGCTGATAATGAATTGTTCAGAGAAATAAAGAGTGGAAGATCAAACGACAATACTATTATCAAAAAGAATAATGTTGAGAAATATATTAAATTATACCATTTATTGGGCATTCAATTTGAGAACGGTGAAACGAAAGCAACAATGTTGAACAAAATTAAAAATGCCCCAGAACTCCAACCAGTACAATATAAGAGTAAATTCTAAAAAAAGTTGACAGTAGGCTTTTTATAAACTGGTTGTGGCTGTGGTTTAGTTGGTTTTTGTACCGGTTCTTCGTCACTGGAAATATCTTCAGTGGCAAGTTGTTTAATCTTCTTTTTCACTTCCTTTGTGACCTTCTTTTTGTCTAATTTTGTCTTGACTCTTTTGGCAATTTCCTCATATTCAAGTTTTACTTCTTCTTTTAGACGTATATCTTCATCTCTCTTTTCTTTAAGCTTTTCTCTCATCTTCAATACATGTGCTTTTTGGGCTTCCGTTCTGGGTATAAGTTTTTTGGCTAGTTTCCTCTCTTCCAGTTTAATTTTTTCTACTTCTAATTTCTCTTTGACTAACATATCTACTTTCCTTAATATCTCTTTCTCATCCTTCTCATCCTCTCTAAGTTGCCGTTCATGGTCTTTTTGTACCGCTAAATCATGCTTCGCCCTGGCTTTTTCATCTGTCTTACTAATCGATGGTAACACAGGTGAAACAGTGGTATCAATAGGCTTTACAGTGCCTCTGCGTGCCTTAACTATCATCACCGCCTCACGTTCCACATCTGAATCATATTCTAAATTTGACATATATAGTACGTAGAGAAAATTATTTAATAGATTTATATAATGTTTCAAGCTATTATAAAATTATCTATTTCTAGTATATAAATGAAATATACATTGGACCAAATCATGGAAATGCTTGGTGGACATACATATTATACACCTGAACAAGTGATGTTTGTATACTACAAATGTAACGAAGATGACGATAATGCCGCAGTGTACATGGATCTGTGTAACATTAAAAATGAAGAACTTAAACAGAAATCGATAAATATGCGCTTTGAGGAAGATATAAAAAAGGACGGGGGGGTTATTGTTACGGTTAATAGTGGTGATGAGGTTGTTGGTGTTGAGGTTGTTGGTGAAGTTAACAGTGAAATTATTAGTGAAGTTGCTGGTAAAGTTACTAGTGAAGTTGTTGAACCTGAAGAAGTGACTGATGAAGTACCAAGAAAGAAAAAGAAATAAAATTTATTTTGATTGCTAATAGTAACGAGAATTAAAAATATCTTATATACTCGACACCCCGTTAGATCCAATATCTATATTCCTCAGGTCTTCAAGTGCCACACAAAACAGTGAATCTAATTTAAGTAGCAAGGCCATCTTATCGTTTGAATTGAATAGTCCTATTATTAGTTTCCCAAATATGGACTTAATCGTATCTCTGAAATCGTTCAGTTTTACGAACAGTTTTTATACGATCAACAATAATAATAACCAGTTTTTGTACACGTATGACAACATTACAATTCATACATTTACACTTGTAAATAGTAACTATTCCATTGACGACCTAATGACATATTTGAATCTTGCATTTTTAGGAATCTTTGTCTTTTCCTACTCATTACAAAGCTACAAAGTTACCATTACATCTACGACATCAACACCGTTCAGGTTAGTATCAACACAGGCAGCGAATAATGTTTATGAGGTGCTTGGTTTTGATGATTTCATACCATACACTACACTAGCTACTGCCTATACAGGACCATATCTATTTAATATGATGGGGGTACAGGTATTACACATATGTTTACCAACTATTAATCTGGCTTCAGTAGGTTTAAAAAACACAACCAAGTACAACATAATTGATAGTATACAAGTAATATCAACTTCTGGAGAGACGCAGACATATTTCAATGACAACAATTTTAAATATAAAGTAAATGAGAATTCGATACCGTTAATATTTGTTGCCATATATGACCAAGACTTTAATTTGGTTGATTTTAATAATATTGACTGGTATATGAACATCACTATACAATATGTATATGAAAAACAGTTTATAGCTGGTGAATATCTGACCAACAATGTATCAGATGTTGAAATTGCTGTTTTACAAGCTGAAAAAAAGAGTTTATTAAATAATATGTAGATGTATTATATAATCGCAAAAATGGTTTTAATGTTCCAAAAAACAAATTCAATATCGCCTGCATTTCAAAAACAGACAAACTCAGCTTCAATATTTGCTCGAAAGTTTAACAATACTATGAAAGATATCAATTCTGTTGCTCTTCCAGCTCTTGGTATTGCTTCTCTGGTAGCTCCTGAATTCGCTCCTGTATTTGGTGGTATAGGGCTTGGACTAAAAGGAGGACAAGCAGCAGCTGAATATGGCAACAAAGCAGCAGCTCAGTTTGTGGGTGGCAATAATAGACCACCTGTACGACCTGCATTACAAAGATAAGTTTAGTCTTTCTCTATAGTATATTCATATCCATTGAAAAACATATTTAAAATGTCTTTCTTTTTGAATAGTAGAACTAACGAGCGCATTTCAAAAATAAACTCATATGCATCTACATATAACTTTTTCCCTTCCGGTTCCAATGTTGTCCATATTTGACGACCAGTTTGTTTTGTCTCATTATCAATAGCAACAATTTCTGTGTGATCATATTCTCTAATGCATGGTTGTATTACAAATGTATTATACTTATCACGCTTATTTTTTCTCGTACCAATAATTTTAAATGGAATTCTGTCATACGTCTTTGTTTCAAGATCCATTTTCAATTTTAAAAAGTACACATTATGCCCTTCTTTAATGTTTTGCAGGATACCGTAATACACCTTGTCAAAACTAATCATGTTTTCGTTTTCAATTTGATTCATTTTTTAATTTATAATATCCTATGTATTCATTTCTTTAAGCCATTTTTATGGGTAAAATTATCTAATATTAATGAAATTTTCTAATATTAAATTATATGAGTAAATTAAAAGGAATTCTTGACAGTTTGGGTATCAATGAGAAGTTTCAGAAGCGTATTCAGAAAGATAAATCATTTAATACAATCCAGGACAATGTTCCACACGTTTCAAATTCAAATATGATGTGTGATTTGTTACACTTACCCACTGCTAAATTTGGTTTTAAATATTTATTTGTTATATGCGATCTCTCAGGAAATGGACATTTTGACATAGAGCCAATGAAAACAACAACATCAGAAGAATCTTTGAAAGCTATGCAGAAATGTTTTACAAGGCAATATGTAAAAGAACCCAAATATAGCTTAAAAACGGATGGGGGTAGTGAGTTCAAAGGAATATTTAATAAATATCTGTATGAAAAAAACATACTACATAAAGGGGTTGTAGCTGATCGACACCAAAGTATGAGCATGGTGGAATCGTTAAATAAACAATTGGGCAGATTATTCAATGGTTATATGAATAAGAAGGAAGAGGAAACTGGAAAATCATTTAAAAACTGGACTGATGCAGTTGGTACCATTCGAGAACAACTTAATGAATATCGTGACAAAAAACTCACTAATGATCCGTATTCATTTCACTATGCTGTGCCTCAAAATACAAGAGAGATTGAGGTTGACAAAGTGATTAAGGATGAACATGGGAAAAATACAACTATTACAGAAACTAAAAATGTTTTTATAGAGCCAAAATATAAAGTTGGTGACATGGTATATCGTGCATTGGAATCACCAAAAAACGCACTAGGACAAAACCAAGCTACTAAAAATTTCAGAGCTGGCGATTATACTTTTGATAAGACTGCAAGAGCAATTACACACATATTTACAATGGGTGGTAAGGGACCATTGTATAGATATTACTTGACTGGCATTCCTAATGCATCATATACTGAACGGCAATTAATGAAAGCTCCTAACCATGTTTAAGATCTACATCATAACCTTTTCTCTTGTATCCCCCAGTTTTATAATCATTAGTTTGATTGTGATAACTGTTAACATTAATCCAGTGTACAAGCCCAGTTGTTTTTTCCTCAACTACTAAATCACTTTGTTCAAAAACCATCTCTTCAGAAAATGTAACACAATCTGTTTGAATTCGAATAACTGCATCAATGTTTCTTAGTGCAATTTCTGCTATCTTGTTGCGACATATTGCAGTGACCCATGATTTTAACCTTATGTTGTTTTTGTACGGTGATTTTGTGTTTAGCAGTTTATAATATGGTTCAATGTTTTCATCATCATGAAGTTCTAATATTTGAAAATCATCATCCTCAGCAATGCCAACATCTAAATTCTGATCATTAATTTCTTTTAATGTTTTGTAAGCATAATTAAAACCATTCATACGATTTGTAACACTTGACAATGCATGTTTTATGAGTGGATTTTTAGGAAATTCCCGTCTTAATGATGTCAAAGTGTCAAACCACTCAGAACAGATTGAATTAAGTGTAACCATATCTTTTTTTCTGTATAAATAGGCATTCGGTTGATCGTTATGAATTAACTCAATTTTCACATTAAATTGTTGTTGATGTCTCATTGCAAACGCAAGAGAAACATTAAGATACATATTATGTTTCGAAAATGAGAATATTTTTCTGAAATTTGAATTGTCACATGTTATTTTTACGTGGTAAAATCCATGTTTCAGTTTGTCCATTTTTGGTAACTTTTCTAATGTACATTCTTTGCCAACTTTGCAGGGTATTAAGTTCTCACTATTCAATATAGTTGCATAGGCTTGTTTTAAGTCGTAGCCATAACTTTGAACTGTTATATCTGATTTTGAAAGATTTTGTAACCCTCCATTATTACACAGTTCAAAATATCTATGTTCCTTTGCTGAAATAACATCATGATCTTTGTAATTCTTTAAACAGAACAATTTAAATAGTCTTGTTACTGCAGTATCATCGCTGTATGACTCTCCATACTTAAATTTAAAGATTTTGTTATATTTGAGTTCTTTGTTCCATTCTTTAAAATCTTTGCCATAATCTTTTAAATCTTGATCGGTAGGCTCCTTATTTTCACTTGACATCATGAAGAATTTGTTTTTATCTTTGGGGAGCTTATCAACTGTCTCAAATGTACGTTGCTTGTAATGGTACATCCTATACTTCTCATCACTTTGCTGATAGTATATGACATAGTCGATGAATAAATCATTTCCTTCACCTACCTTTTTATTATATCTTTTTTGCATTTGAATTTACTATACTGTAAACTCAAATCTTTATATGGGTTTTATTCTTAAAGAAATTGCATTTTTATTTTTTCGCCTGTGTATGGACAGTAATCTGGATTTGATAAAAATCTTCAAATTTGGCTTTATCTTTTACTTTTCCCTCGTAATATTCTAAATAGTCGTCTTCATTGGTGAAGGTTACCCAATTTGACCCATTTAATACACGTATAAGTGGAATAGATACCAAACGCCCATTATCAGTTACTTTCTTTTTGATTGATTTTATAATATCAGCCATTTCATCCATGTGTAAAAAAGTATTCTTTTTGTTGAATTGTACAGTAGTTTGTGTAACTTTCCCTACATTTGTAGTTTTCAAAATTGTTGTCTCTAAATTGTTCATTTCTAAGTATATTTATATATATTCACAAATCTTTATATGGGTTTTCAGTAAAAAATATGCCAAAATAGGAAATCTTAAAAATTCAAATTTGCCATCGATTCAAATATATTTTCCTGTGTAAGTTTATCAGGGCTATGTTTGTGAGTGCTACTTTTCTTTTCTGTGTTAAATATCTCCTTGGAAATTCCCACACTTTCTACTGTGTATTTTTTAGTCTTGACTATCTTTTCAGGAATTTTTACCTCCTCTACAATATCTACAACTTTTGTGTTATTCTTTGCAAGTAATTCTAGATACATAGCTTGGTAATCTATTTTTACTGATACAATATCTAAAACTTTTGTTTTATTCTTTGCAAGTAATTCTAGATACATAGCTTGGTAATCTATTTTTACTGCCTGATCAGTCTTATCAATGCCTAACTGTAAAGCTGCTTCTTGCTCTTCCTCATCATCGCTATCTTCCTTCTCCTGATTGACAAGATCTACAGTTACATCTAACCACTTGTTTGCAACAAATACTTTGTACAGTTCCTCCACGGATATTGAATATTTGTAGTGTTGCGATTTTGTTTTTGTTGCTGCTATTTTAATAGATTCAATGCCCATACTTTTAAGATATTTGCCAATTTGAATTTTGCTACTTTTATCACCTGTTACAGTGAAATATGTATCAAAGAAGTTATTGGTCACTTCATAAATACCCTTCCCTTTCAAAACATATGTCTCCTTTACATATTTGTGAAATCTTGGCAATGCCTCAATCATCTTTTGTTGTTTACTCTCTGTCAATTGATCCTCATCTTCATTCCAATCTTTTAAAGTTGCAAAATGTAACATCATTTGCTGATAGTATGCCAGTGCTATGACTGGATTTTCAATTACTTTTGTCAACATTTTGAAGTATTCGCTATCACCTATTTTACTTTCATCAATGTCGTTGGTGTGGTATCTTTTATTGTTGGTCTGAGACATCGTTACAGCGTTGTTATTTGTTGTTATGATAACATTGAATGTGTTTTTAATGAGATATGCTGTTTGGTGCATTGTTCTACAGTCAAATTCTGGCTCAGTTATAAGACCTTTAAGTTTGTCTGCTACTGCTTTCCAACTATTACCCTCAACAGGTAATTCATCAGGATTGATCAAAACACACCCTTCAAATGGTTTTGTGTAAGTTGTCAGCGACTCAACTGAGCTGGTTTTATACATACTGTCACCTAGAATTTTCTTAATTAATCCATTTAAAAACACTCCTTTACCTGTTCTCTCAGGACTTTGCCAGTATAAACATTTTCTTAGTTTGCGTCCTGCAAAAGTACAAGCAAAAAAATTCTTATTGAATTTGTAAGATTCCGGATTTTTCGAACATAGCACATTGAGTAGATGGTCATCAATTATTTTAAGTTGTCCCTTTACAAATGGAGTAAGTTCCACCATTGGAGCACTTCTATCTATGCCGTAAGGTTTTGCCAGATTAATGAAATGTTCCTTAATTTCCACACCTCTAATTGTGTTAGTCTTACTGAATATCACATTTTCTGTGAAATCAATTACTGGCTTATATGTATCTTTCATAAAGTCGGTTGATTTTAAGTATTTAGCTACGCAGAACTCCTCTGCCTTAAATTTCTTAGTAACTTCATCAGGAATCATTTGGGTGATACATAAATCATTTGGAATCATTTTAACAGCATCTAATTGATTATACAAATCAAATATGGCCCCGTCATATATAAATATTTCCTTTTTATATCTAAAGAAAAATCGTTTGACATATGCCTTTACACTCTCAATTTGTTCCTTTTCCAAGAGTCTCTTGACATACAATTCGTCAAATACTATGTCATGTTTTTCTAATTTCACAACTTTAATAACTTTAGATTTCTTGTTTTGCATTTTAGGTTTTTATAATATTACTATAAAAACAATTCTTTAAGTGACTTCGAAGGTAAAAAATGATGAAATTACAAGAAAACCCTAAGGAAATATTTTGCCACAGTTGGACGTGGGTTTTTCTAGCTGGACGTGGTTTTTGGACGTTGGTTGGCTGGCTGGACGTGGTTTTTTGGACGGTGGCTGGCTGGCTGGACGTGGGTTTTGGACGTTGGCTGGCTGGCTGGACGTGG
>Ga0214165_1001148_pt1 | contig 15456 bp, 10 predicted proteins | sample TroBogypolimnion_34_FD_153004 | JGI IMG/M metagenome (GOLD analysis project Ga0214165, IMG submission 153004) | Freshwater microbial communities from Trout Bog Lake, WI - Practice 03JUN2009 hypolimnion v3 | ecosystem: Environmental > Aquatic > Freshwater > Lake > Hypolimnion/Profundal zone ... | reverse complement strand
CCAAGCACCGGGCCCCTTAGCCGGCGACCCCTACCCGCTGCTCAACCGCCTGAGCTGGGGTGCCAGCAGCAGCGCCATGGCCCAGCTCCAGCAACAGGGTTGGCCACAGTTTCTGCAGACGCAGTTGCACCCGGACGCGCTGCCGCTGCCAGACGAACAGCAGAGCCAGATCGACGCCATGACGATCAGCAAAACACCGCTGGTCGAGCTGGTGCAGCAGTTGGAGCAAAGGCGCCGTGACGCCGATGCGATTGCGCTCGACGAGGACAAGAAGGTCGCCCGTCAGGCCTATCAGCAGGAACTCAACCGCCTGCAGCGCGAGGCCGCCACCCGCCACCTGCTGCGCGCCCTGTATTCCCCGAACCAGGTGCAGGAACAGATGAACTGGTTCTGGATGAACCACTTCAGCGTGCACCAGGGCAAGGGCAATCTGCGCGCCATGCTGGGCGATTACGAAGAGCACGCCATTCGCGCCCATGCCCTGGGGCATTTCCGCGATCTGCTGGGGGCGGTGGCCACCCACCCGGCCATGCTGCGCTATCTGGACAACGAGCAGAACGCCGCCGGTCATCTCAACGAAAACTATGCCCGCGAACTGATGGAGCTGCACACCCTGGGCGTGGACGGTGGCTACAGCCAGCACGATGTGCAGGAACTGGCGCGGGTGCTCACCGGTGTCGGCATCAACCAGAATGGCAAGCCGGGGCAGAAAAAGGAATTGCAGGCCTATTATGTGCGCCACGGCCTGTTCGAGTTCAACCCGGCCCGACACGACTTTGGCGACAAACAACTGCTGGGCCAGCCGATCAAGAGCAGAGGGCTGGATGAGCTCAACGAGGCGCTGGACCGACTGGCCACGCATCCGGCCACGGCCCGTTTTATCAGCCGCAAGCTCGCTCTTTTCTGGCTGGATGACGATCCACCGGTCGCCCTGGTGCAGCGCATGGCACAGCGCTTCGAGGCCAGCCAGGGCGATATCGCTGCCACGCTGGAGCTGCTATTCAAGTCTCCCGAATTTGCCGCTGCAGCAGGAAGCAAGTTCAAGGATCCGATGCGCTATGTGGTCTCGGCCGTGCGCCTGGCCTATGACCAAAAGCCAGTGCTCAATGTCGGGCCGATGCTGAATTGGCTGAACCGCATGGGCGAGCCGCTGTACGGCCGCGTCACCCCCGACGGCTACCCGCTGCCGGGCAGCGCCTGGGACAGCCCGGGCCAGATGGCCACCCGCTTCGAAATTGCCCGGGCCATTGGTTCGGGCAGTGCCGGCCTGTTCAAGACCGACGGGCCGCAGCCGCAGGAACGCACTGCCTTTCCTCAACTAGCCAATGCGTTGTACTACCAGTCCATCGCCAAAACACTGGCACCGGCCACCGCAAAGGCCTTGGACCAGGCCGCATCGCCCCAGGAATGGAACAGCTTTTTGCTGTCCGCGCCCGAAATGATGTTTCGCTGAACCCGCAGCGCCGCCCCAAAGCTTGTCGGAATCCACCATGCAGCGTCGCCAACTTCTCGCTTCGAGTCTGATGCTGCCGATGGCCTGCGGCCCGGCGCACCTGTGGGCGGCAGCGCCCACCACCTCGCGCCTGCTGGTGGTGTTTTTGCGCGGCGGCTATGACGCGGCCAGCCTGCTGGTGCCCGTCTCCAGCCCGTTTTATTACGAGGCGCGCCCAGACATCGCGCTGGCCAAGCCCTCGGCCGATCTGGCCTCTGCCCTGGCACTGAACACCGACTGGGGCCTGCACCCGGCGCTGCGCGACAGCCTATATCCCTTGTACCAAAACGGCGAGCTGGCCTTTGTGCCCTTTTGCGGCACCGACGACCTGTCGCGCAGCCACTTTGAAACCCAGGACAGCATAGAACTCGGCCAACCGCTGGACGGCCACCGCGACTACCAGTCCGGCTTTTTGAACCGCCTCGCCAGCGTGGTCGCAGGCAGCAGTTCCTTGGCCTTTACCGACCAGTTGCCCAGTATCTTCCAGGGGCAGGCCAAGGTGGCGAACATGGCACTGAAATCCCTGGCCAAACCGGCGGTGGACGCGCGCCAGAGCGACATCATTGCCTCCATGTACCAGGGAACCAAGCTGGCCGAGCCGGTGCAGCGGGGCTTTGCCGTGCGCAATGACATCATGCGCGAGATGGCGACCGAGATGGACGCCTCCAGCCGCAACGCCATCAGCGCCAAGGGTTTTGAGCTGGAAGCTCGGCGCATAGGCAAGCTGATGAAGGACAGCTACGGCCTGTGCTTTGTCGATGTCGGTGGCTGGGACACCCATGTGGGCCAGGGTGCTGCAACCGGCTATCTGGCCAGCCGTTTGGACGAACTCGGTCGCGGCCTGGCCGCCCTACCGCAGGAAATGGGCAGCGCCTGGAAGAACACCACGGTGGTGGTCATGAGCGAATTTGGCCGCACCTTCCGGCAAAACGGCAACCGCGGCACCGACCATGGCCACGGCAGCGTGATGTGGGTGCTGGGCGGCGCGGTGCGCGGCGGGCGCATTGCCGGTGAACAGCTGGCGGTGCAAAAGAGCACCCTGTTTCAGGACCGCGATTTCCCGGTGCTCAACGAATACCGCGCCGTGCTGGGCGGCCTGTTTCAACGCCAGTTTGGCTTGTCATCCAGCCAGCTCGATCGCGTGTTTCCAGGCGCCCGGCCAAAGGACATCGGCCTGCTCTGAGCGCCCGCTTGATGCACCCCTGTGATGCATGGGCGAATGTGATCAACAATGCATGAATCCAACCGCTTTTCTCAGGAATTCCATGCACCTTCACCCTCCAGCGACCAACGGCTTGCCCGGTGACTTGAACCTGCGTGTGGGTTTTGAGATGGAATACCTGTGCCCACAGCCCACGCCCATGATCCTGGCGCTCAATGTGCATTACTCGCGCTCGGCCGATCTGCTCTACCCCGACCGCCTCCTCACCAGCCCCGCCGTGCCGGTCATGGCCTATCGCGACCTGTTTGGCAACTGGTGCAGCCGTCTGGTGGCGCCGCAAGGCCTGTTCATTTTGAGCAGCACGGCGCTGCTGCGCGACTCCGGCCGTGCCGACGACGTGGCCTGGGACGCGGAGCAACACCCGGTGGAGCAATTGCCAGAAGCGACCCTGGTCTATTTGCTGGGCAGCCGCTATTGCGAAACCGACCAGTTGTCGGATGCCGCCTGGGCGCTGTTCGGCCACGGCCCGACCGGCTGGGGCCGGGTGCAGGCGATTTGCGACTTTGTACACCAGCACATCACGTTTGGCTACGAACATGCGCGGCGCACCCGCAGCGCCTGGGAGGGCTTTCAGGAGAAGGTCGGCGTGTGCCGCGACTACGCGCATCTGGCCATCGCCTTTTGCCGCTGCATGAACATACCGGCGCGCTACTGCACCGGCTACCTGGGCGACATCCGCATCCCGGCCGTGCCGGGGCCTATGGACTTTGCCGGCTGGTTTGAGGCCTATCTGGGCAACCGCTGGTATACCTTCGATGCGCGCAACAACACGCCGCGCATAGGACGGGTGCTGATGGCGCGCGGACGCGACGCCTGCGATGTGGCGCTGGTCAGCACCTTTGGCCCCAATACCCTGCAGCGTTTCACGGTCTGGGCCGACGAGGTGCACGAGACCCTCTAGCTCGCTAGCAGCGAGGCGGCTAGGTCTGCGCCTGGATGTGTTGCTGTATGTGTTCCTGTACGGCTATAAATGCCTGCTCGACACGTCCCACCCATTGCGTGCAATCCTGCGCGTTGCCGGCCAGACCCGCCATCTCCAGGGCTTCGCACAGGCCACCCAGTCGCATGCCACCCACGGAACGGGCCGAGGACTTGAGCTTGTGGCCCAGGGCGGCCAACTTGGCGCAGTCTTGGGCTGCGCTAGCGTCAGCCATCTGGGCCAGGGACTGCGTGGCACTGTTCACAAAGGTCTGCAGCAACTTGCCGTGAGCCGCTGGTTTATTGCCCATCAACTTCTGCAAGGCCTGCGCGTCCCACTGCGGCAGCGCATCGAGCGCATCCGGCGTCGGCTCGGGGCTGCTGAGCGCTGACGGCGGCTCTGCGGGCCGATCGACGGCGCTTGCAACACCGGTCCAATGCGCCAGGGTCTTGAACATGCGTGCCGGATCGATAGGTTTTTTGATGACATCCTGCATGCCGACCTGCAGACACCGGAGCTGGTCCGCACCGCTGACATTGGCGGTCATGGCAATCACCACCTGGCCCTGCAGCGCGGGTTCGGCGCGGATCAAACGGGTGGCCTCATAGCCGTCCATGACCGGCATCTGCACGTCCATCAGCACGCAGTCACAGCGCTGCTGGCGCAGCATGTCCAGGGCCAGCGAACCGTTGGCGGCGGTGCGCACCTGCACGCCCAGGTCTTCCAGCAGGCCTCGCGCCACATCCAGATTGAACGCGTTGTCGTCCACCACCAGCATGCTCTTGCCATGCAAGGCATCCATGGCCTGCTGCAGATCGCCGCCACCGTCCGCCAAGCGCGACACCGTTTCGGCAATCGGAAACTGCGCCCGAAACCAAAAAAGGCTGCCCTTTCCAGGCGTGCTGCTGACGCCGACCTCGCCCTCCATCAAATGCGCCAGCTGGCGGCAAATGGCCAGACCCAGGCCGGTGCCACCAAAACGGCGCGTCGTGGACTTGTCGCCCTGCTCAAACGACTGGAATAGGCGTGACACTGCCTCGGCCGTCAGCCCGACCCCGGTGTCTGTCACTTCAAAGCTCAGCGTGCAACAGTCCTCGTTGCGCTGCAGGCAAAGCACCTTGAGCAGCACGCCACCCTGCTCGGTGAACTTGATGGCGTTGTTGATGAAGTTGAGCAGAATTTGCTCGATGCGCAAGGCGTCTCCCTGCAGCAGGGTCGGCACGTCCGCCTCCTTCTCCAGGCGCAGACTCAAGCCCTTTTCCTGCGCCCTACCCTCGGTCAGCCGCAGCAGCTGTTCTAGTGCCTGGTCCAGATTGAAACCGGCGATTTCCAGCTGCAGCTTGCCGGCGTCGATCTTGGAGAAATCCAGAATGTCGTCAATGATGCGCATCAGGTGCACACCGGCGCTCTGAATCCGCTCCAGGTATTCGCGCTGCTGCGGGTCGGTATTGGTCTTCAGCGCCAGATACACCATGCCCAGCACCGAGTTCATGGGTGTGCGGATTTCATGGCTGGTATTGGCCAGAAACTCACCGCGGCTGCGGTTGGCCAATTCGGCGCTTTGCAGGGCCAGGGCCAGTTCCTGCGTGCGCTCGGCCACACGCAGCTCCAGCGATTCGTTGAGTTCGCGCAGCTGGCTTTGCGCCTCGACCCGTTCGGTGGCGTCGGCAATAAAGCCGTACCACAGCGTGCTGCCATCGGCCTGCCGCTCCGGACGTGCCTGACCCAGGCGCCAGCACAAACCCTTGCCAGGCAGCTCGACACGGAACTCACCGACCCAGTCCATCAAGGTGATGGCCGAGCGCTGCACCGAGGCAAAAAACTCCGCACGGTCGGCCGGCGCCACCATGGCGAACAAGGCGCTGGCGTCTTCTCTGAGCGCGCCGGAAGCCAGGCCAAACAGCTCGGCGCCGGCCTTGCTGGAAAACGGCACCGAGAAATGGCCACCTGCATCCATGCAGGCCTTGAACAAAACGCCGGGTACCTGGTCAGAAATCTTGCTCAGCAGGTCATGGCTTTGCTGCAGTTGCGCCTCTGCCTGCACGCGGTCCGTGATATCGCGGGCCGAGGCAAACAGCAGTTTCTTGCCATGCATGAGCATGGGCAGCACACTGACCTCAACCGGGAACTCCGAGCCATCCTTTCTGCGGTGACGGGTCACCAGACTGGTCCGCCCCTCCTGCATCAGGCTATGGACAATCGTCCCGATTTGGGCCTGTGGAAATTGCGCATCCCAATCGCGGATATTCAGGGCCATGCCCTCTTCGCGGCCATAGCCCAGCATGTCGTAAAAGGAGTCGCTGGCCTCCACCAGGTTGCCATTGCCATCGAGCACATGAATGCCATCGCTGGCGCCGCGCAGCAGGGCACTGCTGCGCTCGTTTTCCATTGCCGTGCGCAAAATGGCGCGCCAGATCATCCAGGCGCCAGACGACGTGATCAGCAGAAACACCAGCCATTGCGCAGCACGAATGCCGAGCTCGCGCTCAAAGTCACGCAGGTAGTCCGGCGCGCCCAGACCTGCCAGCAGGTGAAACGGCAGCTTGCCCAGGCGACGGTAGGTATCGATGCGCTCCACGCCGTCGGACGTTTTGAGCGCATGGTAGGTCACCGTGCGTTCACCCGAGGCAATGGCGGCGGCCAGCTCCGGGGAAAACACATTGTGTCCAATGACGCCCGAGGGACCATCCACCTTGGGGTAACGGACGATCAGGCCCTGCTTGGAATCGCGCAGCACGGCGGTGCCAAACTTGCCAAGCTCCATGCTGGAGAGCAGGCTCTCCAGGTACTCCACCGGCACCGATGCCGCCACGATACCGGCGAAGCTGCCATCCGGATGGTTGTAGGCCCGCGCAAAGGCAATCACCCAGCGCCGCGTCACCCGGCCCAGAACCGGGTCAGAAACTAGCATGCCGCTCTGCGCACCCGTTTGCAGGCTGGTGAAAAAATCACGATTGGCCCAGCTGGCCTTGTCCTGCGGCCTGACATCGACACCCCACAACACGCTTCCGCTGGCGTCGCTGGCCCTGATGCCCTCCAACTCCGGAACGCGCTCCTGCTGGGTCTGAAAAAAGGCATTGATTTCCGGGCCTAGCAGCGGTTGACCCGCGCGCAAACGGTCTTGCAAAAAATCCACCGCGGTCAGCAGCACCAGATCGATCTTTTCGGCACTGGCGCTGACGTTCTGGTCCAGCGCCAGTGCCATGTTTCTTGAGGCCAGGCGGGCCTGTTCCTCGTGGTTCTGGCGGCTGCCGGATAGGTCCAGGGCCATCCAGGCAAGGGCCAGGGAGTTCAATAGCAACAAGCCCGCCAGCAGCCTGCGCCCTATCCCATGCCCTGCCATCCTGCTTGCCTGCATTGTTGACCCTTGTTTATGACCCGAACCGGCCAAGGACTCGGTCGCAACGGGTGTCTCGGCCGAGCATACCGCTTATGGGCACAGGCTGGGGCCTGTTGGCGCAGTTCACACAGCTGCACCGGCAACCCCTATTTTTCGAACGAATACCGGCAAAACGGTATTCGAAATATGCGTTTCAAGGTATTACAAAAAACCACCGCCTGCGCGATAGTTGAACAGACGTTGCGAATGTGGATCGGCAAAATGAAAAAATGGATGTTGAAATGAAAACTTGGTCTGAACCCCTAGCGATTAGCCTGTCGCTGGCCTTGTGCCTGGCGACCTTCAGCGTAGGCGCGGCAGGCGCATTGGATCAGGGAACCATCGCCCAGGGTGCTAAAACGCTAGCGACCGGAAGCCCATCGCCCTGCCTGCAACTGCCCGCCGGTGGCAAGGTGCTGCCGCCCATGGACCTGTATTCCGCCAACGGCCGACTGCTGGTCAACGCCAGCTATTTCACCGGACTGAATGCCAGTGGCGCCACGCAATTTTGCTTTGTCACGCCCGAGGGCTATGTCAACCCAACCCTGCATGTGAAGCCTGGCGACACCTTCACGCTGAACCTGACCAACCGGGTTCCCAAGGGCAGCCTGATGGAGACGGTGAAAACCGCCTGCGGTGAGTCGACGGTTTTTGACTCCTCATTGAACCTGCACTTCCACGGAACCCTGGTGTCTCCCGCCTGCCAGTCGGATGACGTGGTGGACACGGTGATCAACTCCGGCGACACCTTCCAGTACAACATTGCCATTCCGGCCGACGAGCCGCCCGGCATGTACTGGTACCACACTCATCTGCACGGCTTGGCCGAGAGTGCGCTGCTGGGTGGAGGCTCTGGCGTTTTCATTGTCGATGGTCTGGAGAACTTTCAGAGCTCGGTGGTGGGCCTACCGGCCCGCGTGCTGGTGATGCGCGACTCCAATACCGTGGGTGCCGCCGTGGCACCGGGACTCAAGGACGCGTTCGGTCAAATCGTCCCCACCTGGGATATCTCGCTCAACAATGTGCCCATCAATTACGTAGCGGGTGTCATCGCACCGTCCCCCGTGATCGAGATGAAGGCGGGTCAGCCGGAGTTGTGGCGTGTGGTGAATTCGGCCGCTGATTCGATTCTGGATTTCCAGATTTTGTATGATGGCCGGGCGCAGGCGCTGTCGGTGGTGGCACTCGATGGCGTGCCCACCGGCTCACAAGACGGCACCCGCGTCGGCAAACCGGTCACTCGCAGCATGATCGCCATGGCGCCCGGAGCGCGCGCCGAGTTCGTGATTACGCCGCCTGGGCCGGGTGTAAAAACGGCCGTGCTGCAAACCCAGACGATTGGGACCGGCCCAGCCGGTGACAGCGACCCGAGCCGCACCATGGCCCAGATCGTGACCTCGCGTGCTGGCACCAGCCTGCCCGTCATACCTGCTGCAAAAAAGGCCTGGGTGCAGCGCTTTGAGGGGCTGGATGCAGCGCCCATCAGCACCAAGCGCAAGCTGTATTTCTCGGAGAACATTTCCAACCCGGCCGATCCATCAAGCCCGACGGATTTCTTCATCACCGTCGATGGCGCGACTCCAACCAAGTTCGCCATGGGTATGGCACCGGCAATCACCACCACCAACGGCGTGGTGGAGCAGTGGACGATTGAGAACCGTTCGCCGGAAATGCACGCCTTCCACTTCCACCAGATCCACTACAAGTTGCAACAGGTGAACGGCGTTGCCGTGTCTGCGGCGGATGCGCAGATGTACGACGACTACGACATTCCCGGCTGGTCGGGTAGCGGGCCCTATCCTTCGATCACGCTCAGGATGGACTTCCGCTCGCCAACGATTGTGGGTGACTTCGTCTACCACTGCCACATCCTGGGCCATGAGGACAACGGCATGATGGCCGTGATTCGCGTCCTGCCGCATCCCTGATCGGGCAGGGTATGAAGCACGCTTCAAACGGCATGCGTACGCGTATTGCCAGCTGGCTTGCAGCTGCAGTTCTGCCCTGGGCCGCCCTGTCGACTCAGGCCCAGCAAACCAGTGCGGCGCCGAACGCCGCCACAGCCAAGGTCCCCATAGGCGGCAAGTTCGCCCTGGCCGACGCTTCCGGCAAGCTGGTGACGGACAAGACCTACATCGGCAAGTGGCAACTGATTTTCTTCGGCTTCACCAGCTGCCCGGATGTGTGCTCCACGGTCATGGCCGAGGTGGCCGCAGCGCTGGCCGAGCTCGGACCGGATGCAGCCAGAATCCAGCCCCTCTTCATCACCATGGACCCGGAGCGCGATACGGCCGAGCGCATCAGCGAGTACCTGAATGCCTTTGACAGCCGCATCGTGGGGCTGCGTGGGTCGCAGGCGCAGACGGAGCAGGCGATCAAAGCCTTCCATGTCTACAGCAAGCAGCGCCAGACCGGCAAGGGCTACACGCTGGACCATAGCGCCTTGTTGTATTGGATGAAGCCCGATGGCTCATTCGGAAAGCTGCTGTCGGGTGACAGCGGTGGACACAGGCTCGGATCGGAGCTCAGAGCCACTCTGCTCCAGGGCCATGCCAGCTAAGCGCTTTTTTCCGCATGCTGCGCCTGGCCTGTTGGCATTCCTGCTGTGCTTAGGCGGGACGCTGGCCCTTGCAGCCGACGTGGAACCGATCGAATACCAGGCAAGCGTGGATATTGAATCCCTACTGAACGACGCGCAGGCTGCGGATACCGCCCAGGGCAGCGGCCATTTTGCCGATGCCACTTCGGCCAGTGACGTGCGAGCGGGTTTGCAAATTTACAAGATTCAATGCAGTTCCTGCCATGGCCGTCAACTGCAGGGGCAGGCGCTTTGGCAGGCACAGGACGCTTATGCAGGCTTGCGGGCTCCGCCACATGATGAGTCGGGACACAGCTGGCAACACAGCGATGAAGAACTGTTTCGTAAGGTGCGCACGGGACACATGGGAGAAGCGTCCGAAGGCCTAGCCAGCGCGCAAGGCCTTGTGCGCCATGCGTTTGGGGCAGTTCTTTCCGACCAACATATTTTGCAGGTGCTGGCCTTTATCAAGGCCCGCTGGCCGCTGGGCATCCGGATTGCTCAGAGCACACTGAACCCGCAATTTCAGGGTATGCCCAAGGACGCAGACACTGCGACATGGACGTTTCCGCCCACTTGTCTTGCCACTGCTGGTGCAAATTAGTCCGAACGGACTACATTCATTTTTATCAAACTTGAGCACAATAGCCTCATGCACATAGACACAGGCTTTTTTTCATGAAATCACCGTCCTTCAGCCCACTGCCAGCCAAAAGCCTGCTGTCACTGAGCCTGCTCATGGCCTTCGCGCCCGCCTTTGCCGCCACCAGCCGCATTGGCCAAGGCCAGGTTGTCAACGACTTCAGTGGCGATGTGGGAGTCAATCTCAAAAACGATGACAGCCTGCGCGTTACGGGCACCGGCTCTCAGTGGAATATCCAATCGGCTCTGACCATTGGCAATCGCGGCAATGGCACGCTGAATGTTGACCATGGAGCGGTGGTCAACAGCTACACCGGCGAGATCGGCTCGGCTGCAGGCTCCTCTGCCACGGTCAGCGGTGCTGGCTCGCAATGGAATAACGCAACCACGCTGAAGCTCGGCACCCGCGCCGGCCAGACTGGCAGCCTGAACATACTGGACTCGGGCCTGGTCAACACACAATCATTGAGCGTAGGCGCACGCAGCGTGGTCAAGCTGGACGGCGGAACGCTGCAGCTGGCCAGTGGCACTGTGGCCAACGGTGGTGTGTTCAATTGGGTCAAGGGCGTCTTGGGCTTTACCGGCGATGCAGCCGTTGGCACGGGCCTGCTGGCCAACACCACCACGCTGGACTCTGGCATGGCGCTAAAGGTTGCCAACACCCTGAGCATTGGCAATAACGCGATCTTGCAAATCAATGGCGGCAGCGTCAGTGCTGCAACGCTGACGCTTAACGGTGGCACCCTGCAAAGCAGCGGCGGCTTCACCGCAGGCGCCGCGTTCAACTGGATCAAGGGCACTCTGGGTTTCACCGACAATGCCAGCGTTGGCACCGGCCTGCTGGAAAGCAACACCACGCTGGGCGATGGACAAACACTGAACGTAGCCAAGGACCTCAGCATCACCTCGGGCAAGAGCTTGGCGGTTCAGGGCGGTAGCGTGAAAGCCGCAACGCTGACGCTGAACGGTGGAACCCTGCTGACGCACGGCAGCTTTACCGCAGGCGGCGTGTTCAACTGGATCAAGGGCACTCTGGGTTTCACCGACAATGCCAGCATTGGCACCGGCCTGCTGGAAAGCAACACCACGCTGGATGCAGGCAAAACACTGAACGTAGCCAAGGAGCTCAGCATCACCTCGGGCAATAGCTTGGCGGTTCAGGGCGGTAGCGTCAACGCCGCAACGCTGACGCTTAACGGTGGCACCCTGCAAAGCAGCGGCAGCTTCACCGCAGGCGGCCTGTTCAACTGGCTCAAGGGCACTCTGGGTTTCACCGGCAATGCCAGCGTTGGCACCGGCCTGCTGGACAGCACGACCACCCTGAGCACGGGAAAGACGCTCACGGTCGAAAACAAGCTGAGCATTGGCAATGGCAATACCCTGGCGATACGGGGAGGCACGCTCAGCGCAAAAACCCTGAACCTCAATGGCGGCACGCTGCAGACCAGCGGCTCCTACGGCAGCGACGGCGTCTTTCAATGGACCCAAGGCACGCTGGACCTGTCGGGCGATGCCAGCCTGGGCACCGGCCTGCTCAATAGCATCACCAAGCTGGGCGCTGGGCAAACGCTGCGGATACAAAATGCACTCACGGTGGGCAGTGACAACCTCCTGGTGTTCAACGGTGGGCAATTGGCTACAAAAACCCTGCTGCTCCAAGGCGGTATCCTGGCCAGCAACGGCACCATAGACCTGCACAACACCGGCAGCGTGGTTGGCTTCGGCTCGGTGCTGGGCAAGGTCAGCGGTGGGGTTGACAACAGCATCAGCGCCAGCGGCGGCGCCTTGGCGTTGGGCATTGCAAATGCCAACGGCGGCTATGCCTTTGGCGGCACGCTGAAGGTAGGAAATCAGAACGTACAGCTGCTTTCGGCAGATCAGGCGCAACTCGGACTGCTCACCAAAATAGGTGCGGGTGGCACACTGAGCAGCATCAACGGCATCAACCTGGCCAAAGACAATACCCTGAGCTTCAATGGCAACAGCAGCATCAAGGGCAGCTTTAGCAACAATGGCAGCGTCAGCGGCACAGGTGGCACCCTGAGCTTTATGGACAATGTGAACGGCATTGGCAGCTACGCCGGAAATGTTGCTTTCAGCGCCGGCCTGCAAGCCGGCAACAGCCCGGCAGCGCTGCGATTTAACGACGGCAACGTGTCGTTCCTGAAGGGCTCCACCCTGACCCTGCAACTGTCTGGCGGCACGACTGGCACGCAGTACGACCAGTTGCTGGGCGTCAACACCCTGAACTTCCACGGCAAATTAGATCTGGTGTTTCTCAGCGGTTTTGCGCCCTTGCAGGGAAGCAGCTTTGCGCTGTTTGGTTTTGACAGCTTCAAGGGATCGTTCGGCAACGCGAAAAACGGCTACGACATGATCAGCGTCACCGGCATTGACCGCAGTCTGCTGGACTTCTCCCATCTGGCCACCGATGGCCGCCTGAGCATGACCGTCTCTGCGGTCCCCGAGCCCGAGAGCTGGGCCTTGATGCTGGCAGGGCTGGCGCTGGTCGCTGGTGCCGCCGGACGCAGACGTTCTGCTGCCAAGCCAGTCCAACGCAAGGCATGAAACGGCTGCAGCGGTCTTTCTAGGGCAGCAAACGCCCAAGCTGTTCCTCATACTCGCGCCGTTTGATGTCCAGGTAGTGCGAACGCTCCATCTCATGTAATTGCCGCGGGTAGCGCTCGGCCAGATCAAACCAGCGTTCACTGGCATGCGCAAACTGCTGTGCCGGTGGCAGATCCTGCGACTCCATAAAGGCCTGCAGTGCAAAGTAATAGCGCAGCACATTGCGCTCGATCACGCCCCGCATGCCGCGTATGTAATCCGGACTGCCATCGGGCAGGCTGCCCACCACGGTGAAACCAAGCTTGTCGCGGCCCAGCGTGGACAAATAGATTTGGGTCGCCAACCGACTCACCGTTGACGATCGGAAGGCGTAACTCATGCGCAAAAAGCTGCCCTGTGGCACCGGAATGGCAGCCAACGTAATGCGGTAGTCGCTGGTGCCAAACGGGCCTGAGTCGGACTGCAGCAGCAGCTGGACATAGTCGCTGCGGGCCTGCAATTTCTGAAAGTTAAACTGCAGCGCATAGGAGCGTTCAGGTGTGGCATAGGATTTTCCGGCGCTATAAAAAGTAATCCAATCCTGCGCCGAGACCTGCGTGTGGGTGCAGGCCGAAATGTCGATATGCAGCAAGGCCAGTTCACACCAGGGCTGAGGCAGCGTGATGCGGGATTGCAGCTCGCCAAAGGGCCGCTCCAGCAGGGCATAGACCTCGCCCTGAACCAGGTCGCCCTGCTCGCGCGATTCAATCCGCAGCGGCAGGCCCAGCGCATTGGAGGCCAGTTCAGCGCGCAGGGTCTGGTAGCGGCTTGCCAGCGACTGCGGGCTGTCCTCCTGGCCAATGGCCTGGGCACTCATTGCGCCCAGCAACAGGAAGACGGTCACGCGCACCTGGTACGAACACTGGTGGCAAAGTCTGCGTAGCGCCAGCCAAACACCTAATTTCATAGAGCACACCGAGGGCGTTGAAAATGCCTGATTATCTGACCCTCAATGTTCCGGCGCTTTGCGTTCTCTGGACTTAAGGCGTGCCCGCCCCGACCCAGCTCACGAAGGCGCAGTCATGCGCGCTGGCAACGCGTGCAATGGCAGTGGACGATCCATTTGCTGGGAAATTGCAAGCGGAACGCAATCGATTCACTCTGCAGAATGAATTTTGTGTTCCTATCAAGGACTTTGTATGCGACGTTTGAGATCCTGCTGGCCGCCGATGACGAGACCCCGGCTAGGCTGGTGAAGGAAGCCGTGGGACAGAGTGGCTGGCGCCCTATGGCGCGGCCGGCATTGAAACGCTCAAGGCCATCGGTGCGTATGAAGCAGTGCAGCCCAAGATCGTGACGGCCGAAAACATTACCCAGGCCTACCAGTTCATCAGCAGCGGCAATGCCGAGCTGGGCTTTGTGGCGCTGTCGCAGGTGCTCAAGGACGGCAAAATCGACGGCTCCTCCTGGCTGGTACCCGCCAAGCTCTACCCGTCCATCCGTCAGGACGCCGTCGTCCTGACACCGGGCAAGGGCAAGCCCGCGGTCGACGCGCTGATGAAGTAGCTCAAGGGCGACAAGGCCAAAGCCATCATCAAATCCTTCGGCTACGAATTGCCGTAAAGGCTAGCGCCCAGCACCGGTGCAGCGGGCGCGGAACTGGCTCGCATCCTTGCTAAAGCATGAGTCAAGAGTTTGATTGGAACCCATCACACAAGTGCCGCGAGCCACTGCGCCACCTGCAGACCTCGATGCGCTGTGGCTGGCGCACATCGTGGCCTATGGCTGCTGTGGGCGAAACCATTTATGTCTGCCCGGCACCGTCCTGCGGTGAGTGCAGCGACTACAGCGACTACAGTCAATGCTTTGCCAAAGAAAATTAGCCTGCCGCTTCCATGTCCCCAGACGATTTCACCGCCATTGCGCTGACCGCCAAGCTCGCCGCGCTGTCCACCCTGCTGCTGCTCATTCTGGGCACTCCCATTGCGTGGTGGCTGGCGCGCAGCCGCTCTTCGCTGCGCAGCGTGGTGGGCGCAGTCGTCACCCTGCCGCTGGTACTGCCACCGGCCGTGCTGGGCTTTTACCTGCTGGTGCTGATGGGGCCGCAGGGCCCGGTGGGCCATTTCACCCGGTGGCTGGGCCTTGGCCTGCTGCCCTTCACCTTCCCTGGCCTGGTCGTGGCCTCCGTCATCTACTCCATGCCGTTTGTCGTGCAACCCCTGCAACAAGCCTTTAGCGCCCTGGGCGAGCGCCCGCTGGAGGCAGCTGCCACGCTGCGCGCATCGCCCTGGGATGCCTTTGTGACGGTGGCCCTGCCGCTGGCTCGGCCCGGCTTTGTCACCGCCGCCGTGCTCGGCTTTGCGCACACCGTCGGTGAGTTCGGCGTGGTGCTGATGATTGGCGGCAACATCCCGGGCAAGACCCAGGTGCTGTCCATGGCGATTTACAACCATGTAGAGGCGCTGGAATACGCCAACGCGCACTGGCTAGCCAGTGGCATGCTGGTGTTCTCGTTTGCCGTCCTGCTGCTGCTCTACAGCCGCGGCTGGAACCGCCAGCCATGAGCGAAGAAATCCAGGCGCGCTTTCACCACCGCTACGCCGGCTTCACTCTGGACGTGGATCTGCAGCTGCCGGGCAAGGGCGTCACAGCCCTGTTCGGCCCCTCGGGCTGCGGC
>Ga0214165_1001145_pt1 | contig 15474 bp, 13 predicted proteins | sample TroBogypolimnion_34_FD_153004 | JGI IMG/M metagenome (GOLD analysis project Ga0214165, IMG submission 153004) | Freshwater microbial communities from Trout Bog Lake, WI - Practice 03JUN2009 hypolimnion v3 | ecosystem: Environmental > Aquatic > Freshwater > Lake > Hypolimnion/Profundal zone ... | reverse complement strand
TGGGACTGGGCAAAGCGCTAGAATATGCTGCACCTGCTATTGAAGCAATGGGCAAAGCAGCCAGTGCAGTTCTAGGTACTCTAGCTGATAGCCTGATCAAAATGGCAACTGAAGTCAACCCTTTGCAGTTGCTGGCCATTGCTCCGGGCATAGCTGCTGTTGGTATAGCCATGTTGCCGTTTGGTGTTGGAGGAGCATTAGCGGGACTAGTAAGTGGTGCAGGCGGGTTTGATGCTGTGGTAGCAGGCGTACAAAAATTTGAGCAGTTGGATCCCAATCGGTTGATGGCAGTAGCTGGGGCAATGAAAAAGATCAATGAGAGCTTGCCTACAGCAGCAGATCTAGCCAAGATGGCAGCAGTTGGTGTACTAGATCACATGTTTGGCAGCGGAAACAAAACTGGTGGCAGTACCAGCGGAGGAGAAACCAACACAGCCAAACTCATGCAGGACATGTTGAAAGAACAAAAACAAACCAATGATTACCTACGTGCCAGTGTGGACCTCAACAAGAAGATTCACAACGCAGTTGCATAACGTGTGGTAAATATTGCACAGTAGGAATATATAATGGCCGATAATAGATTTTATGTCTATCAATACTTAACTGAAGAAGGTACTCCTTATTATATTGGTAAGGGAACTGGAAATAGAATTAATGTTAAGCATGGTGTTGATCTACCGCCAAAAGAACGTAGAGTAATCATTGAAAATAATTTAACCAACGAAGCTGCTAAAAATTTAGAAAAAGATTTAATCTTAAAATATGGTAGAAAAGTTGATGGTGGGATATTAGAAAATATTAAAATAAATCAATGGGCATGTTATGCTGGATGGAAACATTCTCTGGAATCAATTGAAAAAATACGACAAGGAAATCTAGGCAAAGTTAGAACTGAAGAACATAAGAAAAACTACAGTAAACCTAAAACTGCTGAACATGCTGAAAAAATAAGACAAGCTAATTTAGGAAGACCGTACGATCCAGTTAGAGCTGCAAAGATATCGGCTACACTTAAAGCAAGAAATAAAGCAATTAGGGAATCATTAAATGCCAACTAAAACTCAGGGCCCAACAGGAGGATCTTGGAAAAAGTACTTCAAAACCGGTAATATACAGGGACAAACCAGTCCAATGGGCAGCACTGCCCAGGCAGTAAACCCAGCGTATCGTGCCACAGCCAGCACACTACCTGAGGTGTACATTGGGCACCCAAACCGTATTGAGCGTTATAATCAGTACGAGCAAATGGACATGGACAGTGAAGTTAATGCTGCACTGGACATCTTGGCAGAGTTTTCGACACAGAAAAACGACGAAAACTTAAGTGCATTTGACATACACTTTCATGAAAAGCCCACCGACAACGAAGTCAAGATCATCAAAGAGCAGCTACAACAGTGGATTACACTGAACGAATTTAACAAACGTATTTTCAAAATCTTCCGTAACTCTATCAAATACGGTGATCAAGTGTTTATCCGTGATCCAGAAACATTCAAGCTGTTCTGGGTTGAAATGTCAAAAGTTACCAAAGTTATTGTTAACGAAAGCGATGGCAAAAAGCCCGAGCAGTATGTGATCAAGGACATCAACCCCAACTTTCAAAACATGACTGTGACCGCGGTCAGCACGTCAGATACGTTTACTAATCACCCACAAGTGGGTGGCCCGTCGGGTGCCTATGTGCAACCACGCAGCCCGTATAGTGGTGGATCAAGATTCAGTCACGCACAGAACGAAGCAGTTATCAACGCAGAACACGTGGTACACTTGAGCTTGACTGAAGGACTTGACATTTTTTGGCCGTTTGGTAACTCAGTGTTGGAAAACGTTTTCAAAGTATTCAAACAAAAAGAACTACTAGAAGACTCAATCATTATCTATCGTGTGCAACGTGCTCCAGAACGCCGTATGTTCAAGATTGATGTGGGCAACATGCCAACACACATGGCCATGGCCTTCGTGGATCGTGTAAAGAACGAGATCAGTCAACGCCGTATTCCCACACAAACACAGGGCGGCGTCAACATGATGGATGCCACATACAATCCATTGCAAACCAACGAAGATTACTTTTTCCCGCAAACAGCCGACGGACGTGGCTCTAGTGTAGAAGTATTGCCCGGTGGACAGAACTTAGGTGAGATCACAGACTTGAAGTTCTTTACTAACAAACTATTCCGTGGACTACGCATCCCTGCCAGTTACTTGCCAACAGGTATTGACGACGGAACACAAACCATGAGTGACGGTAAAGTAGGCACAGCTCTTATTCAAGAGTGGCGCTTTAACCAGTACTGTAAACGTCTACAAAGCATGGTTATTGACAAGCTGGACAATGAATTCAAGATGTTTATGCGCTGGAGAGGCATCAACATTGACGGTCAAATCTTTGAACTGCACTTTAACGAACCACAAAACTTTGCACAGTATCGCCAAGCCGATATTGATAGCGCTAAAATTGCTACATTTACACAGCTTGAACAGTATCCTTATCTAAGTAAACGTTTCTTGATGAAGCGCTATTTGGGCCTAAGCGAGATGGAAATGAGCGAAAACGAAATGATGTGGGCTGAAGAAAAAGGCCGAGCAGAAAGCGCAGATGCAGGCCAGGCCAACTTGCGTAACGTGGGTGTTACTCCTGGCGGACTTGCCAACGATCTTGGCAATGTTACACCCGAAGCAGGCGCAGAAGGTGCAGGTGGAGCATTAGACACTGGGGCAGAAGCAGGAGCACCTGCCGCAGGCGCTGCACCAGCCAGCCCGCCGGGCGTAATGTAATCCATATTACATAAATAACACTATGTTTGTAACCGACCTATTTGAATCTCCTGAGCCAGCCAAGCCTGGCTATCAGTCTGAGGCCGATGATAATACCGTCATGAAATTGTCGGATCTACGCAAGACAAGACTAACACTAGCACACCTAAATCGCTTGAGAATGGCCAACGATGTGCGTAAATTTGAGTTTGAGAAGAAGATGAAAGACACCCAAGAACAGTACGGAGCCAGTGCTGAACCAGCTGCGGGAGTTGGTGGTCTATAAGTATCACTTCAAAAACCATTAAAAAACACGCATAAAACCCCGAAATATGCGCTGTTATGTAAATAACATTACAAAGCCAAATTAAAAGGAGTTCCTAAATGAACAAATATGAACAACTCATTGAGCACATTCTTAATGAGGACGAACAAGCAGCTCGTGCGCTATTTCACCAATTGGTGGTTGAAAAATCGCGCGACATTTACGAAAGTCTAATGGACGAAGAGCTAGGTGGAAATCAAGCTCAAGGTTTCGTTCAAGACATTACACAACAAGATGACCAAGCACAAGACATGGGCTTGGGCGAAGACGACATGGAAGGTGGCGACATCGAACTAGACGGTGGCGACATGGACGGCGATGAATTCGGTGACGAAGAAACATTCGGCGGTGACGATGACATGGGTGGTGAGGCCGGCGAACACGCTGAAATCACAAGCAAGCTAGACGACCTAGAAGCACAATTGGCTGATTTGAAAGCCATGTTGGGCGACGAAGGTGCTGAAGGCGGCGAAGACTTTGGCGTCGACAAGGGTGGCGAGGCAGGCGAAAGCGACTTTGACATGGACGGCGGCGAAGAACACACAAGCGGTTCTGGTTCTGCACAAGGCGAAGAAGAAGGCATGATGGAAACTATGGGTTCTGGCATGAGCGGTTCTGGTAAGTCTGGTTCTGGTAAAATGGAATCTGCTAACCCATTTGCTAAATCCGGTTCTGGAAAATCTGGTAGCGGTACAAGCATGGGTAAATCCGGTTCAGGCAAAAGCGGTTCTGGTAAAATGGAATCTACAACACGCCGTAAAACAGAAGTTGAAATCATGAAAGAATACGTCGACAAGATCGGCGAAATCTACAAACAAGAGCCAGCTGGTGGCGAAGGTAAGACTGTTGGTACAGGCGGCGACGCTCCAACATTGAACACTAAGTCTATCGAAGGCCCAGGCGCTGACTTTGGCGGAACAAACGAAAACATTCTAAGCGGCAAAGGTAACAACCAAGCTCCCGATGGCAAAGCATATACTGCTCCTAAGAACGAGTATAGCAAAAACCGCGGGGACTTGCCAGGCGCAGGACAGTTTAAAAACGTACCAGGTGGCAACGCAGGTAAGACAGCGTTCAAAACAAAAGAACCTGGTCATGGCGCAGAGAAAAAATCTGGCCCAGAAGGTAAACTAGTTGGTGCTGACGGTAGCCGTCCAATCAACAAGACCAGTGTTCAAAAGCAGAACACAGGCCGTAAGTAATTAGGACTATAAAAATGGCTTTGTACCTAAAAGAGACCTTAACGTTTAACCAAGCCGGAATGCAGGTTCTATCTGAAGATTCCGGCGATGGTAAAGGTAAGAATCTCTATATGAAAGGGATATTCATTGAAGGTGGCGTGAAGAACGCTAACCAACGTGTATATCCCGTTCACGAAATCGCAAAAGCCGTTGACACTATTAACGAACAGTTAAAGGGTGGTTATAGTGTACTAGGTGAGTTGGATCACCCAGATGACTTGAAAATCAACTTGGATCGCGTCACACACATGATTGAAAGCATGTGGATGGACGGTCCTTGTGGATTTGGCAAACTAAAAATATTACCTACTCCTAGTGGCAAGATTGTGGAAGCAATGTTGACCAGTGGTGTAAAGTTAGGCGTTAGCAGCCGTGGTAGCGGTAACGTTAACGAGAGCAGTGGCCATGTAAGTGATTTTGAAATCATTACTGTGGACATTGTAGCACAACCCAGCGCACCTCACGCTTATCCTAAAGCAATTTATGAAAGCCTGATGAACATGCGCGGTGGTGCTCAGTTATATGAGGTGGCACGTGAAGCATCTCAAGATCAAAAAGTACAAAAGTACGTTGAGCAAGGCATTAAACGCCTGATCAAGGATTTGAAACTATAAAGGAGAATGGATCCAATGTTAGACGCTATCAAACCGTTGTTGGAATCTGGTATCATTAATGAAGGTACTCAGCAAGCTCTGAGCGAAGCGTTCGAGGCACGTATCAACGAAGCCCGCGAACAAGTTCGTGCAGAATTGCGTGAGGAGTTTTCACAACGTTACCAACACGACAAACAAATCATGGTTGAAGCTCTGGACAAAATGGTGACAGAATCTTTAACTGCCGAATTGGCAGAATTCCAATCAGAAACAAAAGCATTAGCAGAAGACCGCGCAAAGTTTAACTCGCGCATGGTTGAAGCTACACAAAAATTTGACAATTTCTTAGTTACTAAACTTAGCGAAGAAATTCAAGAACTACGTGCCGATCGCAAACAATATGAGAATAGCATTGCTAAACTTGAATCGTTTGTTATCAAAGCTCTTGCTGAAGAAATTTCTGAATTCGAAGCTGACAAGAAAGAACTAGTTGAAACTAAAGTTGCGTTGGTTGCTGGTGCTAAAGAAAAATTAGCCCAACTACAACAAGCATTTGTTTCTCGTAGTGCTGACATGGTTAAAGAATCAATCGCTACTAAGCTAGAGTCTGAAATGACTCAACTAAAAGAAGACATCCAGATTGCTCGTGAGAACATGTTTGGTCGTCGTATATTCGAATCATTTGCTAGTGAATTCGCTGTTACTCACTTAAATGAGAACAAAGAAATCGCAAAACTACGCCAAGTGTTAGAAACACAAAATGCCGTTATTGCTGAGTCACGTAAAACTGCTCAACAAAATGCCATGTTAGTTGAATCAAAAGAACGCGAAATTCGTATCATCAAGGAATCAACAGAACGCAAACAAAAACTTGCCGAAATGTTGAAACCTTTAAACAAAGAGAAAGCCGCTGTAATGAGCGAACTTCTCGAATCAGTGCAGACAGATAAGTTACAATCTGCATTTGATAAGTATCTACCTGCCGTTCTGAACAATGGCGCTGCAAAAACAGTTGCTCCACAAAAGCAAATGATTGCAGAAAGCCGTTCAGAAGTAACAGGAGATAAATCTGCTAAAATCGTAAATACACAAGACGTTGAAACATCGACCAACGTATTTGAATTAAAACGTCTAGCAGGGCTAAAGTGACTAAACCCTAAAAGGAAAAAGGAAAGAAAATGACACAAGCATTATTAGAAAGCCGTTGGGGCGAAACCAAAGACGCTCTGCTTGAAGGCTTACATGGTTCGAAAAGAACCTCTATGGCAGTAATTTTGGAAAACACACGCAAGCATTTGGCTGAAAACGCTACTGCTGGCGCAACAACAGCTGGTAACGTAGCAACACTTAACCGTGTTATTCTGCCAGTTATTCGTCGTGTTATGCCTACAGTTATCGCTAACGAAATCATCGGCGTTCAGCCAATGACAGGCCCAGTATCTCAGATCCACACACTACGTGTACGCTACACTGATGGCGTTACAGGTACAAACGGTGCTACCGGCACTGTTCCTGGTGATGAAGCATTGAGCCCATTCAAGATTGCAACAGCGTACTCTGGTACTACATCTGGCTATGCAGCTTCTACAGCTACATTAGAAGGTGTACCTGGAAACCGTATCAACGTTCAAATCTTGAAACAAGTCGTTGAAGCCAAGACACGTAAATTGTCTGCACGTTGGACATTTGAAGCTGCTCAAGACGCACAAGCCATGCACGGCTTGGACGTTGAAGCAGAAATCATGGCAGCTTTGGCTCAAGAAATCACTGTTGAAATCGACCAAGAAATCATCGGTTCTTTGAGCGCATTGGCAGCTACTGACTACGCATTTGACCAATCAGCAGTATCTGGTACAGCTACATTCGTTGGTGACGAACACGCAGCATTGGCAGTTTTGATTAACCGCTCTGCTAACTTGATCGCTCAACGTACACGTCGCGGTGCTGGTAACTGGGCTATTGTATCTCCTGCTGCATTGACAGTATTGCAATCTGCAACTACTAGCGCATTTGCACGTACAACAGAAGGTACATTCGAAGCTCCAACTAACACAAAATACGTTGGTACATTGAACGGCGCTATGCGTATCTATGTAAACGCATACGCAAACGATTCTACATCAGTATTGGTGGGATACAAAGGTTCGAGCGAGGCTGATGCAGCAGCGTTCTATTGCCCATACATTCCTCTAATGTCTTCTGGTGTTGTTCTAGATCCTAACACATTTGAACCAGTAGTTGGTTTCATGACACGTTATGGATACGTAGAATTGACAAACACAGCGTCATCTCTAGGTAACGCTGGCGACTACTTGAGCGAAATCAGCATCGCTAACTTGTCGTTCCAATAATCTCTGTTCGGGAGCCCTGTTTCGGCAGGGTTACAGAGGGAGTCAAAAAAGCACTTTCGGGTGCTTTTTTGTTGGCCGTCCATAAATACTACACTCAACAGAGTTCCACTTAGCCAAGTGGCGGTCTAGAACACCGTAACAAGGAGAACAAAATGGCAAAACTAAAAATAGCAAATCAATCATCACAAACTGGTGTAACATACCCACAACCTGAAGGTGACCGTTTTGTAAGCCCAACATTGATTAACGGTTATCACGTTGGTGGCGTTGGTGGCAAAACTAGCGATGGCGGTCTACAAATTCAACCACAAGTTTACGTAACTAGCGGTTCATCTACTACTGGCAGCATCATTGCACAAAAAGGTGCTCACAAGTTCCGCGTCACAGACGGTACACTGACAGGTGATTGCGTACTAACCAACAGTCCCAACTTGACAGCTGGTCAAATGAATATTTTGATCACATTGAACACAGCAGCAGCCAACATTGCCTCAGCCAACGTGGCCGGTGGTGCACCCAGCACAACATTCAGCTACGATACACGTACTACAGTAAGTGGCCCAGTTACAACACCACGTGTAGGTGACTATGCAATCTGGACAAGCCCAAGCGCAAACATCAGTGGTGTGGCACGTATCACCAGCGTCAGCAATGGTAACTTCACAGTTGCAGCAACTGGCAACGTGGCAGCAGCCAACGGTGTAACTGTAAACACCAGCACTTACGCCAGCCGTATCACCAACAAGTTTGTGTACGACTTCACAAGTGACGGTCAAATGGACAGCACAAATGGAACAACTACTTACTACACAAGCGGATTCAACCCCAACAGATTCCGTTATGTTCTAAGCAGCGCAGCAGGTCCTAACGCTACATTTGTCAAGGTACAATCAGCATAATAACAACCAGCTATAGTGAAATAGCATGACCCACTTGATAAGCGGCTTCGGCCGCTTATTTTTTGACTTGTTTAAGAGTTGCAACGGGCTAAATACACTAAAGCAAGGCAAAAAGTCAATGTCTACATACAAAAGAATTGCAGGCGATTATACTATACAGAGTGTAAACACCAGTGACAGAATCATCATCAATAGCGGTAACGTTTTCATTGAAGGTAACCTATGGGTATCGGGTAACACTCAGACCTATACATCAAACAACGCTTCTATCACTAATAACATCATTACACTGAACGCTGGAGTACCAACACCTAACCCAGCTGGCGCCAGCATCGTAGTAAGTCGTGGCACCAGCGGACAATCCAATGCTGCAATATCGTGGAACGAGACAGTTGGTGCTTGGCAGATTAGCGAAGTAGTCAATGGCAGTTATTACACTGCTAACATTGCTACTTCGACTACTACTGGTTCATTTTTGAGCGCAGTCAACCAAGATCCTGCACCATTCTTAGGTGGCAACCTGAACATCTGGAGCAAGTCAATCTACAGTAACATCAGTGGAGTACAACTTTGGAGCGTGTCAAGCCCTGGCGCAGGTGGGACTGGCTTGACAGTGACCAACTCAACCTACGCAAACGTAGAACTAATGTCTAAGACCAAGAGCATTGTCTACAGTATCATATTTGGATAATGGAATAACAAAATGGCAATTCAAAACACAGCACTAACAACAACAGCAAGCCCAATCTATATAAGCTCGGGCAACAACGCTATCACCACAATCCATTTGTGTAACTATACTGGCAGCAGCGTACAGGCCAACATCTATGTGGCACCCAGCACTGGCAACGTGGCCAATAGTACAACAGTGATTTATGGCAACGTCACTATCAGCGCCTACAACACCCTGATCATTTACCAAGAAAAATTCTTATTGGCCAACGGTGATACAATTTATGCCAACGTAAGTGCAGGTAGCAGCGTAACAGCAACAGTAAGTTCACTAGGATTCTAATAATGGCAAGATTTCTTAAAAATCCTGACCTAGCCAATGGCGCACAAGCCGCACGTTTACCAATAGTGCCAAGCAGTGCCTATGGTGACGTCCCAACTAACGGATTGATTAGATTCAATCAAGCAACTAATCGTGTTGAGTTTTTCTATAATGGTGCATGGAGTCAAATCGCCAAGATTGGATCAGTACAAATTGTAGTTGACACACTGGGCCCCGGCGATGGCGTAACCATCAACTTTACTATGAGTCAGCAAGAAACTGATCCAACTGCCATTGCGGTATTTGTTGGCGGTGTGTATCAACAACCTACAACTCATTATACAGTTAGTGGCTACGGATTAAGTTTTAACGTTGCTCCACCACTAGGTACAATCAACCCAACAACCATTGTTGTAATACATAACATTAACAGCACCAACGTGCCGGCCTAAGGAACAAGATGTCACTAGGACGCATTAATGGGCCAATGTTACAACCCAACTTGGAACGCCAAGGCATTAATATTGCTCTTGATGCGAACCTTATGTATTGGGATGTCAACAATCGTTATGTTGGTATCAATAATACCACGCCGGCCTACGCCCTAGACGTTGTTGGAAACGTTCACCTTGGTAACATGTATATCCGAGGTACCACTATCACTCTTGATCCAGGTTATAAACTTGGACTTGGCAACATTGCCAACGTACAGATCACAGGTGGTACTAATGGTTATATTGTTGCCACTGATGGTACTGGCAACTTGACATTCATTAATCCCAGTACCATCAGTTCAAACTTTTTTGCCAACACCTTGTTGTTGGGCGCAAACGTAAGTGGACAGTTGGTCAGTAATGCTGTGACTCTAACTACCACATCTGACGTGACGGATTCCATAGCACAGTTGAACGCTATCCTTGGTAAACTAGTTCCACCGAGTCCTCCTAACTTTCCTAACAGCACTACTCTTACATTAAGCACAGCAACTAGCGGTGGCCTAATGTGTAACTTTGTACAGACAGACAACAGCGGCTGGGGAAACTTGAGCGTTGCAGGCGGCACATCAGTTAATGCTACCAGAGTAGCAACGCTGGCAACCAACACAATTCAAAACAGTGGTACTACACCTAGCGGTGGTAATGTACAACTTTACTTAAACGGCAACATTGCTGGCAACAACAGCTATCACCTGTTTGGTGCAAGCCCAACCAGCGCAGACAACGGTACCTACGGCAATTTGGTAATCAGTGCAACAGAAGACTATCATGTGGTAGTCAGCACAGTAACAGCAGGTTTCTGGAACGTGTTCAGTGCTAGTGCATCAGCAACATCTAGTATCCCTGCAGGTTGGAATAGAGCTAACATTGCCTACACAGGCTCAGGCACTGCCACTAACACTATTACTTGGTATTACGATAATTCAGCCCCTAGCGCCCCAGCATTTACAGGAACCAGCATGGCATTGAGTAGTAACGTGGTTGGTTATTCAAGTACTATTCCTATGTTTACTAGTAGTGCTGGTTTTACACTAAAAGGTGGTGTACAAAATATTAGCGGTGACACTTATCCTAACTCAACAAACTTGATATCGTCAAGCAGTGCCAACGGTGCATTTGCAGCACCGGCATTGGTCAGCTACGCTACAGCAGGTGTAACAACACCTATTAGCAGAAGTAATGTAGCAAACATTGCCTTTACAACAACATCCAACATCAATAGTGGATTTGGTAACGCACTAGCCAGTGCAGGACCAAGCATTACAGTAAGTAATAACTACAATAGCACAAGCTGGGGATTTAGTGCTCCTGCAACTTATATACTTTATAAGACTGGTACAAGCACTCAGATTGAAGAAACCAGCATTACCAACAGCTATACAGGTGCAAGTGCAGCTTTCCGTATTGCCAATCCTGATGCAGGCACAGCAGCTGATAATCCTGCCTACACCGGCAGCGAATCGACATTTAACAGCACCACAGGACCATTCTACGCAACAGATGCTACCAACGTAGCTGCTAAGATACAGTACGATCAAACAAACTATAGTACAGGATTTTTACCTGTAGGCCCAAACTTGAGTGGGCGTAGTACAAGTCAATACTTTACATTCAAATGGACCAAGAGTTCAGTTGGCAAGTTCAACATCAGCTACACAGGTTCAATTGCTGGACTATGGGTAGCCATGCCTGGCAGCTCAATTGATACAACAGCAGCACCAACCAATGGATGGTTAAATATGGCAGCAGCCTATGCAGGGTCAGGCGTACCGGGCACAGGCACAGGTGGTAATGGATCAACAGGATGTAGTACAGGCGGAGCAGCTACATTGAACTCAAGCGGTACCTACAACGTGACATTTACTCCGGGTACAGTAACCAGTGTCAGCAATATCTACATTCGTGTAAAACTAACCAGCGGACAAAGTTTAACCGCATTAAGCATAGTGAACCCAACTAACTAATATGACAATATCACAAACACAATTAGTTGACATATTGTACAAGAAACTTAGTGGGGTTTCTAAGACAGATACCAGCACGGCCAAGAGCCCTGCCAACGAAGCCAATGCAAGCCCACAGTTGAGCCCTGGTTCAACAGTTTGGCAACAAGACTATTATATTCCCAATGTTACCACATTGCCTACCAGCAACAGCAGCGTGGTCACAGTATATCGCGACAGTACTACCAGCACAGTACAGGCAGTGTCACTGGCAGAGTCTGCTGCCAACGAAACTTGGGCTACAAACTTGACCAATTGGATCAGTCCACAATTTGGTGCAGGTTATCAAGTCAAACTGTATGCAGCACCAAGTGGGACGTCGAGCCCACAGACAACAGGTATCAACTTGCCAGTTGGCGGATCTGGTAACTCAGACAGTTGGTATTTTGACTACATAGCAGGTATTGTTAACTTTGCTGATACCAACGTGCCTAGTGCAGTTGCAGGCAACGTAGTCTACGTAGTTGGGGCACGTTATACTGGTCCTACTGGCATTGGCAGCTTTGCTAACTTAACTATTGGCAATATTGCAATTGCAGGCAATACTATTAGTGGGAATGGCAGCATAACTGTCAACGGTAACATAACCGCCACAGGTAATATCACTGCTGGCAATATCTTGGCAAACTTATATGGTACTGTACAAACGGCCAATCAACCGCTGATCAGCAATATTGGTACATTGGGCAACTTGACAGTGACCAGTAATGTGTCAGCAGGTTATTTTATTGGTAATGCGGCTTATCTTACCAATATTCCAGTTACAAATACATATTCAAATGCCAATGTAGCAGCGTATTTGTTGACCAACACTGGTAATATTGCAGCCGGCAACTTGGCGGTATCAGGTAATATTACTTTGGGCAACGTGGTTTTGGCAGGTGGCACATACGGTAATGTTTTTGCTGACACTATTACTCCATATCAAACCACAGTCACGGTATTCAACAATACCGCTGCGGTGGGATTACCTGTAGGAACCAGTTTGCAATATCCTACTGCAAACGTGGCTGGCTACTTTAGATACAACAGTACTATATCTACTATTGAATACTATAACGGTGCTGCCTGGGTTGCAGTTACCAATAGCATTACAGATCAACAGATTACTCCAAGTGGTAGCACCGCCAGTTTTGCTTTAAATAAAACTGCAACGGCTGCTGGTTTATTGGTCAGTATCAACGGTACCATGCAAAATCCTGGGTCAGCTTATACTGTTTCGGGCACCACTATCACTTTTGCTGAAATTCCGTCAGCATCTGACATTATTGATATTCGATATATTGCATCAGCAGCATCATCAAGTCTAGACTATGAGATTATAGACACAGGTAACATTACAGTAAACACCGCACCTGTCGTAATTGACAGTTTTAATAGCAGTTTATATCGTAGCGCAAAATATCTGATATCAAGTACCAGTCCCTACGACAGTCAATATGCAGAAATTGGCTTGACTCAGTTTGGGTCTACTGTGGTCACAACAGCCTACGCACTGCTAAACACAGGTGCAAACACAGTGACTTTCACAGCAAACGTCAATGGATCCACTGTAAACCTGCTAGCACAAGGCACAATCCCCCAGAATCAACTACGCATTCAGCGTACTTACTTCAACGTTTAAATGATATTTTACCCGTTTGGGTGTTTCGGTGTGGGCTGACTAAATACACTATAACGAAGATTTAAGGACGATTCAATGTCAATTACCCGTATTCAGAATAATCAGATTACAGACAGCACCATTGTTGCCTATGCTAAACTGCAATCTGGTTCGCTCACTGGTAACCTATTTGCCCCGACTATTACGCTGAACAGTAACGTTACCATCAACGGTAACTTGTTCTTGAGTAATACAGGTAATACCACAACAATTAACGCTACCAATACCTACATCAACGATCCCCTGGTTGTATTCAACAACGGTTACACTGGTAGTTTGAGCGGATACGACATTGGTATGTTGGTCAACCGTAACTTGAGCGCACTTGCTCCTTACGGATCAGCTGTAAACAGCGCTTGGGTTTGGGTAGAAAACGATCAAGCATTTGAATCCTTAATCACAACAGATACAGGTACTGGTGCAACCAGTATCAACAACAGTGGTTATGCCAACGTCAAAACTGGCAACACCACAATGGTCACAGCCACAGTGTCGGGTGCATTGTCTGCTGGTGCTGCTACATTTAACACAATCAGCACAGGCGGCCTACAGGCAGTGGCCATTGGCAACGTGACTCCTGGCACAGGAGCATTTACGTCATTAAACGCTGGCTCGGGGTTGACAGCCAGCAGCGTACAAGCGGCAACAATTGGTAATGCAGCAGCCACAGGTCAGTTTGGTACAATTACAGCCACAACTCTAAACGCAGCCACAATCGGTAACACAGGTGCAGCGCACGTTGGCTCTACTGTAACAATTACTGGATTAGTAACAGCCAACGCAGTAAACGCTGCCACCATTGGTAATGCTGGTGCAGCATTGAGTGGCGCTACTACGACATTAACTGGTCTATTGACAGCAGGTAGTGTCAATGCCGCAACAATCGGTAACGCAGGTGCTGCTTTAAGTGGTGCCACAACTACACTAACTGGCCTGTTGACAGCCAGCGCAGTCAATGCAGCAACCATAGGTAACGCAGGTGCTAACGCACAGTTTGGATTTGTTACAGCCACAACTGTGAACGCTGCTACTGTAGGTAATGCTGGCACAAGCGGTCAGTTTGGCACAGTTACAGCAACAACTGTTAATGCTGCTACGATTGGTAATACTGGTGCTGCTCTAACTGGAGCAACGTTGACCACAAGTGGCTCAGCCAGTGTTGGAACAACATTAACAGCAACTACAGTTAATGCAGCAACCATAGGTAATGCAGGGGCAAGCGGTCAGTTTGGCACAGTTACAGCAACAAACGTTTATGGTGCTACTATTGGCAACGTAGGCACCAGTGGTCAGTTTGGTACTTTAATTGCAACTACAGTTAATGCAGCCACAATTGGTAATGCCGGCGCCAGTGGTCAGTTTGGCACTGTAACAGCTACCACAGTCAACGCCGCTACGTTAGGTAATGCTGGCGCAAACGGACAATTTGGATTTGTTACAGCAACCACAGTCAATGCAGCAACGATTGGTAACACCAGTGCTGTATTCATTGGTAACGGCGCTCAATTGACTGGTATATCTGCAATATCTGGTAATGTTGCATTCTACGAAAACATTATTCCGTTGAACAACAACCAAACATACTATGTGCCGTTTGCTAACGTAACTAATGGAAATAGTACACTGGGCGCAGTCACAAGTGTCAACATCAACCCAAGCACAAGTACAATCAGTGCTGGTACATTTAATGGTACCAGCATCACTTTGACTGGTCCAGACAACAACGCATCTCAATACAATAGCGGCGCACTGCAAATTGTTGGCGGCGCAGGCATCAGCGGCAACTTGTATGTTGCTGGCAACGTGTATGCTGGTAACTTGATCAGCACAACAACACAGATTCTTGAAGTAACAGATCCTTTACTATATTTGAATGCCAATACACCAAGTAACTACAACTACGAAATTGGTTTTTATAGTCACTTTGGCCCATTTGGTAGTACCCCATATCAACACACTGGATTTGTACGTGATCACACAGCAGGTATTTGGAAACTGTTTGCCAATACTCCAGAACCCGCTGGCGGCATAGTCAACTTTACCAACAGCAATTGGGAAGCATTGCAGATTGGTAACTTGATTGTGGCCAATACTACTGCTGCCACAGGCACAACACAGGCCACAGGCGGTGCGCTATACGTAGCA
>Ga0214165_1001140_pt1 | contig 15506 bp, 13 predicted proteins | sample TroBogypolimnion_34_FD_153004 | JGI IMG/M metagenome (GOLD analysis project Ga0214165, IMG submission 153004) | Freshwater microbial communities from Trout Bog Lake, WI - Practice 03JUN2009 hypolimnion v3 | ecosystem: Environmental > Aquatic > Freshwater > Lake > Hypolimnion/Profundal zone ... | reverse complement strand
ACGCGCTTCATGATGCGGCTGTCCGAATAGGTGCCGTTGCGGTTGAGGATGGGCGCTATGCGGGCACCGGTGCGCTCATATTCATCGGCGCTTGGGTAGAGCAGCTGGAAGGACTGGCCCACCAATTGCTTGCGTTCTGCTCCGAACATGTCGCACAGCTGCTGGTTGCAGTCCGTAATAAAGCGGTTGCTGGAAAGCGCCAGACCCACTGGGGCCAGGTCAAATGCGAGGCGATAGTCAATGTCCATGGCGTGCTGCATACATAAAGTTGAGACAGATCAAGGGTTGGACTCTAGGGAGAACTACGTATGCCATTACGTAGTATGGTTGCAACATCGGCAATATAGGAGAAAAGTGTGGTGAATAAGGTTTATCCCAGCGCTGCTGCAGCGCTTGAAGGCATAGTCCACGACGGCCAGTTGCTGGCGGTGGGCGGTTTTGGTCTGTGCGGTATTCCAGAGGCGCTGATCGACGCGCTCCACGATACCGGCGTCAAAGACCTGACCGTGATTTCCAATAACGCGGGTGTCGACGGTTTTGGCCTGGGCAAGCTGCTCGATACGCGCCAGATCAAGAAGATGATCTCGTCTTATGTGGGCGAGAACAAGGAGTTTGAGCGCCAATTTCTGGCCGGTGAACTGGAGCTGGAATTCACGCCCCAGGGTACTCTGGCTGAAAAGCTGCGCGCCGGTGGTGCCGGCATTCCCGCCTTCTTCACCAAGACCGGTGTTGGCACGCTGGTGGCCGAGGGCAAGGAACTGCGCGAGTTTGATGGCGAGACCTACGTGATGGAGCGCGGCCTCGTGCCCGAGGTGGCACTGGTCAAGGCCGATGTGGCCGACCGCTCCGGTAACCTGCGCTTTAACCTGACGGCACGCAACTTCAATCCTGCAGCGGCCATGGCCGGAAAAATCTGCGTGGTGGAAGTGGAACGCATCGTCGAAACCGGTGAGATTGCGCCCGACGACGTGCATCTGCCCGGCATTTACGTGCACCGCATTGTGCTCAATGCGAACCCGGAAAAGCGCATCGAAAAGCGCACCATTACTGAGAAAGCGGGGGTTTGATCATGGCCTGGACACAAGACCAAATGGCGGCGCGTGCAGCGCAGGAACTCGAAGACGGTTTTTATGTGAACCTGGGTATCGGCATCCCGACCCTGGTGGCCAACCATGTGCCGACCACCAAGGAAGTCTGGCTGCAGTCGGAAAACGGCATGCTGGGTATCGGTCCTTTCCCTACGGCCGATAAAGTCGACGCCGACCTGATCAATGCCGGAAAGCAGACGGTTACCACCATCAAGGGCTCCAGCATTTTTGGTAGCCACGACAGCTTTGCCATGATCCGTGGCGGCAAGATTAACTTGTCCATCCTGGGCGCGATGCAGGTGAGCGAGAAGGGCGATCTGGCCAACTGGATGATTCCCGGCAAGATGGTCAAGGGCATGGGCGGCGCCATGGATCTGGTGGCGGGCGTCAAGCGCGTCATCATCCTGATGGAACATGTGGCCAAGAAGAAAGACGGCACCGAAGACATGAAAATCTTGCCGCATTGCACCCTGCCGCTGACCGGCGTGGGCGTGGTGGACCGCATCATCACCGACCTGGCCGTGATGGACGTCACGCCCGAGGGCCTGAAGGTGATTGAGATGGCGCCAGACGTGACGCTGGAAATGCTGCAAAGCAAGACCGGGGTGACGCTGATCTGATGCGGCGCAACGGTTGACACACCGCAACAAAAGCCCTGGCAGCTACCCTCCAGGGCTTTTTTACTGGTGCCGTTGGCCTTGATGTGTGTCAGCTTCTGCTATGTTCGGTGCCTATGCACATACAAGGTTTCTGGCGGGCGGTAGGCACGCTGTGCGCGCTGCTGATGCTTTTTTCTGGCCTGGCTGCGGCGAAGACGCCGGGCGAGGTGGCGCTGGGCGCGACGCTGCACGAGGCCCGCATGCATGGGCTTAACGGCCCGGATCGGTCGTTGAGTCAGTACCGCGGCAAGCCCCTGCTGATCAATGTCTGGGCCAGTTGGTGCGGGCCCTGCCGCATGGAGATGGGCTCGCTGGAGCGACTGGCATGGCAAGACCAGGGCAAACGCTTTGCCATGATAGGCATCTCCACCGACGACAGCGAGGTGGCCGCCAAGCGCTATCTGCAGGCCGCCAATGCCACCCTCAATCACTATCTCGACCATGCGCTGGAGTTGGAGAACATGCTGGGCGCCGAGCGCTTGCCGCTGACGATTCTGGTGGATGGCAATGGCCGGGTGCTGGGCAAATACTACGGTGCGCGGGAGTGGGACAATGCGGAGTCGGCACAGTGGTTGAACAGCCGGCTGGCATCCAAAAAATAGGCCGCTTCGCTCTTGAAATCCTTGCAAATCAAACCCATCCGGTCCGTCACCATTCTGGCGGTGCTGACCATCGTCCTGATCCTGTTGTCGGCGGCCTATCTGCTGCTCAATCTGCGTGCGCGGGAACTTAGCCACGCGCACCAGGAGTCGCTCAGTTTGACCGAAATGCTGATGGAGCAGACCGAGAAGAACTTCATCAGCGCCGACCTGATCCTGCAAGGTGTACAGGAGCGCTTGGCCTCGCCGTTTGGGCGGCAGTTGCCCCTCAACAGCACGCCTGTGCAATTGCTGCTGAGTGCCCGTGCAGCCGGGCTCAAGAGCATCAGTTCCCTGTTTCTGGTAGACGAGAACGGGGTCGCGATGAATTCGTCGCGCGAACTGTCGATTGCGCCCATTTCACTGGCAGACCGCCAGTATTTCAAGGTTTTTGCGCAAGGGCGTCCGGATTTTGCCTACCTGGAGAAGCCGGTTCGCAATCGGATTGACAATGCCTGGACCCTGTACCTGGCGCGCCGCGTGTCGGCTCAAGATGGCAGCTTTCGCGGCGTGCTCGTGGCCGCCATCAATATTGCGGATTTTGAGAAAAACTTCAGCACCGTGCAGCTGGACTACGCCCGCCCGATCGGCGTCTACATGTCCGACGGTACCTTGGTGGCCAGTTTGCCGCACCGCGAAACCCTGATCGCCAGGCAGGCGCCTGAGCTGCTGTCGCAAACCCTGCCGACCCGGCCCAAACAGATTGTGACCCTCAATAGTCGCTCGGAAACAGGCGGCATGGAGAGCCACTATGTAGGCAAGCTCTCCGCATTCCCGCTGTTGGTGGGCGTGACCGATGTGGAGGAGCAAAGCCTGGCGCCCTGGCGCGACATAGCCATCCCGCTGGCCAGCGGTGCGCTGGTGATCAGCGTGTTCACTGCCCTGGTGGCGACGTACCTGGTGGGAAAACTGCAGCGCAAGGACGCACTGACCGTGGCGTTGAATTCTGCCAATCACCGCTACCAACACACGGTGGACTCGGTCATGGACGCCATCGTTGCAGTGGACCAGGACGCAAATATCGTGCTTTTCAATCCTGCCGCCGAGCTGATGTTCGGTCACCGTGCGAAGGACGCCTTGGGAAAAAGTCTGGACATATTGATTCCGCAACGCCTGCACGTGCGCCATGTGGCACACATGACCGACTTCAATAGCCCCGAGCATGCCCAGCCCCGAACCGTGGTGCCGCAACGCGACATCATAGGCGTGCGCTCAGACGGCACGGAGTTTCCGATCGAGTCCACTTTTTCCAAGTCGGTGGTGGATGGACAAATACAACTGACGGCGGTGCTGCGGGATGCCACGGCCAAACGCAAGTCTGAGATGGAGCTGCGCGATGCCAACCGGCAATTGCGCGAGCTCACCAACTCGCTCACCTTGGTGCGCGAACAGGAGCGCACCCGAATTTCGCGGGAGCTGCATGACGACCTGGGGCAGCAACTCACCGGCCTCAAGCTCAGTCTTTCGTGGCTGGGCAACCGCATCAAGGACGGGCGCGAGACCGCGGCGCAAAACGTGGTCGACATGCGCCATCAACTCGACACGGCCATTGCCTCGGTGCGCCGCATTGCCGCCGAGCTCAGGCCGCGCGTGCTCGATGACCTGGATTTTGCCGAAGCGCTGACCTGGCAGACCCGCGAGTTCACGCGCCACAGCGGTCTGGATGTGACGCTCAATCTGGAGGCCGCCGAGCAGGTCAAGGACAACGAATCCGCCACCGCCCTGTTCCGCATTGTGCAGGAGGCCCTGACCAATGTGGTGCGCTACGCACAAGCAACGGAGGTGGCCATCAACCTGATCCAGCAGGGGGAGCGGGTCGAGTTGAGCATCCATGACAACGGAATTGGTTTTGACAGCTCGGTGCGCCGTGGCGGTGTGGGTCTGGTGGGCATGCGTGAACGCTGCATCGCCATCGGTGGCGAATTTGGTATTGTGAGCCAGGCCGGCCAGGGGACCACCATTGTGGTGAGCGTTCCATTGGCATCCCTGCAGGCGAAAGAAACAGCAGCATGAAACTTGAAGTCCTTGTGGCCGATGACCACGCCATCATTCGCGATGGCCTGAAAAAAATCCTGGCCGATACGGACGATCTGATCGTCGCGGGCGAGGCCGCCAACGGTAGCGCGGTGCTGGAAAAGGTGCGCGCCAGGGACTGGAGCCTGCTGATGCTGGACATCTCCATGCCCGGTCGCAATGGACTGGAACTCATCAGGCTGGTCAAGGCCGAGCGGCCCAAGCTGCCCATCCTGATTTTCAGCATGCACCACGAGGAGCAATACGCCGTGCGGGCGATACGCGCAGGCGCCTCTGGCTATCTGTCCAAGGAGGGCGACACCGACCTGCTGTTGCCGGCGATTCGAAAGGTCGCGGCGGGCGGTATTTTTATCAGCCCCAAGGTGGCCGAATTGCTGGCGGGGGACATCGCACCGCACGAAAGCAGACTGCCGCACACCCTGCTGTCGGACCGCGAGTTTGAGGTCTTTAACCGCATCGTGCGTGGCTTTGGTCTGACGGCGATTGCAGATGAGCTGTCGCTCAGCGTGAAGACCGTCAGCACGCACAAGTCACACATCCTGGCCAAGATGAATATGTCCACGCAGGTAGATCTGGTGCGCTATTCCATTGAGCACGGGTTGGCGGATCAATAGCCGCACGGCAGTGCTGCATCCTGTCGGCTGCAGCCTGCCGTGAGTTTATCAAGGCTCGTTGTTTGAGTAGCCGTGTTTTTCCTCAAACCCGGTCAGCATCGCCTTGATATGGGCAAAGCGGGTTGGGCCCAGAGTAATCAGGTACAGGTGCATCAGCAGGAATCCACAAAACACGATGAACATCAGAACGTGCACGGTATCGACCACCCGCACGCCGCCAAAAAACTCTACGATCGCTGAAAACCGCTTGACATCCCACAACAGCAATCCGGATCCAAACATGATCGGAACGGCTAGCAGCATGATGATCTGGTACATCATGATCTGCAGCGGATTGAACTTGTGATAGATCGTCGGGTGGTGCGGGTTCTCGTCACCCAGGAAGATGCCGTAGCCGTAGAACTTGATTTGTCGCCAGGCGTCCTCGAAGTACTTCTTTGGATTCATTTCCGGTAGGTAGACGCTGATTTTGTCGGTGAACAGGTAAAACCCGAACCACAGGAAATAATTGGCAATCAGTACGAAACCGATGTAGTTGTGCACGACTACGGCGGTTCTAAAGCTCATCAGCTGAAACAGGTCCATGTAACGGACTTGGATACCGGTTGCGATCAGTGTCAAGAAGCCGATGGCATTGATCCAGTGCCAGATCCGCACGGGCAGGGGATGGATGTAGATTTTTTGCATACTCAAACCTTGTGTTCGTCATTGGCGCCGAGCTTGGCCGCATGGGAAGCGCTCTGCGCACGTTCTGCCAGGCGTTGCTCACGCTTTGATTTGAACATGCGGTGTACGGTGTAGTGGCCTATGGGCACACACAGCACACCCAACAGCACCAGAACCAGCAGATAGTCCAGCAATTTGATACGGCTGCTACCAATGGTGTAGAAACCACGCATCGATCCCATCGCGGTCAGCGAGTTGAGAACTTCCTTTTCAACGCCGTGACGTAGCGGACGGCCATCTTCACCAGCCATGGTCAACACCACGCTTTGAAACGGTGTGGCGCCCACCTGGTGGCAGACCCGGCAGTCTTTAAGGGCCTTCTCTTTGACGCTGAGTTGGTGGGCCTGCACGCCCGAGCGCACCTCCAGGCGGCCACTCAGGATGGCCTTGCCCGAACTTTGCTCGACGTTGAATTCCTTGAGGAAACTGCTCAGTTCGTTTTCGTTGAGGCTGCCGCCGGAGGTGTTTGCGGCTTGCGCGAGCCGTTCAAACTGCGGCACACCGAGGACCTCTTTGATCTGCTTTCTGCCTGCGCTGTCTACCAGTCGCAAGTTGACCCGTCGCTGCGCATCGGGTGCGTGGCACACCGGGCACGAGATGGCTTGAAAGTGGCGTCCCGCGTTGGGCAACCAAATTTCGTGCTTTGCGACCGCGTCTTTGTGACATCCGAAACAATTGTCTTTGATACCTTCACCCAGGGATGCCGCTTGAATCTTGTGCGCGCTGTGGCAGTCGGCACACAGGGGTGCAGATTTTCCCTTGGCAACACGCTCCAGGCCGTGTACGTCGCCCGAGTAGGCCTTGAAGATCTCCTGGTGGCAATTGGCACAGGGCACGTTGGCTATGGGTTGGACAATTTTGACGTTGATTTGGGTGTGGGCATTGTGGCAGTCGGAGCAGGTAGGTGCCTTCTCACTGCCCGCCTTGACCAGATGTGCGTGCACGCTGTCCTTGAAGTCAGTGGCGTTCTTCTTGTGGCAGGTCGTGCAGGCATCCTGGTACGACAGACGGTAAGCACGCTTGCTTTTCATGGGTACTGCCACTTTGCCGTGGTCCTTGCCGTCCGCGTTCTCGTGGCAGTCGGTGCAACTGGTTTCGCTATGCCGCGAGGCCAAGAATGCCTGGGTTGAAATGTGCAGCGACAAGGACTCGCCCGCCTCCGTGATTTTGGGCTTGATGGCGGCCGAGTCGTGGCACTTTTGGCAGGCAAGGTCCTCTTTGGCTAGTGAGGGTTCGTCTGCATGCGCTGGCTGGCTTAGCATCGCTGTCAGCAGGATCAACAGGGACATGAACGCCAGCAAGGCGCGAAGGCTGAGCCGCAAGCAGCCGAACCGGGAAAGAATGAGTGACATAGGTGTGAGCGCAGGCGCTGGTTGCCAGTGCGGCTTATTTGGATACATCGGATGGTGCTTTGACTTGTTTGCGTTCTGCCATGGCCAGTTGCACGAGCTTGCCGGGCAACAGCACCGCATAGTAGAGACCGACGAAGGGAGACGCCAGAAACAAGGCCACATCCCGTAGGTGATTGCGCGTTTTTTTTGGGGATTCAGAGAGTGGGGTCATGGCTGTTATGAATGTAAATGCGTTAGCTAAGCGAGCCAATGTCATCCCGGTTGAAGGTGACTAGCACCCATTGCAGCCTAAGCACCGGTGACTGTCAATGACTTAGCTTGCAGTTTTAGCTATATAGGAATATTCCTATGGCAAAACTCATCGACTTCCTATAGCAAGGCAGGTTGGGCCTTGCAATAATGTATCGGGTGTTAACTTTCGCCGACCAAGTCGTCACAAAATTCCCCGGAAGGACCTTGATATGAACCCCACGTTTTTTAGCCCAGCCAAGTTCCTGAAAATCGCCATCCCGGTGCTTGGCGCGACCCTGCTGAGTCTGTCGTTCCATGCCACGGCTGCCGACGCCATCGACGCGGATGCAGCGCTGGCCTTGGCCAAAAAGAACGATTGCACAAAGTGCCATGCCATCGACAAGGTCAAAAAAGGTCCCGCTTACAAGAAGGTGGCAGCCAAGTACAAAGGCAAGGCGGATGCTGCAGACCAGGTGTTGAAGAGCATCACCACCGGTCCCAAGGTCAAGTTGGAAGACGGATCTGAGGAAACCCACAAGATCATTGATAGCAAAGATCCCAAGGCTATCAAGAACCTGATCGACTGGATTTTGTCGCAGTAGTTGCGATCGGTTTTGAGGATCCGGGCGGGCACAGGTTGACTCCTGTGACCGCCCTTTTTTTCGTCCGCACCTCGGACCGACGGCTCAATATAGGACTTTTCCTATGTCCAATCTCATCGGTTTCCTATATCCGTCGGAACAGCGCGTCGCGACAATGTCCTGTGCGTAAACCTTCGTAAACCTGAGTCGTAATCAAAAATTCTTCGGAAAGTACTGACATGAAATCCAACCTGTTCTCACCCGCCAAGCTGTTGAAAATCGTCGCTCCTCTCGCAGTGGTGGCCTTGCTGGGCGTTTCTGCCAGCGCTTTTGCGGAAGTGGATGCAGATGCAGCGATGGCCCTGGCCAAGAAAAACGATTGCTTCAAGTGCCACGCCATCGACAAGACCAAGAAGGGTCCTGCCTACAAGAAGGTCGCTGCCAAATACAAGGGCAAGACCGCTGAAGGCGAAGAAAAAATCCTGAAGAACATCACCACGGGCCCCAAGGTCAAGCTGGAAGATGGCACGGAAGAAGAGCACAAGATCATTGATAGCAAAGATCCCAAGGCCATCAAGAACCTGATCGACTGGATTCTGTCGCAGTAAGAGCCGGTCCCACTTCAGCCCGGTCATCTTTTCTCCCCCTGCAGCAGGTTCAAAAAATAAATGAAACACAATCGTTTGGTTCTCTGGCTTCTGGCTGGTATCTTCAGCCTCTTCGGAGCCTTGACTCTTGTACCTGCTGCGGCGGCAACGGCCCCCAAGGCTGCTGCTGCCCAGGCTGAGCCCAGCCTGGACAACGCCACCTGCCTGAGTTGCCATGATGGCAAAAAAGGCAAGGTAGAAATGCCTGGTGTCGGTGGCGAGGCGCGCACCGTGCGGGCTGTGAGCAACAGCAAGTACGGCAAAAGCGTGCACGCAAAAATGCAATGCGTGGCCTGCCATAAAGACATCGTAGACAGTGCCGCTCCGCACAAGCGCAGTGCTGAAAAGTCACCGGAATGCGCCGACTGCCACCAGAAACTGTGGGAAGAGGCCAAGAAGGCCGGCGTGACGGGCGAAAAATCCCGCCTGGAACTGGTGGTCAAAAACATCGAGGCCTACAAGAAATCGTTCCATGCGCAGCCCGATAAAGACGTGCCTTCACTGCCCAAGGCCACATGCACCCAGTGCCACGACACCCATGCCTTCAATGTGCCCGTAGACAAAACGTCGCCGGAATATGCCGAGTGGCGCAAGGACGTTCCTGCCCTGTGCGGTAGCTGCCACGATGACCAACTGGAAACCTACCAGGGTTCCATCCACGGCAAGGAAATACTGGAAAAGAACAACAACAAGTCGGCTGTCTGTATCAATTGCCACACCACACACGAAATCTCCAGCACCTCGCTGAATTCGTTCAAGTTGCTGGTGACCGAGGCCTGCGGCAGCTGCCACAAGGAAAACCTCGCCTCCTATCGTGACACCTACCACGGTCAGGTCAACAAACTGGGCGGTGGTGACACGGCCAAATGCTACAACTGCCACGGCAGCCACGGCATCCTGGCGGTCAACGATCCCAAATCGAAGGTTAGCCCGGAAAATCGCCTCAAGACCTGCCAGGCCTGCCATGACGGCAAGAAGCGTGAACTGGCGACTGCCGGCTTCGTCAGCTTCGGTCCGCACGCCAATGCCCATGACTTTGCCAAGTACCCGCAAATGTGGATCGTCACCAAGTTCATGCAGGGCCTGCTGATTCTGGTGTTCGCCTTCTTCTGGGCGCACTCAGGCCTGTGGTACTACCGCGAATGGCAAGAGCGCAAGACACGCGTGGTGGTTCCGCATGTGCGTATCGATGGAATTGCCCATGAAGAGAAATTCTTTCAACGCTTCCCCGTCGGCTGGCGCATTGCCCACTTGGCCTTTGCCCTGATCACCATGACCCTGGTGCTGACCGGAACCTCGGCCCTGTTCTCGCAAACGGCGTGGGCACCGGTGGTGGCATCCCTGCTAGGCGGAACCCATGGCCTGGCCATCATCCACCGGGTTGCGGCCAGCCTGTTCGTCAGCATCTTCGCCATCCACTTTGTGTATGTGATGCAGAGCCTGTTGCGCGACAAGACCTTCCGCTGGTTCGGCCCCAATTCGCTTATCCCCAACTGGAAAGATCTGGCGGACTGCATCGGTATGTTCAAGTGGTTCCTCGGCATGGGCCCCAAGCCCCGCTTTGAACGCTGGACCTACTTTGAGAAGTTTGACTACTGGGCCGTGTTCTGGGGCGTGTCCATCATCGGTAGCAGCGGCTTGATGTTGGCCTTCCCGACCGTGACCGCCAAGTTCCTGCCAGGCTGGGTCTTCAACGTAGCCACCGTGGTGCACGGCGAAGAAGCCTTCCTTGCTGCAGTGTTCCTGTTCACAGTGCACTTCTTCAACAACCATTTCCGCCCAGACAAACTGCCACCGCCCGACATCGTCATGTTCACCGGCGTGCAGTCCCTGGAAGAGTTCCGTGCAGACCACCCGGCACAGTACCAGCGCTTGCTGGATTCGGGTGAGCTTGAGAAGCTGCTGGTGGATGGTCCATCACAGCCCATGACCCGCAGGTCCAAGATCCTGGGCCTGGTATTGATCGCCGCTGGCTTGACTCTGTTGGTGCTCGTCATCAATGGGTTCATCACTGGCCTGGAACATTAGGGTTTGGTTAGAGAGTCACATGGGCCCCGGTGCCGGGGCACAACGTTTGGAAAGATGGAAATGAAACTCTTGCGACTGTTATTGGTGTGGTGTGTGGCCCTTGGAGCACTGATGTGCGGCCCGGCGGCTTGGGCGGCGGATACGCCGCAGGACCTCGTTCTCAAGGGGGACGCGACTTGTACGGCTTGCCATGACGAAGCGGATGGCCCCGAACTGCTGGCCATCGGAAAGACCCGACATGGAACACAAGCTGACACCCGTACGCCGACCTGCACCAGCTGTCACGGCGACAGCACGGAGCACGTGGGCTACAAGGGTTCGGGCAAACGCCCGCATCCTTCTGTGGTGTTTGGCGCCAAGTCTGTCAACACGGCCGACGCCCGCAACGGCGCCTGCCAGGACTGCCACGTCAAGGACTCCAAGCGATCGCATTGGGAGGGCAGCACCCACCAGGCACGCGACGTGACCTGTGCGGCCTGTCACAAGGTGCATGCGGCCAAAGACCCGGTGCGTGACAAGCGCACCCAGTCTGAAGTCTGCTTTGCCTGCCACAAGGAACAGCGCAACCTTATCAACAAGCCTTCGCATCACCCGATAGCCGAAGGAAAGATGTCCTGCTCGGATTGCCACAACCCGCATGGCTCCACCGGCCCCAGCCTGATGAAGCGCAATAGCGTGACCGAGACCTGCTACACCTGCCACATGGAAAAGCGCGGTCCCTTCGTGCACAACCATCAGCCGGTGAATGAAGACTGCTCGACCTGCCACAACCCGCACGGCACCGTGACCGAAAGCCTGCTGAAATCGCGTCCGCCCTTCCTGTGCAATAGCTGCCACACGCCACACGGTCCGATCCAGCCGGCACTGGTCAATGGCTCGGCACTGGCCGGCTCTTCATCGGGTTGGTGGACTCCGACCGTGATAACCCAGGGCAAATCCTGCGTGAGCTGCCATGCGTTGATTCACGGCAGCAACAACCCCAGCGCCGCTGGCCAACGCTTCTTCCGTTGAGATGATGGAAAGATCATGAAAACACGTGAACAACTATTCGGTTTCCAACAGAAACTTCTGGTGCTGGCTTTGCTGGCAGCCTTTGGCCCGGCACATGCCGCTGATGATGAGGTCGCCAAGCTCATCAAGCCCGACACGGCAAGCATCAGTGCCGGAGCTGCGGTAGCCGGGGCTTTTCGCCCCAACGGCAGCCTGTTTGGCCAATACAACGGCTGGGCCAATAACAGCAGCGCTGTACTGCTGGATTTCGATCTGATCCAGCGCAACGACGAAACCGGTACTTGGGTGACTGCGGCAGGCCGCGACCTCGGCCTGGACAGCCGCGAACTCAGCCTGGGCAGCCAGCGCCAGGGAGCCTGGAAGGTATCGCTGGACTACAGTGAGCTGGTTCGTCACGACCCGCGCACCCTCAACACCGGCCTGCAGGGCATTGGCAGCAGCCAACTCACGGTCAACAGCCTGGCCGCCACCGGCACCGGCGCCAACCAGAATCTGGACATCAAGCGAACGAGCTACAGCCTGGGCCTGGAAGACTGGATCACGCCGGGTGTGTCGGTGGAGCTCAGCGTCAAGAGCGAAGACAAAGCGGGCGCCCGACTCAGCGGTGTGGGCGGCTATTGCGGCCCGGTAGTTCCAAGTGCCTTTTGTGCTATTGCCAGCGGCGGACTGTTGATGCTGGCCGAGCCCATCACGTCGAACACGCAGCAACTCGAAGCCAAGCTCAACTGGGTCGGAACGGGCTACAGCCTGACAGCCGGTTACTACGCCAGCTTGTACCGCAACGACAAGAACGCCACGCAGATCAGCGGCATCAACGGCAACCTGAGTAACCTGAGTAACCTGAGTGCCTTGTTGTCGCAGCCGGTTTCCCAGGCACCGGACAACCAGGCCTATCAAATGTATTTGTCGGGCACCTACAAGCTCACGCCGACGATAAATACCACCTTCCACTACGCAGCCACCCACGCCACGCAGAGCGACAGTTTCGCATCATCGGGTACCCCGGCTGCTGCCGGTCTGCCTTCCAGCCTCAATGGGGTGGTGGACAGCACCCTGGCGCAACTGGGTGTGACGGCAAGGCCAATGCCCAAGCTCTCGCTGTTGGCCAATGTGCGTTATGAAGACATTGCGGACAACACACCGCACGCGCTCTACGGCGGCACTTATTCCAACCAGACCAACTCGTCCACCAAGACCAACAGCAAGGCCGAGGCGACCTATCTGTTCCCTGAGAACTACAGGGCCACTTTTGGCGTGGACTACAACTGGACCAAGCGCAAGTTGCCGGACGTGGGCAGCACCCTGTTGCTCATTCCAGGGGACTCGCTGACTTCGATTCGCGAGACAACCAATGAGCTGGTGTATCGCGCCGAGCTGCGTAAAGCCCTGACAGACAGCCTGAACGCCACGTTGGTCTACTCGCAAAGCCGGCGCGATGGCAGCCACTGGGTCAACCTGGGGGCCACCACTTCTGCCTATCCCAACACCTACCAGCCCTTGCGCTATGTCGATGTGACTGCCGGAGGTGTATTCCCCACCACCATGATGGACCGCAACCGTGACAAAGTGCGGGTTCTGTTGGATTGGGCTGCGTCCGACGCACTGTCCCTGCAGTTCAATGGTGAGAGTGGTCATGACGTTTATTCCGCTCCGAATACCGCTGCGGGTTTGAAATCGGCCAACACCTTCGCCCTGGGCGTGGACGCCAGCCTGGCGGTGACCGACGATTGGAAGCTCACTGGCTTTGTCAACTATGGCGAGCAGCTCATGAATGTGAGTCAAACCGCCGGCTATATCGCCCGTCTAAATAACGTCACCACCAACTACGGAGTGGGTGTGCTGGGCAAACTCAGCGGCAAGACCGAAGTGGGCGGCGACCTCAGTTACCTGGATGACAACAATGCCTATGGTCTGGGTTCGGGCAACTCGGCTGCCCCCGGTGTGCTGCCGGATGTGAGCTACAACACCATAGCATTGAAGCTGTTTGCCAAATATGCACTGGACAAGCAATCCGATGTGCGGGTTGACCTGGTGCACCAAAACATTACGTTTCATGATTGGGCATGGGGCTCCGCTAGTACGCCCTATGCCTATTCAGACAATTCCACCGTATCCATGCAACCTAACCAGATCGTGACTTATTTGGGAGTGAAGTATGTATACAGACTCAAATAAACCACCGGGTGGGGTAGGCAGTAGAGAACATGGTTTGCAGTGTAATTTTTTTAAACGAGGTATGAAAATGAAACGTACGCTTATACGGCTCGGCCTTGCGGCGCTGGTCTCATCAGCGCTATTCGGTTGCGGCGGCGGTGGCAGTGACGGCGTCAGTGGCGCCAACGGAACGACCACGACGGTCCAGATCAATCCGCCCACGCCCACGTCCACCGTTCTCCTCAATAGCGTGACGCCGTCAACGGCGCAGGCTGCGGCTTGGCAGGCATTGCAGCCCAAGATAACGGTGACGGGTGTCACCATTAACAGTCCGCCGGTTGTGAAATTTTCGGTGACCGATGCCAATGGCAACGCCTTGGTCGGTCTTGGCAATCAGTCGAAATCCGCCACGGCTACCATGGCTGGCCTCACCAATCTCAGCTTTACGCTGGCCAAACTGGTGCCAGGCGTAGGTACTGCGCCCAGCAAATGGGTTAGCTATCTGGTCACCAAGCCCTTGACGGTTGCGCAAGCGGGCGGCGTTGTCGATGCGACTAAGGAATCCTGCAATTTAACCGAGAAGTGGTGCGGTACGTATCCCACCGTCGACAAGGAAGGCACACTGGTCGATAACAAGGACGGTACCTACCAGTACACCTTTGCCCGCGATATCACGCGAGCTGCCACAATCGTCTCCGGCCTGTCGCAGGCGGACACTGCATTGAAATTCAAGGCGGATCTAGGTGACCTCAGCTACGACCCGACCTTGACCCATCGACTGGGCGTCATCATCAACGGTGCAGCGCCCGGTACGGGCAGCAACACGCCTGGTGCCACCACGGTAGTGCCTGGTGTCAATATGGCCCTTGCAGGCAATTTGGTGTACGACTTCCGTCCCGATGGTGGTGCTGTCACTGCGACCCGCAACGTTGTGGATATTGCCTCCTGCGCCTCCTGCCACAACGGCAAGGGCATTGGACATGGCAACTCGCGCAGGGATCCCAACCTCTGCGTGACCTGCCATACGGACCAGATCAAGTACGGTTTTAATGTCGAGTCCAAGCGTATCAGTCCCTTGGTGCTGGATATCACCACCAACACGGCGGTGCTCGATGGTCGCGCGGTCGGCAATTACCCGAACATGGTGCACAAGCTCCACATGGGTAACAAGCTGCATTTGACGGGTTACGACTTCAACTCCAATTCGATCGGACAATTCAACAACGTCAATTGGGTCCAGGATCCACGCGATTGCACCAAGTGCCATAGCGGTGTGACCCCGACCGACCCCAACCAGGCTGTGAAGACCAAAGATGGCGACAACTGGAAGAACAATCCTAGCCTGTTGGCTTGCGGTTCCTGCCATGACAACATCAGCTTTGCCGCTACAGTGCCCACAGGTCTGACTGCTCACGTCGGTGGATCATTCACAGACGACAGCCAGTGTGCATCTTGCCATGCACCCATTATTAGTGGTGCTGCAAACGGAGGTGTCAAATCGCCTGTTGATATCGACCACCGCGCTGAAACGCCTACGGCCAACAATCCTACGGTCATCACCGGCATCTCTACGATTTCTTACCAAATCAAGAGTGTCGCGGTAGATGCTGTGACCAGGGTGCCAAGCATCACCTTCCGTATCCTGAAGGACGGTGTGCCGGTGACCAGCTTTGCAACGCCAACGGTAGCGCAGAGTGCGACCACGGGTGTGAATGCGGTAGTTTCCACTGCCACTGCCCCGTT
>Ga0214165_1001138_pt1 | contig 15509 bp, 15 predicted proteins | sample TroBogypolimnion_34_FD_153004 | JGI IMG/M metagenome (GOLD analysis project Ga0214165, IMG submission 153004) | Freshwater microbial communities from Trout Bog Lake, WI - Practice 03JUN2009 hypolimnion v3 | ecosystem: Environmental > Aquatic > Freshwater > Lake > Hypolimnion/Profundal zone ... | reverse complement strand
CGGTGGTGGCCGCTAGGGCGGCAGCAGCAGCAGCAGGCGCCGAAGCCAGTGAGGCGATAGAGGTTGGTCCACCACCCCAGCCAGATGCCCTGAACGATGCAGTTGGCAGTGCAGCCATCATCGCCGACCTGAACGCTGTACCTGTTCCCATAGAGATGGCGCTGGACGAAGCCGTGGCTGAAGTGTCAGAGATTGTGCGTGAATCGGAAGGCGGGGACAACTCAGAGGTGCTCATTGAAAAGGGTATGATACTGTCGCCGAAGGATGTCGTGAAAGAAGCCAGCGCAGGTGCACCCGCCGACAACGGAGAGGGTGCTCCGAAGATCAAGCGACTGAAGAATCCTATCGTCTTTGAGGACGGGGAGAATGAGGGCAAAGAGGATGCCGCGGTGCTCGCTGAACCTCTGACGGGCGTGACCTATGTGAATGGTAGCGATGGCAACCTGGAAGTGGGACCGGCGCCCCCACCGCCCAAGGGTGGTCGTCTCACGCCTAGGCGGAAGGGACTTCCCCAACTTCGGTGAGTGCCTCGCGACACGCCATCTGCTCTGCCTTCTTGCGCGTGGACCCAACGCCAACCCCGTAGACCTTGCCTTCCACGAACACCGCCACCACAATCTCGTTCTTCTTGGGGTCGTTGGAGCGCATCTCGTATCCGGGGGTGCACCGAAACTCCCGCTGGCAGTACTTCTGAAACAGGTCCTTGAAGTTGGTAGCCGAGTTCACAATCTCATCAATGTCCAGGTAGGTCTCCATGACGGTGGTTACAAATGCATAGACGACGGCAAACCGATTGCCGCAGTCTGTCCACAGCGCACCGAGGAACGCCTCGAAGATATCGCCCAACTTCTTGGCGTTGTTGCGGCCGTCAATGGCCACCGAGTCCTCGTTGTGGCGGGAGATCACATAGAAGCGATTCAGACCCATGGTCTTGGACAACTCGCCCAACCGCTCATTGTTGACCAGTTCCTTGCGGGCGTCGGTCAGAAACCCCTGCTTCTTCTCGGGATAGCGCTTCCGCAGGTAGGTGGCGATACAGACGCCCAGCACGGAATCACCTTCAAACTCCAAGCACTCGTAACTCTCGTCCTGCAGGGGCATTACGCCGTGAGGGCAGGGAGCCAACTCTGCAGGCTGTCCGTCGGGCGTGGTGTATTCGGAGCGACGGACGTACGTGGTGTGGACCATTGCCGTCTGAAACACCTTGCGATGCGTCACACGATAATGGGGAAGACCATGACGATGGAGGATACGGTGAATATCGGCTTCGGTAAACACGCGGTTGCCAGGGTTGTAGGGCGAGTACATGCGACGTTTGATGGTTACGTTGGCTTTATTCATTTTCCAGGTTACGCAGGGAGTCCTACGTAGTTCTCGTTCTGAAGGAAGTGAGACACTTGCTCGTCCGTGAAGAAGTCTACACCCGTCCGCTTGCAAATCTCCCGAACGAGCTCCAAGAACAGGAACGTGGTCGGGTGGCAGATATCCAGCATCAACTTCGTGTCCTTGAACCGCTCAAACATGTCGGACGCCGTAATGTCTACCCTGTTCGCAGTCTCGCGAGCCTGTAGCCCCTTCAGGATATCTGCATCGCTGTAGTCCCACTGGATAGATGGGACCTTGATGAGGATGCAACCCGAGGACTTCAGTTCGCGGAGTGTCTTCTCATTGCAGAACGTCGACTTCCACTCCACGACCTCTTGGTATACAATGACGTCACTCGTCCGCACTCTCTCGACAGCCCCTTCGTGATCAAGGATCTTGTCTACGCACTTATCGCTCCAGGGGTCCAGAAACGACAGAAACTCGGGCCCGTAGCATACCCACTTGGCGTCGTCGACCAACTGCTGGAAGTAGTAGCACAGGGCGACTAGCTGGCAGTTACCAATAAAGGTCACCTTCATATTACACCCAGTCGTCACAAGAATCAGACGTTTTTTACGTGAGAGACAGTAATGGGACAGGTGCAGTCGTTTGCGTACAACCTCGGCCTCGGCGTTCCCGAAGAACCGCCCAAGACACAGACTGTCGTGGACGTAGCCACCTGCGCCTACGACACCCCGTTGCTCTGCGACATGGCGGTGGGGCTGGTCTTCTTCAATCCTGCCAAGTCCAAGCGGATGCTGATGAACTACCTGTACACGGTGGAAAAATTGAAGCGTGCCAAACTGCCGTACTACACCCTGGAACTCGTCTACGGCAAGGAAGAACCCGAGATTGCCGATGCCTACCACGTCTACGCCAAGAATGCCATGTTCAACAAGGAGCAGCTCTGCCGCCTGCTGGAACGCCGCATGCCGTGGCGCTACTCCAAGGTAGTGTTTCTGGATGCGGACCTGGTCTTCACCAGCAGGACCTGGTATGCCGATACGTCCAAGAAGTTGGCGAGCCATGACATCGTGCAGCCCTTCTCGTCGGCCGTGTGGCTGGACATCACCTACACCAAGGCAACGCTGGAACGCTCGTCTGTCGTCTACATGAATCGCACCAAGACCTACGACCACGTCTACCACCCCGGGTTCGCGTGGGCCTTCAAGCGGTCGTGGTTTCGCAGATACGGATTCTACGAGTACGCCATCACGGGCAGCGGCGACACGCTCAGCACGGCAGCGTGGATGGGCGTTGAGTTCCCCAAGGGCTATCTCAAAACCGCATTCGTTCGTTCCTTCAACGAGTACCGCAGAATGCCGAAGCCTACCATGTCGTGCACACCAGGCAAGGTGTACCACCTGTGGCATGGAACGCACAAGAACCGCAAGTACGTCGACCGCCACCAGATTGTCGATGGAATCCCCGATGTCCAGCGCATCGTCCGTCCCAACTGGTCGGGAGTGTTCGAGTTATCCGACAAGGACGTGGCAGCCAAGCTGCAGGAGTACTTCAAGGAACGGGAAGACGACGGAGTATGAAGTGTTTCTCGGCGTAGTAGTAAATGGCTCGTCGCACTCGTTCAACTCGCGGACGCCGACGTACTCGCCGAGCCAGGCGTCGTACCGCGAAGAAGGGTGGGGCTGAAGTGCATTACTACAGAAGAAGGGAAAATGGAACTGTATACGAAACTGACAGCAAGGGCGTCAAACTGCTCAATGCCCTTCCGCTCGGGGAAATTGCACCCATATCGACGAAAACAGTAGTATGGGTCAATTGGGACGAAGTCGAGCCACTCGGCACGCCCGAGGGAGTTTAAAGATATTTTCTCCGTCTTACTCATATCACGTTGATGGTGAAGCATCTGTGCACGCTGGCTAACCGCGTGCTTCAGACTCAGCAGACCTTGTCGTGTGCCATTACCCGAATTCAGCGCGGATTTCTACCCCACGAGAATGCCAAGGAAGCCCAACGACAACTCCAATTGATCGCCATTCTCCTCCGTGAGATGGAAGAAGCCCTTCAGACCCAAAAACCCGCTTATACTCAAGTGCAAAAGGTACTTCAATGAATGACACCATGCTTATCGTTCTTCCTCTCGTTGCCACCCTCGCATGGTGCTGTCTGTGCGTTGGGTGTATCGCGTGTGTTCGGGATTCGGCTCGCAGTCTGACGATTGAGATTCACAATCCAGTCATTACGGTTCATGCGTCGGGGTCGCCCGATCCAGACGAGGACCCGGTGGACTTCAGCTCGAACCCAAAGTCGTCCTCCGTCAGTGTCGGCTCGTGACGGCGCACAATCTCCTTCATGACCTCCTGGCCACGCTCGCCCAGAATGTCGCGCAGGTACGTGTCCAGGCTCTTCTTGGACAGGGTCCAGCCGCGCTTCCACTGGTTGGGGCGCTTGACTGCAAAGGTCATCTTGGACTCCTTCAACTCAATCTTGTCGGGCAGGATGTGGGTTGCATAGACCGCTGCCAAATCCAGTTCCAGTGTGCGCTTACGATCGCGGACCTCCGCAATGTCAGCGTTCATCTCCGCAAGGCGCTTGGTCGTCTGAATGTACTTGCTGAGCACGGGCTTGAGGTCCTCCATGGTTTGCTCTGTCGTCTCAAAATTAGATGTCCGTTTTTAACAATGGCCTCGCTGTTTGACGGAAAGGAAGTCAAGCGACTAGCAGGGGTGTACAACAAGACTCATCGCAAGGAAAACCCCATTACCAACGCACCCCCTGCAAAGATGTGGACGGAACTGCAGCAGCGCCTTCATTCCAAGTGCGCCGAAGGCACGCCCTCCTGCATCGTGTCGTCCTTGATTGAGCCCCCGAATGCCCCTGCGGATTGGGCACAGAAACGGACGGACTGGTTGTCTAGCGATGACATCGACAAGGTGGAGAAGCAGTACGTCAAGCTCTTTGACGGCTACTACTTTGTAGGGTGCGTGCCCATCGACTTTGACAAGAAGTCGGAGTTGTCTGAATGCATTGTGAGCACGCTGTGTTCTATGCGCCTGGACAAGTTGGTCAAGAAAGGCAAGACTCGCATCGGAATCGTGTTCAACACAGACACGTCCGACGGCCCCGGAGAGCATTGGATTGCGGCCTTCTGCGATGTCCGTCCCGAACTGGAGTATCCTCGCATGACCTACTTTGACTCCTACGCGCACATGCCCGAATCACAGATCGTGGAGTTAATGGGTCGATGGCAGGAACAGTGGGATGCGGTCTCGGGGCAGAAACCGATGCACCTGACCTACAATACAATCAAGCACCAAAAAAAGGACACCGAGTGCGGGATGTACTGCCTGTACTTCCACTGGGCCTGTCTGATGAACATACCGATGGACAAGCCGATTCCCGACGACGTCATGAACGCATTCCGCAACCTCTTGTTCAGAATGCCTGAAAATTAGCATGCCACAACACAATGGAAATGCTCTTGGCGGGTGCCGCCCTCGCAGCGGCTGGGTACTTGATTGCAAAGGAGGTGCACAGTGAAACGGCTCCCGAAACGACAACTCGTAAGCGCGTGGCCGACTACTACGTGGCAGGCGCACTCAACGAAGACCCTGCGACTGTGATTTCCAAGGGCATGCGGCTTCTTGAACTGCACATTGGTTCGGACATGCAGGACCGACCCGTTCTTCTGCCGTCCGAGGCCAAGTTCGAACCTGTGTGTGTCACCCTTCTCAACCAGGCCTTTCCAAGCAAGGACCCGTTCATCCTGTCGCTGGTATTCCACACGGATACGACGGTGACGTTGAACGCAGTAGCCAAGTCTCTGAAGGAAACAGTCCGCCGACACCTGGTACCGCCCACGCCCGAACTGGCTGAGACCCCGCTGGACACGCTCGCAGACAAACTGATTCTCGTTTCGGGTCCCGAGACGCGTGGAACAGACTTGGAACCCCTGGTGACTCTGTCGTGGGGAGACTCGGGCCTGCGTCGTCTCGACTATGCCCGGGCACTTCACCCTCGCGATCCCGAAGAACTAAATCAGTTCGCGGCACATCATTTGGTCTTGGTCGTCCCCGACAAGTCCAAAGGTGTGTATGCTGGAGACAATGAAGTCGTTGCGTCGGGATGCCAGTGGAACTTGGCAGGAACTGGCCCTGGATTCATCGAACGCACGGGGACGTCATCCATCAAGGTGTAACTTTTTCCCGCGCGTTAAACAAAATGGCAAACAAGTGGTTGGCTCACGTCAAGTCTACGATGGCGGCGATGAAGAAGAAGGGCACCTACAAGAAGGGTATGGGCCTGTCCCAGGTCATCAAGGCGGCGAAGTTGACCTACAAGAAGGGCTCTAGCGGAGAGTCGTCGGGCAAGAAGACTCGCCGCGGTCGCAAGTCGGGGCGCAAGTCGCGCAGGGGGCTCATGGGAATGATGGAATAAGTAGCCATATCATGTAGACACTAGCAAAGAACCAAACCGCCACATACACTTGCAAACATGGCGTCGTCTCTTCACGACTCCGTTTAGGCAAGTAAAGCTCGTCTGACCACCCGACGCGTGACCCGATGATCCCGTCCTCCTCCTCGCTGTTTTCGGCAGGTAGCGCTACGGTCATTTTTCTTAGAACACCCGCTCTTGTAGTAAGCCACTCGCTTCACGTACGCCCGATAGGACGGGATATCCGAAGACATGGCCTTCAGCAGGCCGTACATCCACCTGAGGTACGCAGGTTGCGAAGTCAACGTAGGTTCGTGCTCCTTGATGTACGCTGCAAAGGCCTCGCGGTACTTGTCAAATGGGAACACCTTGGACAGGGCGTGCATAAAGGTGCGCTGCGTCGCCATCTTTGCCCGTTCGGGTGTGTAGTTGTACGCAACGGCCATCAGAAAGTCGCGACCCGGGACCTCGGTTGGCTTCATATGCATGTACTTGGCCTTGACCTTCTCAAATGCGGGGTCGGGTCCTGGGTCCACAACCTTCGGGTCCGACGCACATTGGGTCCGCAACTTGTTATTGACCATGTTATGGATCTCGTAGAGCCACTTGCCGGGATCCGCAAGGCGGAGCGGGTGGTCATGGACAAACTGCGTGGTGCTGGCGCGGCAGTACTTGCAGGGGAGAACGTCCTTCATCTGATTCAGAACATCGTCGGGGTGGGGTGATTTGAACGCGATCAAGTGGAATAATTCCCACCCACTCGGTCCCCAGAACCTAGTGTCCATTGTATTTAACGCATATATTTGCAGTAATACTAACAATGGCAGACGACGCCTTGCAGTTAGAAGACCTCCGAAGGAGGAAGGAGGCGTGCGCAAGGGAATGCGCTACGATATCAAAGGAGCTTGCCGACCTTGAAGAGTTCAAACAGAAACAGACGATTGAAAACATCAGTCTGTCTCCCGATAGAAAACTCATTGACTTCTTGGTTCAGCGTGTTCTAGACCCGTCTCCCACTTGGAAGACAAAGATTGATACACTCATACACATTCCCAATTCAATGAAAGGAGAAGGATTTGTTCGTGGAGGCAGCTACTTCGAGGCGCTCTTTCAGACCGCCATCGCAATCGGAGAGATGCCCCAGTTTCGCAAGGTCAAGCAGTTCTACGATATCACTGGATACAAGAAGAAAGTGGAACTACACAATTATTTGTACACCAAGCCAATTCTCAATGCAGGAGGTGGTGAGACGGGCATTGCCGATATCATGTTTGAGGTTGAGGCGGGCGGTAAAGGTGGGGCATCGAACGACTACAAGTGCGGTGAGTTGTTACGGGAAAAGGAAGCCACAACAAACCCGTATTACTTTATTAGCGTCAAGGGGTTTGGCCGAGAAAAGAGCATAGCACATGCATACGATATTTCGCTGCTCGAACATCAGTTGAACGTGTTTCCAGAAATCAAAAATCGTCACATCGTGGTCTGTGTCCGCAACAAGGAGCAGTTTATGACGCGAGTTGGGCGAACAAAGCAGGAGTTTCTCAAGAACAGCATTGACCATGTGATTGGATACGACGAAGTGATGGATGTTCTCGATGCGTTTCGTACTCGCTTTTTCGTATCCCTAGGCGAACCATCTCCAACACCTGAGGTCATTGAGAAACGAGCAAGGGAGCTCTTTCCAGACAAGGGTGTCATGAAACCTGGACTCTCGTTATACTTTCACCAAGAGCTCGTGGTGAAATCTGTCCTCTCTCGACTACAGGAGATTGGCGACACACCTGAGCCGCATTTCATGTGTATCGGCGTGCTTCCTCGCGGCGGAAAGTCATTTATTGCAGGCGGTATCATTGATGCGCATCGTAAAAGGAAACCGAGCTACAACGTCTTGTTTCTGACGTCAGCCGTCAGCGAGACCATTGAGCAATTCAATCAGGACCTTATTGGAAAGTTCACGGAGTTTTCGGACTTTACATTCGTGGACCCTCGTGTGAATCCACAGGATTACAAGGAAGACAAGAGCTCATTCGTATTCATCAGTCGCCAGCTAAGTTCGAAAGAAATCAAGAACGGAGCAGAAGAAACAGAAACGACGCTCATTGGATCGGACATCGTAAAGTTGCTAACAGAGAGATTCAAGAAGCTTCCTACGTTCGACATCTGTTTCTTTGACGAGGCTCACATCGGCATTGGTTCAACAGGAGTCCGTGAAAACTTCATGAAGGCCTTCAGCGCATTCAAGATGCCGATCATCCTGATGTCTGCAACCTATATGAAACCAGCAACCATTCTCAAGGACAATAAGGATCTCTTTGTGTGGGACCTTCAAGACATCAAAAACATGAAAGAACTCCCCGTTGTTGGGTTCGATGGGTTTGCTGGAACAAACCCAGATGTCCTGAAGCGATACCCAGTTATCGCAAAGCAGATTCTTGATTTTCGTCGCAGTCTCGGTGAGACAGAGACCCAAGTTGCAAGGCCCTATGTGAACTTTCCGAATCCGTGCTTTATCTCATTGACGTTTACCCCGAAGGAAGTAGAGAAGCTCAAGGCTGGAGAAAGTGCGTATGATTTCAATGCAGCGTTCAAGATTCCTACAACGTCATCTGGCGAGTTGATCGACCATGCAAAGTACAAGGAGTGGGGGCGGCTCTTAACCAATCGCGAACAAGCACTTCGGATACGTCAGTTTCTAACACCAGACGAAGAAGACGGAGACACAGACTTGAAAGGAGTTGAACGGAAGTATCGCGCGTTTAATCAGATATTCAGGGTTGCTCACCAGACAGGATCGCGGCCCGTGCAGGGACAGCCATTCTCCGTTCTGATGTTTCTACCGCGAGGGGCTGGAAAGATAGGAGAGGTGTGTCGCGTATGGGCATCCTTCCTATATGAATCCAAATACTGGAGAGACAACTTCGTGTTTCTAACATTGAGCGTGAATACCAACAAGAAGTACAAGCCATATCCTATCACGTTGGACAAGGTCGTAGAGCGTGGTATATGCCATCGCGAGGACTTTAAGACACCTCTGAAGGAGACGATACAGAATGTCGAACGTGAAGCACTGAAAGCAGGCAAGGGTCTTGTAATCCTTTCGGGCGACGTTGCGAAGATGGGTATCTCCCTGAAATGCGTAGACGTGGTCTGCCTAATGACGGATGGCGAAGACGCAGACGATATCATTCAGAAGATGTATCGTGCATTAACGGACGACCCGCCGACAAAAAAGAACGGATTCATCGTTGACCTTAACCTGAAACGCATCATCAAGGCGATGTTCGACTACTCAACGGAAAAGGCAAGGCGTAATCCTAGCGAAGTCACCGGAACGACGAGAGAGCGCGTTGAATCAGTGTTCCAACTTTGTAATTGGGGACAAGACGCATTCATTGAAGACGAGGCAGCAAGGGGGCGAACTCTAGACGACATCATGCGGGATATCAATGCTCGTATACTGGACACACTAACTCTTCGTGTTCACAGCGAGAACACTGCAGCCGTTGCAAGGAAGCAGGTTGAATTGGTATGGTCGGACCCTGCACTGGGACAGGAAATGAAGCGAGTCTTGAAGGGAACAAAGGGAAAGAAGACCGGCAAGAAGGAAGTGATTGTAGAACGGAACGAGGAGTTTCCTGATGAAGCCCCGTCAAATGCAGCCGCAGCACCCGCGGGTGTACCGCAACCTCCCGCAGCTGGATTGACGGATGAGCAAATCAAAGCGAAAATGGGTGATATTGTTCTTACCTTTGTGAATGCCATCGTCATCAAGTCAAGCGAGAAACTGGGTTCAAACTTCACAGACCTCATACGCAAGTTCGAGGAGGGCGAAAAGACCGCGACGAAGACGTGCGACTGTTCAGAATCTGCATCATGCAAGTCCTCACATACAAACGTATACGACACGGTATACTGTGAAGTCAAGCCCTATGCATTCGCATCCAATGGAGAGTACGATTCCGCGACACACGAAGGAATCATGAAGCTACTTAAGGCTGTCTTCAACAAAGACTCACACTTGGCTCCTGATTGGCAAACGTATGTTGACGGTCTCATCGGTGAACTGAAACCCAAACAAGCAGGCGGCCGTCACAAACGGACATGGAAAAAACGTGGCCGTAAGACAAGGTATGTCAGAGACACCAAGCGGGGAAACCGTGCTTGATATTATTGAAAAACGTCTAATTCCAAACGAGGAGGCGAAGCGTGCGCGTGGCGAAGTCTTTACTCCTCTTCATATTGTTCGTGAGCTCCTGTACGGCGTCCGCAAGGGTCCAGCAGAAAAGGGAGTGATTGAGATATGGGGAGTTGATGCAGAAGGCGATCCCTTTGATGATCCAGCCGAGAGGGTCGGCGGGGTTCCGCTGGACACATGGAAGAATCCAGACTCCAAGTGGCTAGACCCCGCAAACGGAATCGGGAACTTTCCGTTTATTGCCTTTCAGATGCTGGACTATCAACTGAGGGATGTTCTCAAGGACCCAGTTGCGAGACGCAAGCACATCGTTGAGAAGATGCTGTTCATGATTGAGATTGACAAGGGCAATGTGAACACGTCGTTCAAGATCTTTGAGCAGCTGGCGCCTGGGGCCACACCAAACATCTGCTGTGCGGACACCCTGAAGCTCAAAGATGCCGACCTGACGAAGGAGTTTGGAACTGCGAAGTTCGATGTGGTGATGGGGAATCCGCCGTTTCAGGATAAAGCTGAAAATCAAGTCGGTACGACTGCTGGTCGAGGTACATTATGGGATGATTTCGTTATATATTCCCTAAGTGTTCTTAATGATAAAGGTGTATTGGCTTTCATTACACCACCTCCGTGGCGAAAGCCAGAAAACACTCTATGGCACACTCTTACCAATAAAAGACAACTGACGTATATTCACATTTTTGGAGAGCGTGCGGTCTCATCCGTATTTCACGTTGCGGCTAGAGTTGATGCATACGTTCTTGAAAACACTCCAAAATACAAGAATACCAACATCATAGATGAGAACCAGAAATACGTTTCCATCAATATGGACGAATGGCCATTCTTACCAAATTATGCATATGAAGACATATCGACCATACTTACAACAAAAGAGAACGGAGTGAAAGTTATTTATTCTACAGTTTATCATGCTTCGTCAACTAAACCAGGTAACAAACCGAAATTAGAACCAGATGAACTGTATAAGTATCCAATTGTTCATACAATTACTCAAAAAGGGTTAGGATTTAGATATGTAAAGGACAATACACTTGGGCATTTCAATATTCCTAAAGTATTATTAAACATGAATCGAAACCAATATCCTTACAACGACTTCGAAGGAAAGTATGGAATGTCACAACTGACATTTGGCATCCCGATAACTTCCAAGGAGGAAGGCGACAAAATTGTCAGGGCAATCAATACGGACCGCTTCAAGGAGATCATCAAAGCAACTAAATGGGGAGCATTTCAGACCGAGTACAAGATGTTCAAGTACTTCAAGCCGGACTTTTACAAGGAGTTCCTTCCCAAGGAAGGTGCTGCCAGGCGGCGAACGCGGAGGAACAAAAAAACAGGAACTAGACGACGCTCACTTTGAAGCGAGCCATGCGGCAATCTGTATCGCCATGGCTGCATCAGAGACAGGGTCGTGAGCCTTGCCGACGGGAAACGCCTTCTTCAGCCCAGCATCCAGTTCCTTCTTGATGCAGTCGTAGGTCCCTTCCAACTTGGCCGTCTTGCATCGCTTGGTGAACTCGGAGTTGTGCTTGGCGATGTCCACCACATCCAGTGGAGACTTGAACGCAAACCCATGAGACGCACATGCCGTCTTCATCGCCTTCAGGTCCATCTCGCCCTTCACCACCACCACTGACTCCCCGATCAACTTTGCAAATCCCTTCAACCAGGACGCGGGCTTCAGGTAGGGCTTGACCTTGGAGTCGGCAAAGTAGACATCCACAATGTCGCGGTCCTTCAAGAACTCGGGTGCAGATCGCTCCGTCTCCTCCAGGATGTCCAGGGCTTCAGCTGTCTTGGGTGTGGTGGAAGAATACTTGGACGAGATGCGGTTGAGTTGTCCCGCGGGTGGCGGTAGGACGACAAAGAAGGGCGCGGAACGCGTCCATGCGTCCCCGGTGCGAGCCAGATGATATCCGCCCACTTCGCGAGGCAGAAAGGACTGTCCCTTGTGCCAGAACTCACAGTCAAACGCAAGCAGAGACGTATGCTTGCCAGCCAACAAATCCAGGGCCGCGCTGCGGATCTTCATTGTACTGATACCCAAAAAGAATGTAGGCACAGAACAAATGCTGGACACCCGCGATATCATCATTCTGACTGCGGCGTTCTACCTTGGCAGCGCGGTCTGCAAGTTCTTCACGTCCCTGACGGAAGGCGTGATTGCACCGCTCTTGTCCCCTGCCTTGAGCGTCGAGAAGGGCGTCTCTGCCTTTGCCATCAAGGTGGGGTCGGTGAACCTGAAGATCGGACAGGCTGTCGTGGACTTGATTAACATGATCATCTCGTTCACAGTCGTCGTCTTCACCATTGGCCTCCTGCGCACCTACATCCTCAGCCGCATCGGTGCCCGCCGCACCCAGGAAGAATAAAAGAGAGTTGACTAATAATGGAAACTCCTCCTCCTCCTGCTGCGGCGTTCACCTCGTCGGGATGGGGTTCTTACTTGCCCAAGTTGCCGACATGGTTGGGAGGTACGCCTGCCGAACCCACCGCGCCCGCCCCCACCGCTGCAGGTGGTCGTCGCCGCACGTACCGTCGCAAGCACAAGTCCAAGTCTAAGCGTCGCCGAGCAGGAAGGAAGTCCACCCGCCGATAGGGTACTTGCCGTAGGTCGCGTCAATGCGCTTGCGGAGTTCCTGCAGGCTTGACCCGGGCTTGTGAGAATACTCATTCGCCCGCTTCCACTCATTATACGCAACCGTCAGACCTGCCCACGACACCGACACAGGCTCCTCACCCGCAGGCGGCGGAGTAGGTGCGACATGAATCTTCTCACGGAGGAACTTGGCGATCACGTCATTGTCCTCCTTGTAGTCCGTCGTATACGCCATCACCTTCTTCGGCGGCGTGAGCTTGCGATGTCCGTTGCCCTCCTTGAACACGTGAACTAGGTAGGACAGGAAGCAGGTGGCCCACTCCGTCGACACCACCTTGGCCTGAATGGACTCATCCATCAGCTTCTCATTGGACTTCGTCGGGTTCACGACGAACTTGTTCGGGAAATCCACAACCACCAGACGGCGCCATGTGCCTCCATCTGTCGTGTTGATAATGGGCTTGTCGTTGCACGAGAAGAACAAGCGGAACTGCGGAATGAACTCCACCATCTGCTTGGATCCCGCATACAAGTCACGGCAAACCACCGGCTCCGACGACGTCACCTCCTTCAGGTAGCCGGTGTTGAATGACGACCCCTCGTCGGGCTCAGCCATCGTCCCCAGCCGCTTGCCCTTCAACCTCATCAAATCTGGATTCGCGGCACCCGTCTTGCCTCGTCCCTGCGTCAGCATCGTCACCGAGGCCTTGGTCGCGTAATCACCCAGACACTTCATCATCAGATTCATGAGCATGGACTTGCCGTTGGAGCCGTTGCCCGTGAGAATGTGGAACTTCTGTGACTCGTTGGCGCCCGACAAGGTCGTGGACAGACACGCAAGGAAGTACGTCCGCACCTCGAGGTCAGGGAGCACATCGTGAATGAACCGTTCTAACTCACCCCAGCAGTCGTGGTTGTAGTACGGCTTCTCGGGGTCGTAGTCCAGATTGGTCGAGAAGGAGATGTAGTCCTCGGGCTTGCCGTCACGGAACTCCATCTTCAAGGTGTCCAGCACGCCATTGTTGAACGCAATCAGATTGTGGTTCTCATCCACCTTGTTCGCAAACTCCTCGTCCAGGAACAGCAGACGCGCCATCTTCATCACATTCTCCGTGAAACTCACCGTCTTCAGGCGGTTGCGAATCTGCATGTACTTCTTCTTCTCATCGTCCTTCTTGCACCAATCACAATTAGGGTTCTTCTCCTTTCCGCAGGAACAGGCGTCGATGTCCATCATCTCGCGCGCCACCTCCAGCTCCCGGCGCAGAAACTCCTTTGCAATCTCGTTGGACAGACGGACCTGCAGGGCAACACCGCGATCCGTCTCCTGCCACGTGTGTCCTCGAAAGCGATACCACGCAGATGCGCTGAACCGAGCACACTTGAACTCCTCGCGATACATGGCGTGGACGACCATCGCAACGTCGTGCTCCGTCTGGCTGATACTCGCATCAGTAATCAGACGACCGATGTTGGTCTTCTCAATCTCAAGGAAGTTCTGGAGATTGCTAAGGCGAGACCATGCAATCAGGCTGCCGACTCCCAGACGATTGCCGTCATTGCGGAAGCCGAAACTATTCCACTTGGCATTCGTCTCGCGGAGATTGTAGCGCTCGTCCTGTGCACTAAAGTCCAGCCAGACCGTCTCCAGGTCGGGGTGGATGTTCTTGAGACAGATGCCCGTCTCAATCCACAGCCCATAGTCCTTGTAACGGTCGCCCAGATTGCCGACGTGAGCCGCATAGTACTTCAGCAGTGCCTCGGACAGTGGTTGCTGGTAGAAGCCATGTCCTGGAGATGAGCCACGGGACCCCTGCTCACCGCGAACCGCAGGACGACCACGAGCCGGCGTGACAGCCCGACCACCCGAGATCTTCGGCTCCTCCTCGCTCTGGCGCAGGTGCTCCTTCGCAAACTCCGTCAGCGGCGTCTCCTGTGAAGGGCTGGAGCGCACCGAGAACTTGCGGACCAACTCGGGTGTCACGTGAATTGGGACCTCGTCGTCAATCCCAATCTCGCCGTCGTTCGAATCCCAGTCCACAATGTACTTGAACTCGTAGGGCGCACCATCTGCCTTGCGAGAGCCAAGCACCGTCCAGTTGGACGTGTGATTGAGAGGCCCCTTGTCGTAGACCTTCTCCCAATTGTCCTTCAGCTTCTCCTTCAGCCCCGGAAAGAAGGTGTCCATCTTGGGCATCAGGACACGACGAATCTGCTCCTCCACATACCGATTCGTCTTCAGCTGCGGCACGACCAGATGCACACCCGACTTGGAGCGGTCGCCCTTCTTCTCGTAGGTCGGGCGGGGCTTCTCCATCACAAAGACCTCCACGTTATTGGTGATGACAAGCAGCTTCTTTGCCTCCGCCATGTAGGCCTTCACAAACTCCACCACCTGCTCCCGCGTGTGCTGGTGCTCCTCCACCTCCTTCCCGTAGATGAAATCCAGGTCGACACGCATTGCCCCGATCCGCGTGGACTTCTCCGTCATGGTCAAGTAGCCATACTGCCGCAGGTGATCGCAATACAACTTGTAGAACTCGGGCTCGTCGTCCTCGTCTACGACGTATGAACCCGAAACCGTGCCACCCATCATGAAGTTATGGGTTCCTTCTGCCGTTCCTGCCTCCGCTCGACGACCATCGCGCTTCTTACCTGAATCGCTCTGCTTGCCGGTGCCCTGAAGAAAGCGAACAAAGGGAGAGTCGGACATCCTGTGTTGAATGGGGGGAGAAGAATCCAAGTCCGATTGGTCCGTTTTTAACGCACAAAAGTGGGAACGTGGAAAGGTGAAGGGCTTAAAACGGAAGCCTATTCTCTAGGGGAAAGACAAGCAATGAAGTTCTGCGCTCAGTGTTCCAACTTTCTCTACGACATTGTGGAGAAGGAGACCGAGGGACGTAAGGGGGCCTTCCTCAAGTGCCGTTCGTG
>Ga0214165_1001137_pt1 | contig 15516 bp, 6 predicted proteins | sample TroBogypolimnion_34_FD_153004 | JGI IMG/M metagenome (GOLD analysis project Ga0214165, IMG submission 153004) | Freshwater microbial communities from Trout Bog Lake, WI - Practice 03JUN2009 hypolimnion v3 | ecosystem: Environmental > Aquatic > Freshwater > Lake > Hypolimnion/Profundal zone ... | reverse complement strand
ATTATTCTGTGTGAAATCACTGCCATAACTGCCACAAGCAACAATAATTTCATTACCTGTACCCACCGCTACACTTAATTCACTGACACCAAAAGGTTGACCACTGTCATCAATTTTTCTTTGCCATATTATGTGTCCAGTTGAATCCATTTTAGTAATATAACCACAACCGTTATCACCATCACCAACTACATAAATTGCACTGCCACCAATATCAACATCAACACCGGTTAATTGAAGATATGATGTACTTAAATTGATTCGTTTATGCCAGTTTGCAACTAGTCCACTACTTATACTAAAACTAGACACAATGCTATGTCCATTATCATCATTACCTACTGCATAGATAGTACCGTTAGTTTTATCAACTGCGGTACTAGAATAATATTCATATGTGTTCCCAGCAGTACCAACAGACAACCAAGCGCCGCCGCCCGTGTATACAACGCCAATAGTTGCGTTACTGTTTTGTGGAATCTGAATAGTATGTGAACCAGTAGTAAAGTCTGCTGGTGTGCCTACATGAATAGTCCAATAAGTTGAATTGTCATCAATACCTGATATAGTATTCATTGTATCAATAAAACAAACACTATAATTATATAATGTTAGTCCCGGTACATTAGTCTTCAACACACTAAATGATGTTGAATCTGGAGCAGGGTCTGTTAGAATAGTTAATGTAGTTGTAGCAATTTCATTTGTAGTGAAACCTGCCCAACCTATAGCTAATGTACCTGACCCGGCCAAAGTATATGCCCAACCGTCTCTCAAGCAAACACCAACTCCGGACTGTGATGGAATAGTGTAGCTTTGTTCAGATAATGAACCGTCTGCTGGATTTACTCCATAAGTCCATTGTTTTGTTGTAGTAGTGTCAGTTTCATCATCTGTGTACAACAATACATAGTTGCCTCCGCTGCTTTCAATATAAAATGCTGCTACCGCTTTACCATAATAGTCGTGAATAACAGTAGACCATTCTACTCCACCGTCACTGTTTACTTTTGTAATGATAGGATTATATACCCCGCTTCCTTGACTAAATGCTATAGTACCACCAAAGAAGTAAACATAACCTTGACCGTCTACTACTGATCCATCAAAGTCAACCCAATCATGCTCACCACCTGATCCTAATTTATTGCCACCGTATAATAAAGCCCATCCTGAATTACCTGCACCTACTTGTCCGGTATATGCTGTAGTTTGTGTAGTAGTATCCGGGAATGTTAAACCAGCATCACTAAATGTCCATGTTTGGTCTAGTGTTGCTTTGTTACGAATCTTAGTAGAGCCACTTTCCCTATTAGTATATAACTCTATGTTACCGGCTTCTGAGTATATTACACTGTCATTTGAGCTATTAGCTGGTAGTGTTAGTTTACCGTTTCTATCAAATACCCATTGTTTACCACCACTTGCTGAAGAAACGGTCACATCTAAATCTGCACCAACTGTTAATGAGTTATTGTTGTTCGCAGCAATGATAGGATTTCCACTGTTTGGAGAGATATGTAAACTACCTGGTAAACTTGTTGAACCATCATCGTTGAAACTCCATTGATATTCACCGCTTGTGTTGACAAACGCACCGTCAGAAGTAACTCTTACCCAGTTGGTATTGTTATAGTTAAGACCAACCCATGAAGCTATATCACTATACAAATCTAAGCCATTAGTTCCCAATTCCATGTACCCAATGCTACCAAAAGGCATATTGAGTGTACCGTCTTGTCTAAATGTCCATGTCATATCACCTAAACGATATGTTGTGAATGTGATATTAGTAGGTTGTAATGTAAATACTGATCCGCTAATTGTTACTGTTAATCCAGCATTATCAATTGTTAATGCACCTGAACCGGGGGTAATAGCAACATCACTGAAACTAAAATTAGAAACTAAAAATTCAAATTCACCAATTTTATAACTATCATTAGATAATGCAGGAACTTGTGCGACCCATCCAGTTATTGATTCAGTTGGATCTGTTGCGTTATCACCAAATCCAACTGTCGATACCATACCAGCTACTACAATGTTAGTTCCATTAACACTAATCATTTGACCAGCTTGATTTGAATAAGGATTATCGCCCCATGGTGCTTCACCTGGAAAATTAAAATTACCTCTCTTACCAAAGTAATGTTGATGCAGTAATGATCCAGCTGGGCTCATTACACCTATGAAAGTTTGTTGGTCAAACATACCATTAAGGTTAGTCATAGTACCATAGATATATAGGTTATCACTACTATCTACTGCAATACTTGCTGCCCAATCTTCACATGTACCTTGTAAGCCTTTACTCCAGATAATAGTACCACTAGAATCAATTTTTGTAACACCTACACTAATAGACTCATTGTTCCATGTTGTATAAACATACCAGTTACCTGAACTGTCAATGCAAACATCGGCACCTTGCAATGCACTGTTTACGTTAATTCCATTACCCCAGTATTTTTGCCAAGTTAAAGTACCATTAATATCAAACAATGCTAAAAATACTTTAGTTGGATTTGAATCTTGTGTATTACCAACAATTAGTGTATTACCTGCACTATCACAACCTATACCAAAACTATCTTCATATCCAGCACCACTGATAGATTTTTCCCAATTAACAGCACCAGTAACACAATCAAGTTGAGCAATAAAACTTTGGTCGTTTCCACCACTATTAATTACACCAACAAGACTTATTGATCCATTCTGGTTGTAATCTAAATTAAAGCCATTTACAGTCTTGCTAGTTCCGTGAATTTTTGTTTCCCATACTTTATTGCCGTTGCTGTCTAATTTTAAAACATAGCTATCATTATTGCTTTGTAGTGTAATATAGACATTATTACTAACGTCAGTTGTTAATCCATAACCATATGGGCTACCTGATAGTTGATAAGACCAAACTGTATTTCCTGCGTAACCACTAGTGTTACTGCTATGTATTCTTTTTACAAATGCTGTATTAAAACCATAACTTTCACCAATTACAACGATATCACCGTTATTTAAATATTGTACACCTTTGATGTAGAAAGGTGCATTGTCTGCTGGGTTTTGAACTTCTGCAGGATTTAATACATTAACAAATGTAGTGCCTTCGTGTTGATAGTCTCTAGCAGTGATGTTGAACTCATGTGTAGCAATAACTTCACCTAGAGCAGGTGCATTTAGTACACCGTTTGTATTAAAGTCCCATCCATAGTTTGTGCTACCACCAATGTGTGTACCGTTCTGATCTACATATAACCAATTATAAACGTTTGAATCATAGTTTGGATTTGGTGTATTAATACCATCAACAGTCCATTGTAGTTGAGCAAAATTACTACCAACAATATTAACTGATCCTTCACCGCCATTGCGAATGACACCGTATGCTTCTAAATTAAGAGCACCGGTACTATCAAATGTAAACAACCCATTTGTTGTTTCAATAGTGACATTGCCGCCGCCTATATAAGCATTACCCCATCCATTAGTAATGTTAGTACTATCAAAGCCGGCAATTATATATGCTTCACCGGGGTTTGACAATAATACAGCATTTCCGTCTGCTTGTGGATCACCGCCACCCCATTCAGAATTTATTGCTGTGGTATTTAGAGGCGTTGTTAGTCCAGAATCAGTGTACAAATTAAAAGTAGTGCCATCAATTACTGAACCTACATAGTAGGAGGTATCCCTCAAAGAAATCCAATCTGTTTGTGTGATTTCATGCAAATAAACTGTTACACCTGCACTTAATCCACTAGTATCAGCAACCGTTACTACTGCAGGTGTTGCTCTAGTGATATATGTAATTTGAGTAGAATATGTTATTCCAATAGGTGCACCACTAACTATTGCTTGTGCTTCTGAACCTATTCTTGCTTGAACAACTGTTGTACCATCAGTTGCTAATTTAACAAATTGATTATCATCACCTAAGAATAAATTAACGTTTGCTGGATTGTCTTGTCTAATATGTAAATGTGTTGGTTGTGTGGGACCATCAGCATTACCAATATTTAAATTACCTTGACCAGTAGATAGTACAATACCACCAGATCCTGTATTCTGAAGGAATGTAGGTTCGCCTGTATTAGAGTTAGTGTCATTAGGCAAGATCAAAGCTGTGTTACCTTCACTTGGTGTAATAGCTATATCTCCACCTGTTGAATTGTTAAGTTCGCCGCCACTAAATGTTATGTTACCTGTATCTCCTTTAAGATAGGGTAAACTATCCCATGCTGTAACACCGTCACCTGCTTTAATTTGATTATGTGTTGTATCTAAACCTAACTCACCTAATGCAAGTGTTGGATTGGCTGCTGCCCAATTATCTGATGTATCTTTTCTAATTTGAATTGTTGACATTCTTATACTTCCTGTGTTTTTTGATTAGCGATATCTAAACGCTCTAATCTATTGTGAACGTAATCACTGATATATTGAGCAGTGTATTCTTGTGATTGTTCTTGTAATCTTAATCCACTGATATATTTCTCATCAATACCAGCAAACTCACTGATATCTCTTAGTTTTCTATCATCTTTGACAAACTTCATGTCAACGATTGGGTATGTGTTGTTGAATCTGTTACTTGTTAATATACCATCAGCAAACAAGTTCAAGTGGTATTGAGTCCATACGTTATAATAACGAGTTGGTTCTGTTACACGTTCTTTACTTAATAGTGTAACTTCTTCACCCTTCTCATTGAACGTTGTAGTTCCGATTGGAGTATCTTTGTATTTCAACTTAGTAAACTTACCAGCTTCTTTGTTAAACACATGATGTCCAACTGTGCGTAGTTTTGTACCGTCACTGAATGTATAAACATCGTGTCCAGTTGTTTCTTCTGCAACTTTGATCCATATAGGTTGTGCTTCACTGAATTCGCCTAAGTCAAAGTTCCATACACGAACTAATTCACCATGCTGAATATCTTCAATAGCTTTATGTGAGCCATCTGCCATTGTAATCTGAGTGCCTTCTACTAGACAAGGACCATGTGGAACATCCCAAGAATCTTGTACTACTGCATAGAATGTGTAACCTCTACTATCAGTAACAAACGCTATCACTGATGCTACTTGTCCCCACAATTCGTAATCTATACCACTCTGACCCCAAGATACAGTATTGTCACCTTGATTATAGTCACCGGTTATTGTTTGTGTATGACCTACTGTAAGACCTTTTATAATTACTCCGGCTGTTAATGCACCTTCACTAGCAATGTTATATGTTACTGAGCCACTGTTGTCATATCCACCTGTGTCAGTAGCGAGAGTATATGTAGTTATTGTGATGCCAACACTATTGTCAGCTAATCCACCGTTAATACTATTAACACCTAACCCACTTAAAATGCTTGCGCCATTTGCATAGTTAATTGCACTGGCGTTTGAGGGTAGTGTTAGATTACCTTCTTTACCAAACAACCATGTACTAGGAGTACCATCCATTGTGTTTGTGATGTATAATCCATTTGCATGGTCATTATTAATTCTTGCAGAATCATAGTGTCCATCACTACCACTACCTGCAGTATCACTTGCCCAGTTAACGTCTATGCCTGCATTTTGAGGGACATTTAATTTACCTGTACTATCAAATGACCATACATGACTATTGGTTCTGATAGTAACTACTCCGTTGTCATCAACGTTTGCTAAGTCAACCGTCTCACTACCAGCTTGACTGTCGCTTGGTAAATATAACCATGTGTTACCGTCTTGCGGACTAATATAGATATCACCTGAACCTGTGTTGTGTATCCATGTACCATTAAAGCTGATATCACCGGTATCAGCACCATCGTGAATAAAATTTAAACTAGTCCAATGAGTGGTGCCATCACCTACTTTTAACTTATTAAGAGTAGTGTCTAGTCCTAGTTCTCCTAAGGCTAATATTGGGTTTACTGTACCCCAATTACTAGTTGAATCTCGTCTGATTTTTATTCTTGTTGTCATTGTTATTCCTGATTTATACGTTACCGTTTACATCGCCACCATCGAGTATCTCATCGCCGGGACCGTTATAGATAGAGTTCGCAGAACCTGCTTCGTACACATATTGACTGCCTTCTCTAATCGCTGTTATGCTGTCCCAGCGGTTACCGGTCCAGACATAAGTGACTGCATTTGTCGCTACATATTCTTGATTTACCGCTGGATTTTGTGGGAAAATTATCATATCTTAGTATTTAGTCTTATCCAATATATGCCACGCACCAGTTATCGTTAGCGTCAAAGATTATATTACCGTTAGTTACTTTTAATACCAAAGTATCACCGACAGCTAACTTGGCAATGGTACTACCACCTATGTGGTTCACTGAAGTATTGGCAGCCCATTCTAAATAAACTTGTGTAGTTGTAGTACCTCCACTAGTTTTGTTTACCTGTATTGAACTAGCCACAGTGCTAGTACTATAAATTCTTGCGACAAGCGTTATGTAATATAATCCGGCAATAGGCGCTGTGAATACACCAGTTGATGTATTCAAAGCTGAACCTTGTTGATAGTCAAGTGTAAAATTACTGCTGGTCAATGTTGTCGTAGCACTGATGCCGGAGCTGCCGGAGCCAAAAACACGAAACGCGGGACGAGTTGGTAAGTTAATTCCATAACTATTAATATTAGCATATTGAGTAAATGCGTTACTTCCTCTAAATTGAAACGAACCACCAGTAGCATTACTACCAATAACTGTATCAAAATATACGGCACTATTAACAGTAGAATAATCACGAATTGCCATCATTGCTGCTGTTCCTGTTGTTGGGAAAAATCCTAATGCAACATTTCCAACAGCTCCGTTACCCACAGCAAACGCAGTACTGTTTACATTACCGGAACCTGTTACAATGCCTGATATAGTAACATTACCGGAAACCGCTAGTGAGTTTAAGGTGCCTACACTAGTGATATTAGATTGACTAGCGTTAACTACGTTACCTGAATAACTTGCATAGTTTGCATTAGTTGCATTACCATTCACAGTACCAGTTAAGTTAATATTACCTTGTACTGCTAATCCACCGTTAACAATCACTGCACCTGTAGTTGTGCTTGTACTAGCAGCTCCACCGCCGATAGTAACATTAGACATTAAACTGCTACCGCCAATTTGCATTATGGTTGCGTAACAACCAAAGTTACCACGAGTAGTAGCAGTGCCACTAGACCCAGTTACCATAAGTTTAACTGTTTGATTTGTTGTAGGTGTATAAAGTACCTTTACACCGGGTTGAATAGTTTCGTTAGTGTTGCGATTGATAGGTTCTGCTAGTGCAATAGCACCGTTGTTAGGTATTAGCCCAGTACCTGCAGTTGCATCTACCCATTGATATGCCATCCATCCACCTGATGCGTCACTAAAACCTGACCAGTTAAGACTTGCATACAATTCATAAGTTTTGCCACCGGTTAATGTAAACACACCTGTGCTTGTATTATATGGTATTCCTGAACCACTTAATACAGTATCAAAGACCATGACACTATTGGTAGTCATACCCGTATTATCTGTAGTATCAACTACTTGAACATAATCTGATAAGTATCCGGTTGTAGGTGATGAACGAGTCCATGTGTTGCTAGTACTACTCCACTGATAAGTGATATTGTTTATTGTTGTTACTTGCCCATTTGTTGGACTTGCTGGAAAACTCATTAGATTAACCTCTCAATTGTAATCATGTTATTGTTGTAGCCACCGCCTATTTGCAATGTAATGCGATAGGCTCTATTATTTGTTGTGTCAGTGACAATGTATGTTGATATATCACCATTACCTGTAAAGTTCCAACCAAAGGCAGCAGTTGAAGGAGTGGTAGTGATAGATGTTGTACCATTGGTGCTTGAGCCACCTGTGCCACCGCTTACAGCATAAGTAGCACCTATTGTAGCAGTAAACGAACTCGATACTCCGGATAAACTTAATCCACGATTACCACTTGTTGTTACTGTAGCTTTGATATTGTCTAGTGTGACAAATGTACCTGCATTTACAAAATTAGATACTTTGGTAATGGTTTGTGGATTACTGTATCCTGGACCTGCAATGTCTAACCAATAACTACTTACACCATCATTAACATATTGATACAATACATCAGTTGAACTATTGTACCATTGGTCGCCGACAGTAGGACTACTTGGTGCTGATGTTGCAGTAGTTTGTCTAATTCCACCACCAGTAACTGAGCCGCTAATAATTACATTACCGGTTACGTTTACGTTACCTGTACCATCAGGATCAATGTTTACGTTACCATTTGTTCCGCTAGTAGTTGTAATATATCCTGAATTAGTTAAAACTAGATTACCAGAAACTGATGCACTAGATCCAACTGATAAATTACCATTTACAGTTGCGTTTCCGCTAGCAACAAAACTTGTTCCGGTATTGTTAAAGTTGACTCTGCTTGCAAACTGTACAGAACTACCATTTGTAGTGGATAGTGTAGCATTTGATCCATATAACAATAGTGTGTTGACAGTAACATTTCCGTTAGCAATTATATTAGCACCAGTGATTGTATTATTTGAAGTAATAGTACCATTAGCAGTTATAGACCCTACGTTTGGTAATGTACCCGTATAAGTTGGTAAGTATGTTGCAACATTACTATTGGCATAGCCTGCAGGTAATCCAGTTAATTGACTACCGTTACCAATGAAATATCCTGCTGTTACGTTACCTGTTGTTACTAGTGTATTGCTACCAAAACTTGATAACAATGTTGTTACATTGCTGTTACTATAACTAGAGCTTGGTGCAGGTGCAGCAAATACACCATTACCGTACAACACATTACTTGCATTTCCATCTTTGTTTATCAATGATACATTACCTAATCCAGATACATTTGCGGCTGCTACACTATTAGCAACTGTTGCGAATGCTACTGCACCAGATACATTGCTACCTGATACACTATTTGCTGAATCAGCAACAGTGGCATGACTTGCTAAAGCGACTGTACCAGAGACATTACTTCCTGACACACTATAAGCAGTACCTGAATAAACAGCATAGTTTGCATTAGCGACTGCACCAACAACGTTTGCACCACTGATATGTGTCAATTGACTACCGTTACCGCTAAAGTTACCAGCGATAACATTACCGGCACTTACATTACCAGTCGTTGTAACATTACTTGATCCTGATACTAATGGAAGAGGATCTCCATTTGCTAGATAGTAGTTGTCTGTAAATATTGCACCACTGTGTATACCATCATCTTGTACACTTGCTCTGATATTAGCACTACCGTTACCGCCTGTTACAAATTTGATAATACGTGCTGGAGTAGTTGTACCTAGTACTAAGTTACCACCACCGCCACCACCTTGTACATACATGTATCCATCACGTGCCGCTACCGCAGTACTTAGACTATTATCTTGTGTACCGTCCCATGTTGAACTAGCAAAACCAATATCCAAGTAATCTGTTGTGTCAGTACCTTGGTCACCTGTAATTACATATTCTATACTTGCTTGTGTACCATGATTTCTGTTCTGACTATTGATTTGCATGTACGCATTGCTATCACCAGTAAACTGTGCTACCGCATTTGGAACAATAGTACCACCAGGATACCCTGCATAGATAGCATTTGAACCGTCGCTGTTACCAGTGAAATAACCGTATGGGCTATTAACTTGACTGATTGACCCACCGCCACTGAATGAAATATTACCGGTGATAGTTAAATTGCCACCGATGTGCCCTTCACCGTCAACATCTAAATTATTTCCAGTTGACAGATTGCCCGTAACATCTAATGAACCAGTAAGTTGAGAATTGCCCGTGACTGATAAAGTATTTGCAGCAAGATTACCTACAAAATTAGCATTAGTGAATCCATCAATATTTGCAGAACCAGAACCAACATAAGCAATATTACCTTGAGTACTTAAATTACCACCGTTGTCAAAGATCCAATTCTTTGAACCACCGGTTCTGAATGTAATATTAGCACCAGTAGTAAAGAATCCAGTACCATTAGTTGTTCTTAAATCAATGTTAGGAGTAGATTGGTCAAGATTGAAGTTTGTTGCAGTACCACTATCTTTCACGCCAAATGAGCCGTCATTATTAAGTACAAATGTTTGTGTAGTATTTGTTAAATTAGGTGTAAGTATGTCTGTCAGTTGACTACCGTTACCAATAAAGTAGTTACTAGTGACATTTGCCGCAACAGTTATATTGCCAGGTGCAGATAAGTTACCATCTGGACCAAATGACCAAATTTGCAGATTACCGGTATTAGTTGAACCAATAGTTACCGGACCTTCTATGTTGTTAATCTGTACAGGTTGTGATGATCCGTTAGTTGGTATTATTAAGGCAGCAGTTGGACCATGGGATAAATCAGAATTCTCAACTGATAAACCATTTAGACTATAGACATTATTTGTACCAACTTTATTTGCTGTTGCAATGTTTGCAGAAACATTACCGTGATATGCTGGTAAGTAACTTGCAACATTGCTATTTGAATAAGAACTACCTTGAATATCAGCGGTAGTTAATACAGTACCATCACTGAATGTAATGGAGTTAGCATACATATCAGGATTAGGAGCAATCTGTGGGTTCATATCAACCCACTGTTGATTGTACATTACAAATGCACGACCTTCATTACTATCAAACCAAATTTTACCATCAACTAGATTACCTGGATTTGTTTCGCTAATGATTGCTTCGTATCCAAGATAAGCTGTTTCTTGTACTGTAGTGTCAGGGAATATAATACTTGCTGCTTGGTCTGTCATAATCAAACCATTTTGAGAAACTACCCATCCGCCTGTATTATAATCATGACCAAAATCATAATTTGCAATATTGTCACCAACAAACAAACTACCATCAAGTGCAATACTCATTGAACTAGCACCGTTAGTACTAAAGGTCATCAATGCATTATTTGAACCATCAGTATTAACAAATCCACCTACTATATTAGGAGTAACATCAAATGGCCCAGTCCAAACATCATGGGTTCCGCCTTGTGCTAAGGTGATTGATGAGTTACCCAAAGTCAAGTATGATTCTAATGTGTTTGGAGAACTCCAAACTAAGTTTCCGCTACCATCAGTTATTAATACTTGACCTGATGATCCACCGGTCATTTTTAATTGAGTTACATCTAAGTTGACATTTCCTTCACTATTGATAGTTAGGGTATTAGTTGTTATATTAGTAGCCAATACATTATTAAGATAAGCGCCGCTACTTAAATATAAGTTATTTCCTCTAAGATTACCTGTATACGTCGGCAAGTAACTTGCAACGTTGCTGTTACTATATTGTAACTGAGCTTGATCTTGCCAACTTAGATTACCATTACCATCAGTGGCTAAAATTTGTCCACTCAATCCACCGGATACCTTAAGATTGAATAAATTAGTTGTTATGCGACCATTGATATACCCACCCAAAATAATGTTACCACTAAGATACATTGTCCTACTATTAACATTATATGTGAAATTTCTATCCCCACCAAAGCTACCGCCAATGTTATATTGAATCATACCAACATTGCCACCGGGCTCGTTGATTATTTCTGTTTTCTTATCTACATAGGTAGTATCAATTAATTGTCCAACAATTCCAGTGGTATTTGGTGATTTACCTAAGATTTGCTTAGTGCTAAATGCCGGATCCTGTGTTGTATCAACTGTTGGTGGTTTAATAAGTGCCATAATCTTCCTTAAGGTCTAAGCGTAGGTGGAATACCGTTTCGTTTAATCTTCCAACCAAACTTCTTAGCTTGCTTCTTCATTGTATCTGGGTGTACATCTACACTCAATGCTCGTTCCCATCGTGGGTCATTCTTTTGACTTTGGCTAGGGATATATCCTGAACATTCAGGTAAACTTAATTTTTTGTCATGTAAATCTTGCAATCTATCATATAACTTAGCAACGATTCCCTTGCTACGCAATGCTTTATATGCTAAATTTTCAGGACCAAACTCACCGTTCATGTCTAATCCTGCTTGACGATAACGTTTGATCGTGTGCAAAATATGCTGAATTTTTGACGCATTGTGTGACTTATAGGCAAATTCTGATAGTTTATAAAGTTTATCAAATTTCAGTTTAGTAGCATATTGGTCAAAGTTTGCTCTGCGTTTTCTTGGTAATTTGATCCACTTATCATTTAATACACTATATTCGCCTAAACTAATGACAGGTTGATTTACATCTTGTACATATAATTCTACAGGAAATCCACCTATTGTGATATCATGTGTGTCATTATATACAACTTTTTTAGCGTCAAACAATTCACGATAAATGTCGTCATCTTTAAATTGATTGAAGTCTACTAAGATATGCAAATCAATATCTGAATGTTTAGTGTATGTGAAAGCCGCACTTGAACCACTTACTGTAATATCTTGAATGTCTAGATCCTTAATACCCAAGTGGTCAATAAAGTCTTCTGCAATATTAAGTAATTGCACTTTTACATCATCTTTCATGTGGTCGCCGTTAAATAAGGCTGGATTTAATTCATCATGGAAGTGAATAGCATCTGAAAGTCTAAATTCGTCAAATTCTCGTAGATTCATATTTATATTTATCAAAAAAGGGCTGACCCAGTTTCCTGAGCCAGCCCTGTATTGGAAAGAAGATTGATTACTTCTTGCTTGCTGCTTTAGCTTTTGGTGCTGTTTTGACAGGAGCTTTAGCTACTGTCTTTGCAACTGTTTTAGTAGCAGTTTTAGCTGCAGGTTTTGCAACTGTCTTCACTACTGGTGTTTCTGGTACCTGTACTGCTTGTTGAGCTTTGTTTGCTTGTTCTTGTGCATACATTGGACCAATTGTATCCATCAAGTGTTGTTGATTTTCCATACAGAAAACATAACTACCACTGTGACGCAATAGTACACGTTTGTCAACCCAAATTTTACCACCAATGTCACGCCAGTTTTCACAGAATGTCCAGTCTTCACTGTAGTAACGACCTTGACGTACTGCTGTATCAAAGTATGTTTTCAAGTGTTGGTCATATTTTGGATCAAGACCGATATCGTTCTTGTATGGTTTAACTGCTGGATGTGATTTCATTTTTTCAAATACATGTTTCTTCATTAACAAGAAACCTGTACCTGCTTTACTTACTTCTTGCAAGCCATCAGGTCCTTCTTCTGCACCTTCAAATCCATTAACAACCCACTTGATTGGCATTGTTTTCATTGGGTATAGTCCGCCGATAACGTCAACGTCACGGTTAATTAACACTAACAAGTGCCATGGTTCCCAACCAATATCTGCATCAACAAAGAACAAATGTGTTGAATCTTGTTGGTCTAAAAATTTTGCAGTTAGTGTGTTACGAGCACGACTGATAAGTGATTCGTTGACCATTGTTTCCAATGTCCAATCAATACCTAATTGGCGAGCAGTATTTGCCCACTTGATGAATGACATGAATGTAGATTCAGTCAACATACCACCATAACATGGCATAGCGATATGTACTTTGGTTGTGCGTAGATAATCTACGTTAACTTGAACTTGACCGTCTGCAGGCTTTTGTTCTTGTTGCGCTTGTTCAGCAATCTCTTGTACTTTTTCGACAGGTACTGTTTTTGCTTCTGGTTTGGTTTTCTTTGTTGCCATAAGGTCCTCTTTAAAGATAAAGATATTTACACAATAAAGAGGAGGTGAAATTATTTTTCGTCTAAATAATCTTCAGACAATGCACCGCTTGCAGCCAAGGTGCCGCCGACGCCAATTGTTCCAGCAATCAATCCAGCTTGTACACTGTCTTTTACACTAAACCCATTAACAATGTAACCCAAGAAATTACCCAATGTAGGCAATAATGCTTCTATTAGTAATGTTGCTTGTGTTGGACTAAGTCCCATATTATGACTAAATTGCATTGATACTCTAGCAATAATAGAGAAGGTAAATCCAAATATTGCTGCCATTGTTTTTGGATTACTTCTATTGAACTTAACAACTTTACTCAAAAAGGATTTCGTAACATGTGTAAGTTTTGGATCATTGATTTTTTCTAATTTAGCATCAATTGCTTTTTCAATAACTGATGGGTCATGCCTTTTAATTTTATCAGCATCATTACCCATAGCAATTAATTGACTACCCATAGATTGAAAGACATTTGAGCTTTTTTGTTCGTCTGCTTCTTCCGCTACACTTTGTGGTACTGCCAATAACTGTTCAGTATCATATCCTGCCAACTCACCGACATTGTGAATCTCAAACGGCTCTTCATCCATTTCGTGGAACGCAAATATTCTATCTCCATGGGCAAGTCTGCGTTCAGCATCCATAACAGATACTACTCTTTCGCCAACATGTTCTAAGTCTGGCATGTTCTTGCCTTTGTGGCTGTATAGACGATACCCACCTTTGACTTTGCCAATGTGTTCGTCTAATTCATCTTCCATCATGCCAACAAGCGGATCTTGACGAGTCTTTTTGTACAACAGATGTGGATCCTGCTCAGGATGCTGTTTATCATACTGCAAAGCTGCGGCACGTTCAGCAGCATTTTGATCAAGCCACTGTTTGTTTCTCTCAGTTTGTAATGCATCAAATACTTTCTTCAGCACCACCCCTTCACCAACATACTCAGTAACGTATTCTGTTATCTTTTGTGTTAGCTCGTTGGGCATCATGTGCCCAACAGTTTTGCCCAAAGCGCCCATGTAATGACTTAACCATGCTGATACTGCAATTTGTAAAACTTCTTTGGCTTCTCTGCCAACAAAATCCTTTTCCGCTGGCGATGCTTGTCCTTGAATAACTTTTGGCAACAGTTTTGTCATGTTTGCAATATCTCTGGCCATTGGTCCAACAGTGTCAGACAATCTATTGGTTATACGTGGAATAATGATAAGGATTTCATTGATTGCCTTGAGACTCAGTCCACCAAAGTTTTCTGTCAGATTTTCATAATCTTCTGCCACACCTTGCTCCCAAACTTTAGAACCAGCACCTTTATTCTTGTCCCAAAAATGTGAGCCAGCATCTGTTTGGTGTTGACTACGATTGATTCTAAAGCCTTTTGCTTTGAGCATATCATACACTGTTTGAGCGATGCCTTGCCCTCTGTATTCAGGTGTTACAGACATATCCTGTGCTTCAAGATCATGGCCAAGCATATCAAATGTAAAGCCTGCCACTTGTTTTTCGCCCAATGTAACATCAACATAAAGTTCTTCACCTGCTGTTTCTATGTTGAATTTCATCTTGGGTTTGATGAATTTGTCCAATAAGCCTTCTGCTACATCTTGGTGACTCTGCGCCACTGCTACATAAGCAGGTCCAGTATAACCATCTGGATACATATGAAAGTGTTGAATAGTTCTATGCCAACCTTCTAACAACTCGTACCCTTGTGGTGTTTGTATTAGTATAACAGGTTCTTTTCTAATACCACCTTGTTGTTGTGCTAACGCGGCTTGAGTGGCGTGTCTTTCTTTATCTCTAGGAACATTTAAT
>Ga0214165_1001134_pt1 | contig 15547 bp, 27 predicted proteins | sample TroBogypolimnion_34_FD_153004 | JGI IMG/M metagenome (GOLD analysis project Ga0214165, IMG submission 153004) | Freshwater microbial communities from Trout Bog Lake, WI - Practice 03JUN2009 hypolimnion v3 | ecosystem: Environmental > Aquatic > Freshwater > Lake > Hypolimnion/Profundal zone ... | reverse complement strand
TTGTCCTCAAAGTACTTGATGCCAGCATCCGAATCCGTAAACTGGCTATCTGCAACTAGTATTTTACGGCCCCAATCGCCTATAATAGTGGTCATTTTGACTCCTCGTAAGTCAATGAATGTTATCATAAATTATGTATAGAAATAGGAAATTACTGGATGTTATTAGGCAATCCCCATGCCAGGCGTGTGGTCGAGAAGACGGCACAGTTGTGGCTGCACATTCCAATCAGCTTCGGGACGGTAAAGGCAGAGGACTTAAGGCAAATGATTACCGCATCGCAGCATTATGCTCTGTCTGTCACCAAGAAATCGACCAGGGTACCAAGCTCTCCAAGGCTGAACGTATTGAAAAATGGGAAGAAGCACACCGCAGCACAATTGGCTGGTTATTTGAAAACAACAAAATAAACACTACCTATTGACAAAAATAGAATACATCTGCTATATTTAGTAGGTCCTTAAAAAAGACAGCCAACACTTGTACCTAGCAGTCAATGGTCGGCAACGCAAGCCCCCCGCAGGTGATCCACGATCCCTCCAGAGCCCTTAGATTTCCCCTGATCTAAGGGCTCTTTCTTTTGTACTTGCACAAAATAATTTTCACGCTATACTTGGCAAATGCTAGGTATCAGTGTTGGGGAACACTACGATGGATTTCGTTTGTGTTCCTGACTCTGTTACTTACGTCTAGCCCGTACTCATTGGTGTTGCTACGGTAAAGGCTGTAAATACCCCTAGAAACTACTATGGCAGAAATGCCCCCTGCTTACCGTTATTGCTTGGTAAGAAATGGGAACCGTCCTGTATGGATAGACCGATGATGTGATAATGACAGACCTAGGCACGACAAAGACATCGAAGCAATATGTACCACAAGAACTCAGCAAGACCGAAGCACCTATTCCTCATAGTAGGGATAGGTGTATCTTGAATCTAGCAACCCCGAAAATTTGGAGGTCTTATGAAATGTATCTGTAATCTGAGTTTTATGAAGGTAGAATGGCTACACCACAGAAAACGTGGGTATTGTTCTTATAACTGTAGGCTTAAAGATGTCTTAAAAAGACGAAATGAAAACAGCAAAATTTAACCAGGCCGTACATGATGCTTGTGATCCTCCAGCCAGGATAGCTATCACTCAATATGTAAAAGATGTTTGGAATCTGACGGCCGTGGAATATCAGCTATACAAAGTAGATTTGCTGATACAGAATTCTGATGGAAAGTCAATCGGGTACGCAGAGTTAGAGATGCGTGACTGGGAAGATTGTCCGTATAACACAATCCATATTCCGCAGCGTAAGAAGAAATTGTTTAACAATGATATGAGAACCATTTATTTTGTGGTCAACCGCAGCTTGACACGGGCGTGGTATGTAGACACTAACATCATTACAGAACAACCACTTAGAGAAATTAGAAATACTCGCATCGCTGATGGCGAATATTTTTATGATGTACCTAAGGGTTTGTTCTTAGAAATTAACTTGAATACGGCTTTGTAATTTGATAGAATAATAGCTCCAACTGCTAGGAGCCCGTAATGGATTTTATTAACGAACAGATTCACGAATTAACCGACACTGTAGTACACCTCGATACAGAACTGACAAAAGCAAAAGATATTATTGCGGCCCGTAGATGGGATGCAACAGACATAGAAGTAGACTGGATACACGATCTCGTCACTGAGTTAAGAGAGCAAGTACGCATCCAAGAAATTGAGATTGCAGCGTTGACAGATAGTCGCAATATGTTCCAGGAACGTAATGCCGACTTGATCCGCCAGCTCAAAGCACTTAAAAAGAAGAAGTAGTATGGAGTTAGCTCTCAGAGAACACCAAACTGGTGTTGTGGAAGCATTGCGCCAAGGATTTAAAGACGGCCATCGCTGCCAACTTCTATACGCACCTACTGGATTTGGTAAAACTGAAGTAGCCATTTATTTAATGAAGGCTACGGCAGACAATTATCACAAGGCAGCTATGGTATTGGATCGTATTGTATTGATCGACCAGACCTCGGCCCGTTTAGATAAATATGGTATCGGCCATGGCGTTATACAAGCGCAGCACAAGCGCCAAGATAAAACCAGGCGCATTCAAATCTGCTCGTCACAAACTATCGAGCGCAGAAATAATTTTCCTGATATTGATTTAATGATTGTCGATGAGTGTCACATCACTCGCTCTGCAATTACTAAAATCATCAAGAACAATCCTAAGATTAAAGTGATCGGTCTTACTGCTACGCCATTTACTAAAGGCCTGGGATCGATTTATTCTAATGTCGTATGCGCTTCGACTACTGAGTCATTAGTTGATACTAAATGGCTGTGCCCGCTCAAGGTTTATATCGCTAAAGAAATTGATATGACGGGCGTCAAAAAGATTGCAGGCGAATGGAGCCCCGATCAAGTGACCGAGCGTGGTATGCAGATCACAGGTGATATTGTGACTGAATGGGTTAAGAAAACGCATGAGATATTTGGCGGCCCTAAAAAGACGATTGTCTTTTGTGCAGGCGTCAAGCACGGCCAAGATTTAGCAGAGCAGTTTGCCAGGAAGGGTTACAACTTTGTCAGCGTATCGTATCTTGATAACGCAGAATATAAACAGGAGGTTATAGATGAATTCGCCAAGCCAAACAGTAGTATTCATGGGCTTATCGCTACTGATATTCTTACTCGTGGCTTCGATGTGCCTGATGTTTGTATTGGGATATCAGCTCGCCCATTTAGTAAGTCTTTTAGTTCTCATGTTCAGCAAATGGGTCGGGTCATGCGATCTCATCCTAGTAAACAATTTGGTCTATGGCTAGATCATTCGGGTAACTATCTGCGCTTTCGCAATGACTGGGACAGCGTGTACGCTGATGGCGTTAAAGATTTAGATCACACGGGCGAGAAAGCGAAAAAAGAACCGACCGAAAAAGAAAAGAAAGAGTGTAAATGTCCTGCTTGTGCAGCGCTATGGCCTAAGGGTAGTTTATCCTGCGCCAGCTGCGGTTATGTACGGCCTCGCAAACAGATCGAGTCATTGATGGGTGAGATGGTTGAGCTGCGAGCTCAGAGCAAGTCATCTATGGATGTGAAGCAGAATTTTTATTCTGAATTAATTTATATTGCTCAGCGCAAAGTCTATAACATTAACTGGGCTGCCAATAAGTATCGTGAGAAGTTTGGCGTATGGCCTCGTGGTTTGAAAGAGCATCCACGCAGTGCCAGCTTAGAGACAGAGCGCTGGGTTAAGAGTCGCAATATTGCCTGGAGCAAGCGGCAACATAAAATGAAAGTAGCCAATGGAGTTTAGTGATTTTTGCAGGGCCAATGGTTTGATTGTCAATCACAGTTTGCAGTACGATAAATGGGTCCCCACGCCTACTGTAGATCATCCCCGTTCGAACAATGGGAGGTATAAATTTTTAGGGGAAGTAGGCTGGGCTATTAACTGGGCCACGATGGATAAACCAGCGACCTGGTTTGCCGATGGCAAGACAAAGAATAGTCCTGAGATCCGAGCCCGTATTAATACTTCTAACACAGAGCGTAAGCAACTGGCCGATGTCGCTGCTGATCGTGCGGCCTCGATCATGGAGTGCTGCCGCCTTGATACCCATCCTTACCTGGAGAAAAAAGGTTTTGAGAAAGAACAGGGTAATGTATTTATTAAAGACGCCAGGAAGATCCTAGCTATTCCAATGCGGTGCAACTCCCAATTGGTAGGCTGCCAGCTCATTGATGAAGAGGGGCGTAAGAAGTTCTTGCATGGTCAAGTTAGTAAAGGCGCAGTATTCATGATTGGGACAAAGGGCACACCGATCTTTTGCGAGGGGTATGCGACTGGCCTGTCCATCCGTGACATCCTGGGCAAGCTTAATTTGCCTCATGTTATCTATATATGTTTTAGTGCAAGCAACATGGAGTTGGTAGCACGGAGTATCGGGCGGGGTATAGTCGTTGCTGATAATGACCCCAACAGTATCGGAGAGCGCAGCGCCAAAAATACAGGCCATCCGTATTGGATCTCCGAGACAGTCGGGGAGGATTTCAACGATTATCATTTAAAACACGGCACATTCAAAGCGAGTCAGTCCTTAAAGAAGTTGCTACTTTCCTTAAAAAACGGGCCTCAATCTGCCTGATCCTTTCACGAGTGAGAGTATAAGTACCACCCACCGATTGTAAAGTATGGCCTTCAGATCGCATTTTTAGGATGTTCCAGTACTTTTCCCGCAAAGCCTTGGAGTTCGACTTAAACATCAAGTCAAACTCCTTGCGCTCAGGAAAAGGCACCAGCTGTACCTGATCACCTATAAACACGGGCACCTTCCCCTTGCATAGACTTAGGTTCATTTGCCGCACTCGTCATTGACATAAACCTGGGCCTTGTGCCACCACGGCTCAGCAAATCTCTCATAGTCAGGGTTGAGTAACTGCGGGAATGCATCCATCAGAATTTTGAGGTTCTTATCATCCGCACACAATGCCGTCTCACTGAGGTTATAGGCAAAGCTGCCCATGTTACGCAGCTCACGGCAGCGCTCTAATAATTTATCTCTGTTCATTTTTTTTATCCTCAATATTCACATAACCATTTTTATCTATGTAGTAAGCGTCCCCTGACTCTTTAGCCTTGATCAGCTCCCTATACTGCCACTTGGCGTTAGCCTCCATCCACTTCTGTGCATCTTTATCAGCTTGGTTCATGCTTGCTCCTTTATTAATCTTGAATACAACTCATTAGTCTTATTGCTCATCTCTTGAAAAAATTCTTGCTTGGTGTCATAGCCAATATCTTTATAGCCATGCCCCAGCGCCAAATCATTAAAATCGAATAGCATCTCTGTCAGCAACTCCTCAATGTACTTATTCATGCTCTTGCTCCTTGTTAGAAAATAAAATTTCACCTTCAAATATTGCGGGTATCAAATATCCGTCATAGCCGTGCTCCACCATAAAATCATCGGCTTCAATCTCCGTCATGACTAATTGCGCCTCAATTTCATGCAAGATCACCATCGGGAAGGAGTCCTTGCCCTTGACAAAGTCCCCAAACTCCATACGGCCGAAAAAAACTAAATGTTTTTCCATCTCTTTTTTCCTTAAATTGTGAAAATTCAAAAATTACGCCTCATGCTAAAGCAAGAAATCGGCTCGATCCCGTGCCCCGCTCATTTTTTCCCCAGGCGGATCAGCCAGGAGCAGGCAGCCAGGAGCATATACAGGCCGCCTATCACCAGGCCGAAGGCCAGCAGATCCTCCGACACCTGGCAAAAATCCCTTAGAAAATAATCTAATGCGCTCATTTTCTGTACAGCTCCAGGATGAGCAGCAGCTGCTCCCCGTCCAGGATCCCATGAGCGAAGGCCAGGGCCAGCGCTCTACTGATTTTTTGCTTCTCAGTCATACAACCCCCTTAAAAGTAACGGCAGCACAATTGCAGCCCCTTAGGCCTCCACTGGGAAGGCCTAAAAGAAGCAACTAAGCAGCTTGCTGGATCCTGATCACCTTCTGCATTGTCAGCCCGTGCGCTGGGTAAGCGATAACAGCCACCTTTTTGTCATAGCAGGCCCTGCAGCCGCTGCACTTGCCCCCGTGCTCATAGGCCTGGCAGACCTTCGTCCCCCTGGGAGCGTCCCCTGCCTGGGGAATGATCACGGATCCGTGCAGCCCCTTCTCATATTCCCCTGTAACGCTGTCACTACTGAAGCGAACGGCCACATTCGGCAGCGCTTGCATTTTGGCAAACACTGGCCCAAATTTTTTAAACTTGTGCATCCTGGTGGGCAGCCAGTGATTAACCCAGGGCGTCCGCTTCATTACCTCCAGGACCTTTTTAGCTAGATCCACACTGTACAGATCCCCGCTATCTAACCAGCGAAAATAGCGGGAAGAGTCCAGCTCCTGGACCATGTCACGGACCCATTCAGAACGCTGCCAGTCTTCCCTGTTATCCAGGCGGGGCTGCTTCACATTCGGGTAACGATAATTCCCGTTCACGGCATAACAGCCAGCGCAGGCAGGCACCAGCTGCCCACCTTCTAGCGATCCTGGGAAAGTGTCACGGGCCTGGAGAGACCAGGAGAGTATCCCGTCCAGCTTGCTAGTTTTAGATAATCTAATCATGATAAATGCTCCTTTTCTCTGATCTCATCAATGGCAGCGCTTACGCTGTGGAAATTGGCGTCCGTGAGCGCAGCCTGGAAGGCGTCCAGGATCCTGATCCCGTCCCAGTCAAAGTACTGAGCGATCATTACGCCCAGGGCCTCTGCATCGCTCACGCCCGCCTGATAATCCCGCTCATAGTGTGAGCGGATAGTGTCCTGGATAAGGTCCTGCAGCTGCTCACTCATTCCAGCCTCCGTCCTGCTCATCTAAAAACTGCCAAAAATCGTATTGATCCAGGCGGCCACGATAAACCCTGGACAGCTCCTGCTCCAGGCCTTCGATCCCGTACAACCCAGCCCAGTACCCTTGAAAAGCGTCCTGGAAGACCCGCTTCACGCTGCTGGGTAGTGGTGGGTAGAAATTTGTTTCCAGGTGCATCAGCAGCCCCTGGGCACGACCTGCAGTCTCAATAATAAAATCTAGATCTTTCATAAAACCCCCATATGGTTTAAAGCGGCCAGGGCACAATTACCCAGGACCACGGACAGCAAAACAGCAGCAGCCAGGCCGCTGAACTCACGACAAAAACCTAAGAGATAATCTCTCATTTTTTCCCCTTCCTTCTTTCAGTTAAAACAGCACGAGCAGCAGCCAGGCGGATCTCATCCTGCCGATCATTCAAAAACCCGCCCAGCATATTCAGGGCCTTGACTATGCCCTCCAGCTCCCAGGTGGCTGCCCTGGAATATTCCTGGATCCAGTCCTGCCTATTCATGGCAGGCCCCCTTGATAGCAGCCAGGCAGCGCTGAGCGCAGTCTATCCAGGTGTCGCTGATGTCGTACTCAGGCCGCTCTGACTGGTCCAGGATATAACGGGAATAGCGCTCAATTGCGTTGATAACATACTGGCCCCGCTCTGCTTTACCTACAGTGTCAGAGGTGATACGGCTCAGATCCAGGAGCAGCTGCTCATTAATTGAAATGTCTTTAATCATATTGTCCCCAGCCTAGTAAGTAAAACCAAAAAATAAAGGTGTGCCCTTCTTTACATAGATGGCCCTGGAGATATCGTCCATGTCATCTAACTGGAAGCGCTGCAGCTGCCGATCATACGGCCCACGCCTGTAAATCTTTGCGCTGTCTTCCTTGCGCTTGACGAACTCTCCCAGTGGGAGCTCTTGCACTTGTTTAAATTCCATCTTGAAACCTCCTAGCAGTTGAATTGTTTAGATGTCATCTAGTGACGGATTGATTATAAACATAGGCCCCAAAACCCTGTCAAGTGTTTTTTTGTAAATCATTGAAATTAACCTGGAGCGCCCGCTGTACGGGGCTGTGCTTGTGATCCAGGGCCCGCTTAAAAGTAAAGCACGGGATCCTGGCCCGCTCTAAATCCTAAAAAGGCGGCAAGGTGCGAAGCACAACAGCGCTGCAGCTGTAGGAGAGAATAACCAGTAAGAGTCATTCACCTGGTAAGTACTCTATCTATTGTCCCCTACCAGGAAGTTAGTCTATACTTAGCGGGTATGAATATACCTACCAAGTACTTATGAAGAAACTATCCAGGAAAGAGATCCAGGAAGGACTGCAGCAGGTGCCTATCGAGCGGGTAATACTGGGAGCTGCTGGGCCTAACGGGATCAAGCTTACCAAGAAGCAGAAGGCCTTCGCTCAGGCAGTAGTAGAGACTGGGAACAAAACGGAAGCATACCGCAGGGCCTACAATACGGACGGCAAAAGAACCACGGCAGCAGCAGAAGCGCAGAAGGTGGCCAAGACCCCAGCAGTGGCCACTTACATACAGGCCCTGGAAGCGGCTCAGGAGGTGAGGGAATATCTTTTACCCGCTCGTTTAAGGGAGATGGCAGTCCAAAAGCTCTCCAGCATGGCTCTTAATGATGAGCTCAAACCCTCCGAGCAGCTCAAGGCCCTGGAGCTCGTGGGCAAGATGTCAGAGGTGGCTCTGTTCTCTGAGCGCAGGGAGATAGTCCACAGCCTGAACTCTGCAGATCTAAAGGCCCAGCTGATGGATGCTGTCCAGGCAGCAATCAATAATTCCAAGACCCTGCATTCCAAGACCAAGCGATCAGCGGCCGAGCTCCTAGCAGAGATCACTCAGGTGAACGGCTCCCAGGATGTTGAATACCAGGCAGCCAGGACAACAGACCAGGAACCAGGCAGCGACCAGGCAGCAGCCGAACCAGCCAGCGCTCTTCCTGGGGAGCACCAGGAAAATCAGGATTATCGACCCCCCACCGAGGGGCACCACCCTTTTTTTGGCGATCCCACTGCCAGCCATTTGCATACTATTTCGCACAATGGATCACCAACAGGGGAGGGGGATACAAATCCTATCCAAGTGTTAGTAGGCACTGACATAGAAATGACCCCCTTACCAAATTCTGAACAAACATAGGGGGGGTATATTTTTATGAAAGCAAGCATTCACATTGAAGTAGATGACGATACGGGCGAGACCATGATGACTACGATGGGAGAAGGTGATGCGCTTGAGCTGGCTAATGAAATGATTGAGATGGCCATCAATGGTGGCTTAGATGACTTTGTGGGAAATGAGATAGAGACGCATACAAAACAATGACACCCCGCTTAGATGCCCGTAAAGCCAAACAAACAAAGTATGATGGTTTACCCTGCATACACGGACACGGCACTTTACGCTGGACGGCCAATGGAGCTTGCGTTAGATGCAGGACCTTACAAAAAGCAAGACAATATTACGAGAAACAAGCAAAGAAGACATTAGGTAAACCAGGCCGTAAACGTAAACATGAAGATGATGTAGTACCCAAAAAACCGCAAAACCCAAAAAACTATTATGACAGGACTACCGACATTGGCAAATGGATCTACCGATCCAAAACGGGCAAAAACAAAAAAGCCCGTAAGGAACTCTTGGTGGATCACTACAAACAATTGATTGTTAGTCACTGCCCACTTCTTGGAATAAGACTGAGCTACGAAAATTATAAACTGGAAAAAATGCCTGATAACTACGCTACCTTAGATCGCATTGACCCCAACCTGGGATATGTCTTTGGCAATGTCCAGATTATCTCCTACCGTGCCAATACGATTAAAAACAGTGCCACCTTAGAAGAGATGAAGTTAATAGTTACTAACTGGGAAAAAATGTTATGACTCCTGTTCAAAAAGAGATCTACCTAGTCATAGAGCAGTGGTGGGCAAAGTTTGGCTTTGGCCCGACTATTGATGACATTATGCATATCACTGGAGACAGGGGACGAGGTAATGTAGCAAGAAAGATGAAGCTATTGATAGAGATTGGTCTATGTAAGGGCAATACCCGTAGGAGTAGATCGATACGGCCTGCTCATATTAGAGGTAAGGATATCTGTGGATAATCTACTGGAGATCGTAGACCAGCTGCCAGAGGCAGAACGGGCGGCCTTGATGCCGTTGGCGATTGCCTATCAAGATGCGCTGACCAGAGAAGCGGGCCAGGATGACTTTATGTCCTTTGTACAAACCATGTGGCCTAACTTTATTCACGGCCAGCATCATGCATTGATGGCGCAAAAGTTTGAAGAGATTGCCAGTGGCAAAACCAAGCGGCTGATTATTAATATGCCGCCTCGCCACACCAAGTCTGAATTTGCCAGTTACTTACTACCCGCCTGGTATCTGGGAAAGTTCCCGCAAAAAAAGATTATTCAATGTTCAAACACGGCCGAGCTTGCAGTAGGCTTTGGTCGTAAGGTCCGTAACTTAGTCGATGGAGATAAATATGCCAAAGTATTCCCTAATGTGGCTCTTAGATCAGATAGTAAAGCTGCTGGTCGTTGGTCTACTAATGCTAACGGGGAGTATTTTGCTATTGGTGTTGGTGGTACTGTTACTGGTAAAGGTGCTGATCTGCTCATTATTGATGACCCTCATTCCGAGCAAGAAGCTGCATTGGCAGCAGGGGATCCTAGTGTTTTTGATAAGGTCTACGAATGGTATACTTCAGGTCCTCGCCAGCGTCTGCAGCCTGGAGGATCTATTGTAGTAGTGATGACCCGCTGGTCTAAGCGGGACTTAACAGGCAAAATCTGCCAGGCCATGATCGATCGTGATGGCGATGAATGGGAGATTATTAGCCTTCCTGCTATCAAAAAAAATGAAAAACCATTATGGCCAGAGTTCTGGTCGTATGAAGAGCTTTGCAAGCTGAGAATTGAATTGCCGCTTTCCAAGTGGCAAGCCCAGTATCAACAAGACCCAACTTCCGAAGAAGGCGCCATTATCAAACGGGAGTGGTGGCAGGTCTGGGACCAAGAGCGGCCTCCGCAATGCGATCACGTGATTCAATCTTGGGATACGGCCTTCACAAAATCGGAACGGGCAGACTACTCCGCCTGTACAACCTGGGGTGTTTTTTACCTCAATGAAGATAAAAATGATGCCAACATCATCTTGTTAGATGCATTCAAAGAGCGTATGGAGTTTCCCACGCTTAAACAAAGAGCCATTGAAATGTACAAAGATTGGCAGCCCGATAGCTTTATTGTGGAAGCTAAAGCCTCTGGTGCGCCACTGATCTTTGAGCTGCGTAGGATGGGCATTCCCGTCCAAGAGTTTACACCGACTCGTGGTAACGATAAAATATCAAGGGTAAATAGCGTATCAGATCTTTTTGCTTCTGGCAAAATCTGGGCGCCTAGAAAAAGATGGGCAGAAGAAGTCGTAGAAGAGTTAGCGGCCTTTCCTAACTCTGACCATGATGACTTGGTCGACTCAACAACGCAAGCATTATTAAGATTTAGAAGAGGTGGGTTTATCACATTACAAAGTGATGAACCTGATGAACCACAAGAGTTTAGACGCAAAAAAGGTTATTACTAAGGATACTTATGTCAATTGAAAAAGCAATGTACGCAGCACCTCAGGGTTTACCCGACCTAGAAGGCCCAGATGTCGAAATAGAAATCGTTGATCCTGAAGATGTCATCGTCAATGGCATTGATCTGATGCCAGAGGAAACTGAGGATGAAGATTTTAATGCGAACTTAGCCGAGTATTTGCCTGAATCTGTTCTGTTGCAAATTGCTGGCGATTTATTGGGAGATTTTCAATCTGACTTAGATAGCCGCAAAGACTGGATTCAGACGTATGTTGACGGCCTTGAATTGCTGGGATTAAAAATTGAAGAGCGCACCGAACCATGGGAAGGAGCCTGCGGTGTATATCACCCAGTGTTAGCTGAAGCCGTCATCAAGTTCCAGTCTGAGACGATTATGGAAACTTTCCCAGCGGCTGGCCCAGTCAAGGGCGAAATCATTGGTAAAGAAACCCAAGAGAAAAAAGATGCTTGCGAGCGTGTCGTTGAAGACATGAATTACGAGCTAACGGACAAGATGCAAGAGTTCCGTCCTGAACACGAGCGGATGCTATGGGGCGTAGGTTTATCTGGTAACGGCTTTAAAAAGGTTTACATTGACCCAAGCTTAGATCGCCAAGTATCGATTTATGTTCCTGCTGAAGACATCGTAGTTCCTTATGGCGCTTCTAGCTTAGAGTCAGCCGAACGTATCACCCATGTGATGCGTAAAACGGAAAACGAGCTCAAGCGCTTGCAATATGAAGGTTTTTACAGAGACATTACCCTTGGTTCGCCTGATAACACGCTCGATGAAATCGAAAAGAAAATTGCAGAAAAACTTGGTTTTAGAGCAAGCACAGATGATCGCTACAAGATTTTGGAGATGCATGTTCATCTGGATTTAGAAGGGTTTGAACATACAGATCATGAAGGCGAAGCCACAGGCATTGGTTTGCCGTATGTTGTAACCATTGAAAAAACAAACGGTCAAGTATTAGCCATCCGTAGAAACTGGGATCCAGATGACAAAACACATCAAAAACGCCAACACTTCGTCCACTACGGGTATATTCCTGGCTTTGGTTTCTACCATTTTGGCCTTATCCATCTTATCGGTGCTTTTGCTAAATCTGGTACTTCCATACTCCGCCAGCTGGTTGATGCAGGGTCACTTAGCAATTTGCCAGGGGGCTTTAAGACCCGTGGCTTGCGAGTCAAAGGCGATGACACACCGATAGCTCCAGGAGAGTTCCGTGACGTAGATGTTCCAAGTGGTGCGATGAAAGACAACATCATGCCATTGCCGTACAAAGAGCCAAGCCAGACATTGATGGCGTTGCTCAATCAGATCGTGGAGGAAGGCCGTAGGTTCGCTTCTTCTGGAGATTTAAAAGCTTCTGATATGTCAAGCCAGTCCCCAGTTGGGACTACGCTAGCAATCTTAGAGCGTACCTTAAAAGTCATGTCGGCCATCCAAGCCCGTATTCACTTCTCGATGAAGCAAGAGTTTAAGCTGCTCAAAAAGATTATTGCAGACTATGCTCCAGAAGATTACAGCTATGAGCCAACCGTAGGCAGCGCTAAAGCCCGTAGATCCGATTATGAGATGGTGAACATTGTTCCTGTGTCCGATCCAAATGCGGCCACGATGAGCCAGAAAGTAGTTCAGTATCAAGCGGCTCTGCAATTATCTCAAACAGCACCACAGCTATATAACCTGCCTTACTTACATCGCCAGATGCTAGAAGTCATTGGTATTAAAAATGTGGAAAAAATGTTGCCAATGCCTGATGAACAAAATCCCGTAGATCCTGTTACTGAAAACATGAATGCGCTCAAGATTAAACCTCTTAAAGCATTTATTGGCCAGGATCATAAAGGGCATATTGCCATTCATACGGCCGCATTGAATGATCCTTCAATCAAGAAAACTATTGGCCAAAACCCACAAGCTCCGCAAATTATGCAGGCGCTGCAGGCACATATTGCCGAGCACGTAGGCATGGAGTACTTAGTGCAAATGCAACAGCAGATGGGTATTCAAATTCCGTATAACGGAGATGAAGATCCTGACTTTAAGATTACGCCAGAACAGGAAATGCAAATTACCCGCCTGGCTGTACCAGCAGCGCAAAACCTGCTCAATCAAAACAAAACTGCTATGGCCGCACAACAGGCTCAACAAGCCGCTCAAGATCCAGTCATTCAGATGCAAATGAAAGAATTGCAGCTTAAAGCGCAAGAAATTGACATTAAACAGAAAAAAATGGCTATGGATGCAGCTGGTAAAGCTGATCAAATTGAGATTGAAAAAATGCGTATTGCAGCGCAAAAAGAAATTGCAGGAATGCAAATTGGCGCCAAGACAGCAGCTGATAAAGCAAACCTAAGTGCTAAGCAAGAGCTCGAAGGTATGCGTCTAGGCCATCAAATTGGCAGTGCCAAAGCCCAATTAAATCAACAGAAGCAAGCCCAAAAGCTACAAGTGACTGCGGATTTATATAAAGCCGAGCAACAAAGCAAATCTAAAAAGGAAACTAAATGAAAGAAAAAATGCTTGACCATCTTCTCAAACAGATCGATGGAAAAGTAAGGTCTCTTGAAGAGTCCTTAGGTACTGGAGTAGCCAAAGACTACTCTGATTACCAAAAAACGTGCGGCCAAATAACAGGTCTTTTGTCCGTGCGGATGTACATAACTGACCTTAAAAAGAACTTGGAGAATTTTGATGAGTGAAATACTAATCGGCTCAAACCCCGATGATGTAAACGCAACAACAACTCTGCCCCAAACAGCAGAAGAAAAAGCAAGACAACTACCAGAACCCCAGGGCTACCGAATGTTAGTTGGTATTCCTGATGCCGAAAAAGAACACGCAGGCGGAATCCTTAAAGCGGATACCACTTTGCAAATGGAAGAAGTGCTTTCCACGGTTTTTTTTGTAATCAAAATGGGTCCAGATTGTTACCAGGACAAAAATAGGTTCCCAAATGGACCTTGGTGTAAAGAAGGTGATTTTATTCTTGCACGTCCAAACACTGGCACACGGCTTAAAATCCACGGCCGTGAATTTCGATTAATTAATGATGATTCTGTCGAGGCAGTCGTAGAAGACCCTCGTGGAATCACACGTGCATAAGGAGTCAATCATGGCAGAATTTGAAAAACAAGATTTTTCTTTCTTAGAAGATCAAGATGCAACCCCTGAAACCGTCAAAGAACCCTCAGAAGATGTAGAAATTGAGATTATTGACGATACCCCAGAGGAAGATCGCAAGAATGCAACCCCATTACCTCAAGAAATTGTTGAGGAAATCGATCAAGATGACTTAGAAGCGTACTCTAAAGAGGCAAAACAGCGCCTTTTGCAGATGAAAAAGCTCATTAATGACGAGCGCAGAGCCAAAGAAGCGGCAATTCGTGAAAACGAAGAGGCAATTCGGGTCGCAAACGCCATTATTAATGAAAATAAACAGCTCAAAGGCCGCTTATCCAATGGCGAAAAGGTTTATATCAATACCGCCAAGGAAAAAGTAGCTACAGAACTGGAAGTAGCAAGACGTGCGTACAAAGATGCTTATGATTCTGGAGATTCTGACCGTTTGTTAGAGGCTCAAGAGCGTTTGACAGAAGCAAAAATGAAAGCGCAAGATGTTGAGCGTTATCGTCCACAGTATGAAGAAAGTGATGTACAATTACCCGTACAAGAGGCTCAAAAACCTCAGCAACCATCCCGTTTGGACTCAAAAACCCAAGCATGGCTAGATAAAAATAGCTGGTATGGTACAGATGAAGATATGAGTTTTCTCGCTATGGGAATTCATAAGCGCCTGGAAAGAGACGGAGTCCCTGTCGGGTCCGACAACTACTGGAACGCTATTGATACTGAGATGAGAAAGCGCTTCCCCGACAAGCTTGGGGAACCAGAAGCCAAACCTTCTGCGCCAACACGCAAAAGCACGGTGGTTGCTCCAGCGACACGTTCAACATCCTCCAAAAAGATCACATTGAACACACGTCAAATGGAACTGGCTAAAAAATTCAAAATTACGCCAGAGCAATATTACAACGAACTAGTTAAAACGGAGTCCCAAAATGGCTGAAAACAATCGTACCCCCCGTGAAGTAGCAACAAGACAACAGGCAGAGCGGCCAAAAGCATGGTCTTTGCCAGAATTGTTACCTGAACCAGACAAGCAAGCAGGTTATGCTTATCGCTGGGTAAGGGTTTCGATGCTTAACAATGCTGACCCTCGTAATCTCTCCTCAAAACTGAGAGAAGGCTGGGAACCAGTCAGAGCAGAAGAGCAACCGAAATATGGAATGTTGACCGATCCAGATAGCCGTTATAAAGACAATATCGAAATCGGTGGTTTATTGCTCTGCAAGATTCCTGAGGAATTTGTAAAGGCAAGGATGGATTATGAGGCCAACCAAACCCAAGCAAACGCAGAGGCAGTAGACAATAGTTTTATGAGACAAAGCGATACCCGTATGCCTCTGTTCCAAGAACGGAAGTCTACAGTGTCCTTTGGTAAAGGTTCTTAACTTATTAGGAGATTTATATGGCTTATCCTACAGTAGCAGCCC
>Ga0214165_1001133_pt1 | contig 15569 bp, 31 predicted proteins | sample TroBogypolimnion_34_FD_153004 | JGI IMG/M metagenome (GOLD analysis project Ga0214165, IMG submission 153004) | Freshwater microbial communities from Trout Bog Lake, WI - Practice 03JUN2009 hypolimnion v3 | ecosystem: Environmental > Aquatic > Freshwater > Lake > Hypolimnion/Profundal zone ... | reverse complement strand
CACTATTGATTAACACATTGCAACCAGCACTTAACACATTCGGAGTAAAGTAATGACTAATGTTACTATCACATATTTTGGCAAAGAGTACGACTACCCTTTGCTAACTGCCGAGGACATTGGCGAGGATAGAATCGTTCGCCTGTTCAAGTATGAATTCAGCGAGCAAGGCTATGAACAATGCTACAATGAGACCAAGCGTTTTCATTTCTTGTCTACCAAAGAAGAACTGGCAAAACTGGAACAACTGAAAAAGAATTAAAATGAACGAACGAATCCAAGAACTTATCACACAATGTGAAACCGAGTATTCCACTTCATATGAACCATGCTATGATATGGAACAGTGTCTTAAGGAAGAAGTATGATTAAAATTAGTCCAATGACAAAATACAAATCAATTTTTTATTTTGTGACACTGTTTCTTGCAGTGCCATTATTAATCACATTGATTCTTGCTATTTTTAACCCATTCTGGTTTCGTGATAGCTTTTTACGATGGAATGAACGATTCGCAGGTAAACTTGCACAGTGGCGAGATAACCTGCGTATTGTAAAATACTACGACAACAAGGCACATTTATTTGACATGATTAGGAATTCACAATGACAGAAGATAATAAACCAAAAATTACATTCGCACCCGGATGTTTTGATAACTTTGATGGCACACAGGAAGAACTTGATGAGTTATTGACTGAAATTAAACGCATGTTTGAGAGTGGTGAATACAAAGAAAAAATGATTCCAGTTGATGAATTGGATGATGAAGATTATCAAACACTACTTGACCACTTGCCGGTTGACACACCGAAGACACTACAATGACCTCATTGCATTTAGAGCACAAAGACATTTTGGGTCGTGATGTGAAAGAAGGTGACTATGTTGCTTTCACACATCACAATAGTTTGCAAGTGGGTAAGGTTACTAAGGTAACACCTAAGCAAGTTAGAGTAATACCCTTAAAATATCCTAACGACACGGGTTATCTAAAGTATACAACACAATGTTGTTTAGTGGGCGGCCCTGAATTAACTTGGCACATCTTAAAAAACACTTGACAATAAATCATTTTGGTTGTATAATATATCTTTAAGTTAACACACAGGAACACACATGATTATCAATAGTGCCCCGCAAAACGAAGCAATCGTATCCAATGTTGGTGAGATTGGTGAGTTTCGTATTCGCAACAGTGCTAAGGCATTCAACATCCTGAGTTCAGGTTTGTATGCAAACAAAATTCGTGCAATCATCCGTGAACTTTCTTGCAATGCAGTTGACAGTCACACTGCCGCAGGTAAACAAAACACACCATTTGATGTTCACTTGCCTAACGCATTGGAACCTCATTTCAGTATCCGTGACTACGGTACAGGCTTGACACATGACCAAGTTACAAACATCTATACTACTTATTTTGAGTCAACTAAAACTAATTCAAATGACTACATCGGAGCATTGGGACTTGGCAGTAAGTCTCCGTTCTCGTATACTGATAACTTTACCGTTACCGCTATCAAAGACGGTTGCAAGGGTATTTACACTGCTTTTATCAACGAGCAAGGTGTACCCTCAATCGCATTGATGATGGAAGAACAAACTACGGAACCAAGTGGTGTTGAAGTTAAGTTCTCAGTCAACGACCGTTATGACTTTGAGAAGTTCCGTCAAGAGGCTCGCAATGTGTTTGAGTTTTTCAAACTGCGACCAGTAGTGTCCGGTAACAAGGACTTTGCTTTCCGTGATACTGAATACATGGACAAAGACATTATTCCGGGTGTTCATTATCGTAAAGATTGTTCACACAGTTTGGCTTTGATGGGTAATATTGCTTATCCAATTCAAGTGCCTGATGCAGATACTTCATTGGGTAAATTGCGTACAATGTTGAGTTGTGGTTTGGTCATGGAGTTCAACATCGGTGAACTTGACTTCCAAGCAAGTCGTGAAGGTTTGAGCTACATTCCACAAACGATTGAATCAATCAAAAACAAACTTGAACAATTGAATGTTCGTTTGGCTGAACACATTGCAGAAGAAGCCAACCAGATTGAAAACTTGTGGGAACGAGCATTCTATTTGCGTGAACGCATGAATGCACGATTATACAGTGCCGCGGTAGAAAAGTATATCACTGACACTAACTTTGACATGGTCAATGGTAACAGTTGGCACAATTCAAAGAAATTCAAGTTTACTGAAACTGAATTGCAAAAAGACTATAACATGGTTATTCGTAGTTTTACTAAATCAGTGTACCACGACCCTTGTGTAAACAACAAACCAAGTCGTGAATACAGTGACCAACGCAATACTAGTGGTCACTATGACACGTGGAGTGTATGGGAAATTCCTGTAACAGAAAATTTGCGTTTTGTTATCAACGATACTAAACTAGGTGCCACTGAACGAGCCAAGTATCATTATCGTAAGAACAAAGAAAAATTCAATATCACTGCCTTTGTGATCGAACCTTTCGACCGCACTAAGCCAGTTAAGACAACTGAATTCTTTACTGCAATCAAGAACCCACCAGAATCATACAAAGTTTTGGCTAGTTCATTGGATGAAAAAGAACGCAAAACTGGTTCATTGAGTACCAATGTTACTATCATGCATTTGGAACAACGTGGTACTGGTGGTTACTATCGTCAAGATGAAGTTGTATGGCGTGATGCTGGTAAGGCAGCATCGTTTGACACTAGTAAAACACACTACTATATGCCATTGAGTGGTTTTCAGGCATTGGGTAAATTTACCGATCTGAAACTGCTTAATCGTTTGTTGTCAGAAAGTGAATTGTATAAAGGTGAAATCTACGGTGTTCGTAAAGGTGACATTGAATTTATTAAGACACAAAAAAACTGGGTAAATATTGAAACACATATTGTTCAATTGTTGAATAATGTGAGCCAAACTAATGTCTTGGGAATGGTCAAACAGGCTCTTGACTTAGAAGATATTTTGAAGTACAATGTCACTAGTTTAGTAAATATTGACAGCCCCTACAGAAAAATTGTAGAAACTTTTATAGATGTGGCTCCAGTATCTCCTAAGAAACAAACAGCATTGGCTAGTTTGTGTAGGGCGTATGATGTGAAACAGACTGTAACAAGTCCACAATCACTGATTGACCAATACACAAAAGAAGTTGAGGCTGTCCACAAACGCTATCCATTGATTGACCATATCAGTGGTTATGGTGTAGAACGTTCGGCAATTGCCGAGTATATTAACTTGATTGACAAATCAAAAGGAATTTAAGATGAGCTATCCATTCATCATTCAAGGTAACAATGTTACCGTCGTGATCGGTAATACCCCTCACACAATTAGCAAAACACATGTTACCTATCAAAAGGTAGTTGATGCTATTAAAGCCCAAGACTGGGATACTGTTAAGGACATCATTGAGCCTAAACAAGTTGTATTGAACTATGGTAAAGGTAACATCTCTATCAAGGGCGAAACAATGTATTGGAAGGGCAAAGAGTTCCACAATGCAATTGCATCACGCATGATTGCCATGTTGCAAGATGGTTTCACTATTGAACCTCTCGTGTTGTTCATGGAAAACTTGATGACTAACCCAAGCAAACGAGCAGTCACCGAACTGTATGGCTTCTTGGAAAAGAATAACTTGCCAATCACACCAGATGGATGTTTCTTGGCTTACAAGAAAGTTCGTGGTAACTATTTTGATGTGCATAGTGGTACAATGGACAACAGTGTTGGTAATCTTGTTGAAATGGAACGCAACGAAGTTGACGACAATAAAGACAACACCTGTAGTACAGGCTTGCACTTTTGTGGTCAAAGTTACTTGAGTCACTTTGGTGGTGAACGAGTTGTGATTGTTAAAATCAATCCAGCAGATGTAGTGTCCATTCCAAGCGATTACAACGATGCAAAAGGTCGTGCATGTCGTTATCTAGTGATTGGTGAAGTTGGTATCAATCACGAAGACACTACTAACGCCTTCACTCAATCAGTGCAAGACAATGCAACCAACAACATTGCGAAACCAGTTGCAAAATCTGTAGCAAAAACTACAGGTCCTAAAACAGGATTCAGCGACTTCTATCGTGGTTATGAAGATGGTTATTTTGGTCGTGCATATTGGGGAGATTCAAAAGACTATGATGAAGGTTACGACAAAGGTGTACTAGACAGCGAAGATGGTACTCCTCAACGCTATGTTTGTCAACCAAACGAACCAGCAAGTCAACCTACTCATACTACAGCATGGCCTTTCGCTACAGTGAATAAGCCAAAGTAATTTAGTACTACAAAAAGGGCACTTAGGTGCCCTTTTCCAAACAGAGAATTTTTATGCAATTAAACGATTATGAAATTATAGAAGCAAATAGTTTACGTGAGTTACAGGACATTGTGAACAATATGCTTAATCTGAATTACAAGCCAATAGGTGGTGTTACTGTAGTTCAAAATGGTGATTCAACTATTTTTATCCAAGTACTTTTCAGATAAAATTTACCCAAAAACTTGACAAAAAAGACACATGGTGTTATACTATGTATAAATAAGAGTAGCAGAGCGATAGACGCCGAGCACATTATACAAAGGATTTTTGTATGTCAAAAAAATATGATACCCTAGTCCTCATTGGACGCTTTCAACCCTTTCACAATGCTCACTTAGAGATTATCAAACGAGCCACAGCACTATGTGACCAATTGGTAGTTGTCACTGGTTCAGCAAATCAACCACGCACTTACAAAAACCCGTTCACTAGCGAGGAACGTGCTGTGATGATTCGTTATGCAACTATGGGACTCAGCATCCGTATTGCAATCGAAGCCAATCCAGATACCATTTACAATGACCAAGCATGGGCAGTTCGTGTTCAAGCACTTGTTGCAAGACACACAAACCCTGGTGATAAGATTGCAGTTATTGGTCACAAAAAAGATGAATCCAGTTTCTACTTGGACATGTTCCCTCAATGGGGTTTTGAGAATGTAGAACAAATTGAACCACTCAGTGCAGTAAACATCCGTGACTTGTATTTCAAACGTGATGTAAACATGAACTTTATCAAGGCGGTAGTTCCTCAAACTACTTTTGACTTCTTACAAAGTTTTAATACTCGCCCAGAGTACGAACAAATCATTCGTGAGCGTGAATTTGTTGCAAACTATAAAAAGCAATATGCAAGTTTGCCTTATCCCACAATCTTTAGTACTGCCGATGCTGTGGTAATTTGTTCAGGTCATGTATTGATGATTAAACGCCGTGCAGAGCCAGGCAAAGGTTTATGGGCATTGCCAGGTGGTTATGTAAATGCAAACACTGACAAATCAGTAGAAGATGCTGCCATTCGTGAGTTGCGGGAGGAAACTATGATTAAAGTACCCGCACCCGTATTGCGTGGTAGTATCGTTCGCAGTAAAGTGTTTGATGCTATTGACCGTAGTCCTCGTGGTCGTATCATTACACACGCCTTCTACATTCAATTACCCGATGGTGAACTGCCCAAAGTAAAAGGTAGTGACGATGCTGAAAAAGCACGATGGGTACCAATCGCAGAGGTCAAATCAGAGGAATGCTTTGAAGACCACTATGAAATTCTCCAACACTTCTTGGGAGCCTAACATGTCATTCAAGTGTAAAATCAGAGAGGAAGACATTACATATGGTACATGGGATCCAGATGAACTTGAAGCATGGGTGATTGCTGGTAAACTTATGAAAGAAGGTTATCGTAAGACTAGCAATGCATACTGTAGGGTGTCTAGAATTGATCGTGAAGATTGGCTTGATGTGTTGGCAAAAGAGCGTCATTGCAGTCGTGCAGACTTTTACAATGTTGACGGTTTTGGTATCGGTGACCAGCATCGTGACTACTATGTTCGTGTACATAGTAAGGATACACTAACAGTAAGTCCTAAAGTTTTGAAATTAATGAAGGGTTATTAAAATGTTGATTCACAAAAAAGGTAACTTACTTGACCTAGCAGAAGCGGGACAGTTTGACATTGTGGTACAAGGCTGTAATTGCTTTAACACAATGGGCGGTGGCATCGCACGAGAAATTCGTGAACGCTATTCCGAAGCTGCAATTGCAGACGATAGAACAGAAAAAGGCGACTATACCAAGCTCGGTAACTGGACCGAGTGCGAAGTAGGTGATGATAATCAATTTACGATCATCAACGCCTATACTCAATACAACATGAGTACAGGTGAAGATGTGTTTGAATACTCAGCCTTTGCATTGATTTTGCAAAAGTTGGAACATGCGTATGGAGACAAAAAGATTGGTCTCCCCTATATTGGAATGGGTCTTGCCGGTGGTAAGAAAGAAGTTATCATTCCAATGATTGAATACTTTGCTACTAGTGTAGCGAAAAAAGGTGGCAGTGTCACTTTGGTAGAATTCAGTTTGACATGATAATGGTGTTATGTTATACTGATAACAAGTCCTAGCGATAGACGCAAGGCAATTTAACTTTAAAGGAACTTTAAAATGAAACTCGCAAAAAACATTTGCTTGAACACGGACTCGTATAAGTGCTCCATGTTTTTGCAGTATCCAGTAGGAACTACAGGTGTATATAGCTACATTGAATCCCGAGGCGGGCGATACGATAGAACAGTATTCTTCGGATTGCAGGCTTTTATCAAAGAGTATCTACTCGACCCAATCACCCAGGCTGACATTGACATCGCTGATGAAATTCTTACCGCACACGGTGAGCCTTTCAACCGAGCAGGATGGCAGTACATTCTTGACAAGCACAATGGATACCTCCCAGTTGTTATTCGTGGGGTTGCAGAAGGAACAGTTGTACCGGTCAAAAATGTCTTGGCTACAATCGAGAACACAGACCCAGAATGCTTCTGGTTGACAACTTGGCTTGAAACAGCATTGCTTCGTGCAATTTGGTATCCAACTACAGTAGCATCACAAAGCTACACAATCAAACAAGTGATCCTTGATTACTTGGAACGCACAGGAGATACAAGTGGTATTGATTTTAAGTTACACGATTTTGGTGCTCGTGGCGTGTCTTCTTTTGAGAGCGCTGGGCTCGGTGGCGCGGGACACCTCATCAACTTCATGGGGACAGATACTATTACTGGAATTTTGTGTGCTATGCAGTATTATAATGCTGGTGTTTGCGGTTTCAGCATTCCTGCAATGGAGCACTCAACCGTAACTAGCTGGGGTCGTGAAAATGAAGTTGAAGCATATCGCAACATGTTAAACAACTATGCTAAGCCAGGAGCAATTCTTGCTTGCGTTAGTGACAGTTATGATGTGTACAACGCAGCCAGCAAATTGTGGGGTGAAGAATTGCGTCAACAAGTCATTGACAGTGGTGCGGTTGTTGTGATTCGTCCTGACAGTGGTGACCCTGTAACAATCAACAGAGATTTGATTCAGATATTGGATCAGAAATTTGGTAGTACAGTAAATACTAAAGGGTTCAAAGTATTGAACAATGTCCGACTCATTCAAGGAGATGGTGTAAATGAACTTACTATTCGCGGGATTCTTGGTGCTTTTATGGCTCTTGGGTATAGTGCTGATAATATCGCTTTTGGCATGGGCGGAGCGTTGTTGCAAGCGTTGGATCGTGACACACAAAAGTTCGCAATGAAATGCTCAAGTGTCCAGATCAATGGTGAATGGATTGATGTTCAAAAAGATCCAGTTACTGACCCTGGCAAAAAGTCTAAAGCAGGTCGTGTACAACTTTGGACTAGCGGCGATGAATACCAATCTAGTGTCGAACAACCAAAAGGTTGGACAGACAAGGGTATTGGTGGATGGACTAATGCACTTGAGGAAGTTTATCGTGATGGTAAACTGATTCGTGACATGACCTTTGACGAGGTTCGTGCAAACAGTCGCAAATAAAGGTTAAAAAACTTTACAAAAAGGGAGTATTACTCCCTTTTTTGTGTTATACTATGCACTTCACACCTAAGGATTCAACATGGAATTAAACGAACGCAATCTAAATTTGTTCACCGATTTTTTTACCGGTAACACTGCTGAGGTTGATAACAAGGATGATGATTATAAAAATCTATTCCTTACTTATGCATCTGATAATAATTCATCTACTGTGCGTGAGGCAGTAACTTTACATTACTTGGGCTATACTTCACGAAAAGAAAAGCATGGTGCTGATGGTATCGCCCCTAATACTGGACAAGAGGTAGAAGTAAAACCTAAATATGTTACAAAGGGCAAAAAACTAAGTAGTGCGGTTGGTAATTTCAATGACATGACATTAGAATTGTTGGAAAAGAAAAAGAACTATTCAGTAATAGGTAGTTTGTTTTCTGATACTAGATTAATTTATGTTGTTGAGTTTCCTATCTCTTTGATTTATGAAAAGATGAAACAACATATTATTAAAAAGATAGAGGGTAAGGCAGGCAAACGTGTAGTGTGTTCTTTTAGTTATAAACAGTATGACAGTGATTTACTTACAGTGCATTACTTTGATGAAAAGACCTCTAAAGAAATAAAAATTCTTTCCAAGCCACACACCAAAATGTTAACAAAAAGAAAAAATGACAAAACTAAGTGATATCTTAAACAAGCACAATAGCACCAGGAATATGTCTGATGCAGATTTTGCATTAGCAGTACCTAGTTTAGCTAAAGAGCTTGAACAACTTGACTTTCATTATCATTATACCAATGAGGAGATGTATAATGATTGGGATAAATTGTGTAAGTGGACAACAACAGATAATTTTATCAACTCTACCTCACGCTTAGGAATGAAATTAAGCGAACACTTTTGTCCTAACTTTTTTGATATTGAAAGTTCAACAGGTGTAAGCTATCGTAGCCTTTGGACTGCACCCAACTTAGAAAAGATTCTTAAATGGAATCGCAAAAGCCATAGTACTCCCTATCTAAGTGAAATTAAACGAGGCATTTATTTTTGTTGTGGGTTGACAAAGAACACAATGTATCGCCCACAAATGATGAAACTTGCATGTACAAAGTACAAACCAAAGATTGTACTAGATCCTTGTGCAGGATGGGGCGGTCGTATGTTGGGTTCAGTTAGTTATGGTGCCCACTATATTGCATTTGATCCAAACACAACTACGTTTGCAAATCTACAAAAGATTGTGAATTTTTTAGGTATACAAAACAATGTTACATTGATTTGTGATGATGCACGTAATATGAACAACTACAATCTTCCTAAAGCAGATTTGGTTTTGACCAGTCCACCTTATTTTGATTTGGAAGTTTATGCACATGAAGATACACAATCAATCACACATACACCAACATACCAAGATTGGGCAGATGGATTTTTACGTGAAATCATTAAATTATCAATTGAACATCTAAACCCAGGTGGTGTCAGTTGTTGGAACGTTGGTAAGGTACGTAACCGTGATATGAATGATGACGTACTAAAGTATCACGATGAATTTGGGTTTACTCAAATTGATTTACTATCTGTTCAAAGTAGCAAACGTCAAAGCAATCAAACAACCTCAAAAAACTCTAAAAGCAATGATAACACTGTTGTGTTTGCCCAAAAGTAATTACAACAAAACAAAACGGTGTTAGAATACACTTCTAAATTAATCAACACATATATAGGAATTCAATGTCTTACTTTTTGAAAACTGGCAACACATACCGTGTCACTAAAAAAGAAGCACTCAATTTGACTGAACACTTGCCCGGTGGCAATTACATTGTTCAGAAGGATGAAATGACTGGTCAATTGTACCTTGAACAAATTGACAACTTTACCTCAGTCGGTAAAGTGTATGGTGATTCTCTTAAGAACACCGATCGCATCGTCAACACATTCCTTGATCGTCCTAACACTACTGGTGTTATGTTGACTGGTGAAAAGGGTTCTGGTAAGACATTGCTTACCAAGAATGTTTGCATGAAACTTGCAACAATGGATATCCCAACAATCGTCATTAACGCACCTTGGTGTGGTGACAAGTTCAATAACTTCATCCAATCAATTGACCAGCCTTGCGCTATCTTGTTTGATGAATTTGAAAAGACTTATGATCGTGAACAACAAGAAATGATTTTGACATTGCTTGATGGTGTGTTCCCAACTAAGAAACTTTTCTTGTTGACTTGTAACGACAAATGGCGTGTTGACTCACACATGCGTAACCGCCCAGGTCGTATCTTCTACATGATGGACTTCAAAGGTTTGGATGCGAATTTCATTCGTGAATACTGTCAAGACAACTTGAACAACAAACAATACATTGAAAACATTGTTAATGTGGGTTCATTGTTCGCTGAATTCAACTTTGACATGTTGAAAGCATTGGTCGAAGAAATGAATCGTTACAACGAAACTCCACAAGAAGCATTGGCAATGTTGAACGCTAAGCCTGAATTTGATTCTGGTACAGAGTACGAAATGACAATCGTACACAACGGTGTGGAAATCGACTCTCGCCGAGACAAGTTTGAAGGCAATCCACTTCAACCAAAAGGTGTTGAGATTGGTTTCGATAGCAACCCAGAAGATGATGGAGCAGAGTATGTCTACAAGACATTCAACGCTAATGCGTTGGTTAAGGTTGATGCTAACAAAGGCGAGTTTATTTTTGAGGACAATGGTACACAATTGACCTTGACTCGTATCAAGAAACAACAATACCGTTACTACGATGCGTTTTAATCAACGCTGATTCACAACTTTCATAAACTCTTGGGAACTAAAATGTTTTTAATTATCTTGGCAATTTTCTTGCTTGTCGTATCAACCATTGCAGGCAAACTCTTAGTTGAAAAAACTGCACTTGGATTTTCAGTAGGTATGTTGATTGCAGTTATCTTGTTGGTGGTTGATTCACTGACAGTGGTACCGGCAGGTAACATGGGTGTACAAGTTACGTTTGGTGATGTGAACTCAACTGCATTGGATGCGGGTGTTCACTTTGTTAACCCGTTGTCAAGTGTCCATAATGTCAACGTTCAGTTACAACGTGGAACAATGGAAGGTGCGGCAGCGGGTACCAAAGACTTACAACAAGTTCACACCGATATCACAATCAACTATCACTTGAATAAAGACAAGGTCGCTGCAATCTACAAGGATTATGGTGTTAATGTCACTGATAAAGTTCTAGTACCAGCATTGAATGAAGGTTTCAAAGGTGTAACTGGTCACTATACAAGTGAAGAATTGGTTACTAAGCGTGATGTTGTCAGTGCAGAAATTTTGGAGCATGTGCGTGAGAAGTTGGCTCAATACGATATCAGTACTGATGGTGTGAGTTTAGTCAACTTTGGATTTAGTCAAGACTACCAAAAGGCGATTGAACAAAAAGTCATTGCATTGCAAAACAAGCAAAAGGCTGAAATGGACTTGCAACGTATTCAAGTTGAAGCACAACAACGTATTGCACAAGCAGACGGTGAGGCTAAAGCGATTGCGATTCAAGCACAAGCGATTCAAAGCAACGGTGGCGCACAATATGTACAGTTGCAATGGATTGAAAAATGGGATGGCAAAATGCCCAACACAGTTGTTAATGGTAACACTGGTGGCATGATGATGAATGTAGGAAAATAACAAAAAGGGGCTACGGCCCCATAAGGATTTTTATGTACTCAAAACTTAGATTGTGGATGATTCAACATCAAGATCAAATCAGTTGGTTTATCATTGGTATGATGACAACTGATGGATTGAGCGAATTACTCAAAGAAGATTATACAGGAGCCATATTGTGTTTTGGTCTTGCGTATGTTAATTATCTTTTTACTGGTGTTAGACTGCGATGAGTGGATTAGGGATTATTCAAGAAGAACCAATGCAAGTTTGTGAATTGTGCGGGGTTATTGATGAAACTAGACCATACGGTCCTAACTATGAACAAATTTGTTTTGAATGTGCAATGAAGGACGAGGAGACAACTCGTAAAAGAATGACGGCGTATATCTTTGGAGCAAGTGATGACAAAAACCGTACGTAAAGTTACCGCAGTATTTCAACCACAACAAATTAGTAAACTTTGGATGATCCGTGAACGCCGTCAAGGTAGTCCCTGGGCATTTAACACTAACTTTAAGTTGCGTAGTAATTATGTTCCGGCAGGATGGACTAAACATCAAAATCAATTTGCAAAACGATTTAGTCGTTTGCACTATTTGGCATGTCATTCACCCGAACCTATTGCTATTAAATGGCGCTCTGTGTATAATCAATATATGAAGAAAAACTTTGGTGTCGGTGGTAAAGCAAGTACTAGGTACTTAAACAAATATAGTTGTCACAGTTGGTTATAAAATGAGTCCAAACAGAATAGTAGAATTAATTAAGCCTGCACTCATCATACTCATGGGTGTGTTTTTTGTTGGGTTGATTTATAGTTGGATTACGGACAATGATTATGATGATGATTTTACGGTGACAATTACTTACGAGTGTGCTCGGGTTCTTGCCAATCAAAGAGACTATTCGGTGGAAGTATTACAAGAATGTTTGGAGTTACGTGATGAAATCAAAGCACGAAATCATAACTGATATGTGCATGACCTATAGACATGACTATGGGCTACGCAAAACGAAAAGTGACCCGCCTTGGACAGCAGGCATGACAGAAGAAGATGCCAAAATGCTGTACAAAACAATGGAACAGATTTATACTAACGACATTGAACCCATACTAGCACATTACAAAGACAAAGATGAATGATATATTGACTGGAATTTTTGATTGGATTAAAGATGACTACAAAACTAACAGAGTACGGTTTGTCATTGAGTTACTGGCTTGGGCTATCAGTATTGGTTGCAGTATCACTATGGCTTGCACAGTTCCTAATCCTCCTCTGTTTACCCTATATCCTATATGGATCAGTGGTTGTGCTATGTATGCTTGGGCTGCATGGACTCGTAAAAGTTTTGGGATGCTGGCAAACTACATCCTACTAGTAAGTATTGACAGTGTTGGTTTATTTCGTATGTTAACAGGAGCTTAAAATGGCAAAGAAAAAAGTGGAAGATAAAAACTGGCCTCACATTGATACAACAGAACCTGTTGTTGAAAAGAAAGAAAAGAAGGCCAAGAAAACAAAGAAAACAGAATGGGTGATGGTTGAAACTGTCAGCACATTCCGTATGCGTTACATGGTTGAAGTACCTGAAGGTAAAAGCGATAAAGCAATTGAACTTGTTCAAGACCATGACGCAAAAGAATTCAGTCAACAACATATTGGTGAATTGGTAACCAGTTCATGGGTATTAGATCATGGTCAAGCAATTGCTATGTGTGATGCTGACAATGACTATTGCCGTAGTTGGGATGAAGACCACAAGATTGAAGCCTTCTTCACACGAATTGGCGAGAAAGTAGATTTCTGATATGATACTTGAGATTGTTTGTGTTATCGTTGGCTTTTGGGTAGGCGTGGTTTGGTCACAGAACCAAGCATTCATTCGCAACCAAAAAACACTTGAACAAGTGGATGCCGATGTACGCAAAGAACTTGAGTACTATAAGAATCTTAGCGAAAGCCAAAAGATTGATGTGAAATTTTTGCGTGATAAAGTTGATAGGTTACAGCGTGAAGATAATCTCAAGCAAAAACGGTGACATACAGTTGCCATGGGAGCCAGGCTTACTTGAATGGCTCCAACAACAATACCCCCTCTCAAAATACCATATACTGGAAACATAATGATTAATTGGACAGACCCAAACAACTTAGTAAACATTGATGACCGTGTTGAACCTCAACTACATAAGTGGTTGAAGGATCTCTTGTCAGTAACACAAGTAACAGTTACATTCACTAAGGTTGATGGCACCGAACGAGTTATGAAGTGTACATTGAAGCCAGACCAATTGCCTCCTGTCGTCATCAAAGAAGATGCAAAGCCTCGCAAAGAAACAACAAGCACAAAGGCATTGCGTGTTTTTGATGTTGAAAAACAAGAATGGCGTAGCTTCACCATCAAAAATGTAAAATCTATCCAATTGTAGTACTAAAGTAGTACTTGACAATAAATACGGGTTCATGTACAATACTCGTATGGATAAGAAATTTACAATCAAAATTGAAAAGCCCAAGTCTCGCAATCACTATATGCTGTTTTGCGAGAATACGCCATTCAAGCCAAAAGTTGTAAAGAGCAAAAAATCTTTCAAACGCAATTCCAAACATAAAGGAACTCAAAATGAGTATTAATCAAAAAGCATTACTTCAAACAGTTGCATTCATCAGTGGAGTCATTGGTTTCGCGGTGCTTGTCACTTACCTTTTGTCATTGATCGGTCCTGTTGCTGCTGGAATTTTTTCATGTATATTGTTGCTTGGAGTGTTTGCATACCTAGTATACGGTGTGGTCAAAGCCCGCTTAGAATATCAAGAATCCCTTGACAAACTGAACTCCATCAAATAAGGTTGACATTTAATAGTTTTGGTTGTATAATTCACATTTTGATTCAAAGGAATGTATGAAATACACACTAATCGCAAGTAACGGTAAAGTATTCACTTTCTTTCTCAAGGCAGTTGCTGTAACTTTTCAACAGGCTTACGGTGGCGTGATCGTGACCAATGAAGTTTTGGTTGACACTAAATCCCAAATCATGTATAATTCTTCTATTGAACAACAAGGAGTTTGAAAATGACAGTTTCTACAGTAGCCCAAGTGAATGCCGCAATCATCGCTGGTAACTTCACAAACGAACAACTCAATTCAATTGGTGATGCAATCCGTTTTGCTCGTGCCCAACTTACAAATCAAGTCAAGTCCACACTAGTCAAAGGGTCTACAGTCAAGTTTACCAACTCACGTAGTGGTCAAACAATCTTGGGTACTGTTGATAAGGTCAATCGTAAATTCATTCTCGTGCGTGAAAACAAGCCAGGTGCATTGGTTGGTAGTGTGTGGCGCGTTCCTGCTAACATGCTCACTTCCGCTTAATATGAAATACAAACTCAAACAACAACACTACGACATGCAACCAGATACATTATGGTTTGATGCAGGTCCCTGTGTATCACAACCTGGTCAAGGTGAATCACGGGTAGTCACTGAAATTGAAGGTGACACTACTGAAGGATGTTTGCGTATTATCCCTATCGCTAAACTAGAAAAGGTTGAAGAATGAACAAAGATGTATTATGGTCCCTGTTCACGGGTTTCATCCTTGGTGTGATGGTTCTATCATGGGTAGCACATTATCCAAGTAGCACATTATCAATTGTAGATAATGCTATCCGAGAATGTGAACAGTCATTACCTCGTGACCAACACTGCAACATCATCGCTGTGCCAGTAGATAAGGATTAATCATGGAACTATGGGATTTGATGTACCTCTTGAATGTGTTTTGTGTTTGGTTGAGTTGGAATGCCGCAATGAACTGTTTTGAAGATGAAAGAAAGTTTTGTGGCTATTTCAACTTGGTTGCAAGTGCATCAAATGCGGCAATCGTTTTGGATCATATAGTATGAAATATGTACACATTGGCTGGTGCAAGGATGAAAAGACTAACACCGATAAAGTTTGGGGTGTGGTTCTTTTAGCAGAAGATGTTCCTGTCAAGAG
>Ga0214165_1001126_pt1 | contig 15611 bp, 22 predicted proteins | sample TroBogypolimnion_34_FD_153004 | JGI IMG/M metagenome (GOLD analysis project Ga0214165, IMG submission 153004) | Freshwater microbial communities from Trout Bog Lake, WI - Practice 03JUN2009 hypolimnion v3 | ecosystem: Environmental > Aquatic > Freshwater > Lake > Hypolimnion/Profundal zone ... | reverse complement strand
TTATTTAATGCAACGATTGCATTCATCTCTTCGAATGAATGAGCTCTAATTGTGACCTTATTGCTACCTTTGGGTGCGTCAGGTGGATTGTGCGAGTCCTCTTCGCAGATGAGAATCATGGCTTGTGTGGTCTCTTTAAGAAAAAGAGACGTGGTGCAACGTCTTTTGTTTGCGACTGAGCCGATCAACTTGAAGTCTTGATTCTCCATAAGTTCCTGCCTAAAACCTGCTGAGTCCATACAAAACCCGAGCCATGAAAATGCACCACTGTTCTCGTTAAATTTTTGATGCATTTCACGGATAGCGAAATACAGTGGGTATTCATCTAACAGGTCACTCATCATTCCTCCTTTTGTTTTCGGACCATGTTTGTGAAAATATGTCCGGTAAAGTGAAAAAACCTTCGATTTTCTCCATCAGTTGAGCCGCTACTTTCTCGTCATCGGAGCCAACTGTGACATATCGAGAAATAGTCATCTCTTGCCCTGGGGTGAAATTCTGCACTGAGTCAAAGAAGACATGAGCGACTCCTTTATTAGATCTAACCGAGTACATGGACGTCACCAGACCATTCGTTTCGACAAGCCAACCCTCTAAAGTGGTGTTCTCGAATTCATCGGCGAACGTGAGGTGCAGTTCGTTAGTTATCGGAACTTCAAGATGCTGAACAAATGGTCCAGCTTTTGCGTTGAATCGTTCATACATCAAGGGTCTCGCTTGAAAAACTGGGCATTCACGTAATTCTGAAATGTTCATTATTAGTACACCGCCTTAGTGGACTTTTTGAACTTGTTGAGAAATCCACGTCGAACAGCCCATTCCCATAGAAGGAAGAGACTGAATTCAGAGCCCATCCAGACACCTACGTAGTAGCCGAATTTCGAACTCTCCAAAACAAAGTTTGTCATGTAATCGCAGATTAGATAGACGAGCATTGCGACTAGAACACAAAGTCCTGATTTGATCCAGCGAACCCCCCTGAGCTTGTTGCTAAATCTTCTAGGTGCTCGCAGACACTTGAAGCACACGACTACACGGGCCAGCCCAAGTCCAATACCACCAGCAACAAGCCAGAGTTCAGAAAAGATTCTTCCCACTACGAGGAATACGTTGAAAAGGAAAAATGCAGTTCCATACGGGATAGCTGCTTGAACCCATTCGCTGAGAACTAGTACGAGAAATAGAACTACTGAAACGGGGATGAAGCCTCTGGGTAGTTTGAGGTTGAACATTTTCTACTTTCTTTAAGCGAGGAACCAGAGTTCGGCTCGGTAATAGGGCCAGTCGAGGAATAACTCATCTTCGATTTTCAGAGCTTCCAATGTGTACTTCGAAATGTCTGAGGGATTATGCGACAGTTCAGCTCGTAGACGTAGAGCTTGAGCTTGTCGAATCGGGTTGTATAGAACGTGTTTGTTTGGATAGTTGAGTGAAGGAGCCTTGTGAAAGACGTTCTCAATCTCACGTGTGCACAGATGAAGTAGTTCACCGCTCACGCTTATTGTTCCACCCCATTCATCAATAGTTTTAGAGGCATCAAGAGAACTATCTAGCCAGTAGTGCGCTGATTGTTCGTGAGTTAACGTCAAGCCATGCTTTTGTTCGTAGTCGGCTAGGCGGGCCCTCGCCTGAAACAGGTTCGATTTCCAGTATGAAAAGTAGCCTCGCTCAGACTCAAATTGCTCCATGTGCAAGACGGCAGCCATCGGATCATCAAGCGCTAAGTCTGATTCAACACTCGCTAGTGTGCATTTTGAGCGTTCGTACTCCATCCACACCCGTAGCATCTGCTCATCATGCATAACCCAGCGAGATGCGGTGTCAATTGCTTCGTTGAATGCTTCGCGAGCTAGGTCTGGGCGAGCATTACGCAAGTAGAAGAAACCTGCGCTTCGAAGGCTGCTCACTCTCCAGATTGGATACCCAATTGTTTTTGCGAGTGATAGTTCTAGTTTTGCCGCTTCGAAAGCAAGGTCAAATTGCCTGAGACGCTCGTGTGCTTTTCTCCTAAGACGAAGATCAAGGGTTTGATTTCGAGTACTTCTTGTAGATCGAGTGTTGAAGAAGTCCTCGGCCCAAATGCCCGTCTCATAGTCGCCATTAAGGATGCATGAGAAGACCATCATGTTGTGTTGAGTTTGCTCTGAGTTCTGGGAGTGCCCTGAGGCCAGTGTGTCGTTGCTCACTAGTGAGTCCTTTCTGCGTCGAGAACTAAAGAAACCTGGTTCAGAAGGCGGACGTTAATTGCCTGCGAGTTTGAAACATAGACGTCCATGTACTGATTTGTTCGTTCGTGAGCAGCGAGGCGAATAGTGCCCTTCATCCGCCCGTCTCCAGTGGACTGCCCATCAACTTGGGCATCAACAAAAATTTCAAAGTCACGCTCGCCATTTAGATCGCCGTGGTTCGTTGCACAGACGAAGACACGAAGAGTTGAGTAATCAAGGATTGTGAAGTCGACTACAGAGATTTCAATCCTGTTTCCCTGAGCTAGTAGGGGACGTCTTTTCTTTTCGATTGAACGCTTATTAAGCCAGTTCAGTCCAACGAGAAGCAACAAAAGATTCTCTAACTGACCAAAGCCACTTCGAGGTTGACGACCTGAAGAAGGTTGCAGCCAAGGCTGATAACCATACGGAGGTTGCTGCCATGGTTGGTAGACATATGGTGGCTGCTGCCACGGCTGGTTATTGAATGGTCCTGGTTGCATTGACATCTTCACCCCTTCCTTTTTCTATCCGCGAGTCTTTACTTCCAGTATGCCGGTGGCCTGTGACACTCTGTTTTGAAATCATGACTTTTAAGTAATGATTCGAGAAAAAGCCCTAATTCAAGGGCAGTTGAGGGGTATCCACTTTTGTGTCACACCCCGGTCGTAACTTAAAACTCCCACATGTCGCTAGGTCGTCGCCTAGCAAAGAGAAGAGGAGCGGGTTGGTATGGAAGCAGTTAGGGATGTAGATCAGAGTTTCATGAAGTTGTTTAATAGCAGTACTGAAATTGATACGAAGTTTCGCGTGAACCTCGATGCAGTTGAGCGCAAGACCGATCCTGATGATGTCATTAAAGGTGGCTTCGTTCAGCTTTTCGCTGACGGCACCATCAAACACATTGCTTTTAATAACATTGACACGGATGTGAACAAGCCCGTCACAGATCAGGCGTTGTCTTTCGTTCTGCCCAACTCTGAAATCATTCGTGAGCTGAAATATGACAGCACTCGCTTTTTGCTAATTCAAGGCAAGTTCGATGATTGGTACGCGCACCTGATGATTACATCTTCAACGGTGCAGGTGCACATTGGGTCAAATTCAATTGAGCAGAGCGTTGACATGGTTGAACGTCTCACCATTGGCCTACAGGTAAAGAAGAACCTTGAAAAGGAAATTAGTTACAAAATCTTTAGCGACCAGGAATACCCTTCCTACGCCAAGACCAAAACACTTCCTTGGAAGAACATTTCTAAGAATTACCCAGAAGCGACCCGTGCACAACTGGAGAAGTTGGCAACGTACAAGCGTGATGTTGATTCAAGTGATGCTCGTCTAGTTGTATTTCAGGGAACGCCAGGAACCGGCAAAACGCGCTTCACCCAGTCGCTCATCACTGAGTGGGAGCCATGGGCCAAGTTTGCAGTCATTGCAGATCCGGAAATGCTCTTCGGAGACGGTCGTACCAGTTACTTGGTTCGCATCATTGATTCAGCTCCACTTGATCGCACGCTGGTTCTTGTTCTCGAAGACGTGCCTGACGATGTTGTCTCGGGTGCACGTTCTGGAGGACTTGGTCGTCTTCTCTCAATGGGAGATGGACTTCTTGCTAGCTCGAAGTCAATCATGGTGCTCATCTCAACCAACAGTCAGATGTCAACGCTTGACCCCGCGCTGCTGCGTCCGGGTCGCACACTGCAGAAGGTGGAATTCGGAAAGTTCACTGTAAGCGAAGCCTCAGAGCGCTTGGGTGATTTCGGACCAGCAAAGGGCGAAATGAGTCTTGCTGAAATTTACGTTCAGCTCGGCGAAACAAAGTCGATGACCACCGAGAAGGTTGAAACAATCGGAACCTACCTCTAGGTCCGTTTCGCTGAAACTGAAAACTTTTGAAGATTTCCAGAGAACTACAAGAAAAAAAGATTGGAGAACAAATGAAAAAATCACAATTAGAAATGAAGACTAAGAAGATTGCTCGTCTACGCGTGTGGGAAAAATTCAACACTTTTCCTGGAGGCAAAGATCATTCCCGCAGTTGTATCTTTCGCCGCTTTGACGACCCCGAAGCGGCGCGTCTTTTTATTGCCGCTTCACGCTGGACAAAGGTTGTCGCTTGGCACCAAGACAAGGATGAACTAGTAGCACTTTATTCCAATGGAAACACTTACATTCTCTTCGATCGTTTCCGTGTTGAAGAAAGCGGCGATATTGATGTCGTGATTGGAGTAGCTGCGAAGTCAACAGACCAACTTCAAGTGGTTATGGCACTCCTTGCTGAATCCCAGAATCAAAATGCTAAGCAACCCACCCTTTTTGGAGAATCGAATGACTAAGGCCGCTGAAAATCCAATCAGATTCGCACTCAATGCTATGAATCACCTAATCAATACTCACGGTGAGTTCACGTTCTCAGAAGAAGTGAAGCAGTCCTTAACTGTGCGTGTACGTCTACAGAGCCATCCGGAACTGAAGATCGTTCAAAGCCTTAGTGACCTTGACAAAGATCAGAGCAACGTTTGGCACCATGAGTCATCAGATTCATACATTCTTTTCAGGGAAAACAGTTGTAATGGTCACAATGACTGTTATCTAACGCACTCTGACATTGCAATAAGTTCGACAACCCATGAAGGCCTCGTAGTTGCAATTGCCCTTTATGAAGGTATCGACAATGAGAGTCTCGACCATTTGATGGCCCAAATTTCGAAGGGTGACAACACATGAAAGAGCTACGAGGAGTTTTCAAAAGTGTCACATTGCCAAAGAACTGGTTGGTGGTACTTCTGATATCGGGAGCAATCTACGGATTCTCTGAATGGATGTGGCTTCATGACTCCTATTCCCACGGAGTCCTTTCGGCGATTGTTCCGTTCGGGGTTGTGAACTTTATCCCTACCGTGATTAACGATTTATCACTACCTCTTCTGCTTTGGGGGTGGGTTCTCTTCGCATCTCGATTGGCCAGTAAATTCAAAAGGGAAAATGATGCCCTGACGGCCGAGAGCAGATTCGGCAGGGGACTGCAACGTCTTGAGTCCTGGGTCTTCATTTGTTTGGCGTACTTTCTTTCTTACTGGATACCTGCATTCGTGCTTGCAGATAACTATTGGTCAAGTTTGCTTTTCATAATTCTGATCATGCAGTTTCCGCTGCACATCTCACTGAGATTCTTGAAGAAAGCACGCTCAAAGATGAACGATAGGTTCCCAACGTCACGAGGCAAATTGGAAAGTGTCTTGTTTCTCTTTTCAGAGATTAAAAGATCCCTTCTGAAGGCGAAAAAATACTTCTTCTCGCCAAGTTCGCCCAATTCCTCAGAATGGGAATAAGACAGTTCTCCGGCACTTATCTAATGACAACTTCAGCATTAAGCAATCAGAAAACACCATTAATACCTGGGTTTTCGAGTCCGTATCATTTATTCATCACACCGCAAAGGGCCTCATTGTTGTCTGCTATGTACTATCAAACTAAGGGCCAAGCCGGCCCATGTGTATTTCACAGTACGACCGAGAAAAGTGAGCTTTAAATGGGTTTTGAAAATAACTACAGGTTTCCAGCTATCAGTGCGATGGACAAAAAACGTCGTAAACAGATTATGAAGCTGGTGAAGAACTCCGATGCTGGAAAGCACAGCATGGTGTTTTTGATGCCATCAGCATCAGCTGCTCTAGCTAAAGCTGAATTGTTCAATGCGGATAAACAATTAATTGCCTCTCACGTCGATCAGTTTCGCCAAACCACGATCTGCTTCTCTTGGCCCAAAAAGGGTTTAACCGCAGTATTCGACGATTCAAGATTTAACGAGACAATGAAGGTGTACGTTCGCGCAAAGAAGATGAAGCAGTTGGCAAAGTTTGTAGTTGCAATGGGAGTTCTTTCTCCTATGTGCAACGTCTGCGGTGAAATTGCCGCGGCTCAGAAGTTCTGCGGGAACTGTGGCACCATGATTGATCCGGATTTCGATTCTGGAACAAATGAAGAAGGTGAGTTTTAATGGCATTGCAAACATCATTCACGAGTTACATAATTGCTAAACCTTCACTTAGGGAGAAGAGTCCAGAACTTCTAGAAGAGTTGGAAAGCCTAAAGCTTGAGAATCCATCATTCTGGGAGGACGACAACTTAATGATGTGGTGTTCAATGTCTGAAGGATGGGATCACTGGGACGAAAGACTAAGTCGCCTTGGACTCGAGACTTCGATTACTAAGAATGGTGAACAATTTGCAGGCGATCGTGCTATCGATGGGATCAGTGGCATGAGCGAGACGATTGACTGGCTTGAGCGGCAGGGGAGAGTTGTTTGGTACAAGGGAACAGATCCAGGTCGAGTTTATGGACACATGCTTCCAAAATGGGGAGAAGATTTTTTCCCAGCAGAAGCGATTGGTTGCTAATGAGTGAACGCCGAAAAAATTTGAGGTTTGACGCATGCTAGATACAACCAAAGCAAAAAAGGCACTGAGGAAAGATTTCCAATGGGGTGGTCTTGGCAAAGAACTCGTTGACAAACTCCTCGATAATTCGAAGTGGTCTATTCAGATGGTTAGCGCTCCAAAAGCTAAATCTGCTGAAGTGCTTAGCAAGATTGGTGGATTCCCTAACCTCCCTAGCGACATAGAGTGGCCGATTTATCAAGGTGAACCGATGGCATTCATTGCCCAAATGGATTTAGCTGAAATTCCAAATGCAAAGGACTTTGGTCTTCCGTCAAAAGGAGTTCTGTTCTTCTTTTACGACAGTAACCAATCGTGGGGAATGAGCAAAACAAATGCTGGAGCTGCCCAAGTTATTTATGTCGAAGACAATTCCCTTATCCCGCCGAAGGCAAGAGTTATCAAGAAATACATCAAAGAACTCTGGGACAGCTACAAGATAATTACAGAGGAGAAGAAAATTTTGTTTATCTCTGAACTGATGTTGCCAACTTACGATGACGTGAATTGGGAATCTTTTGATGTTGATGATGAAACTGGTTTTGAATACTCTTACAGTTGGAATGATCATGTAAGAAGTGATCACTGGCTATTTGGTTTTGCAGACAGAATCCAGTCAAACGATCCTGCGAATCAGTGTTACAGGGCATCGCTGAAGGAAATTAATACTTCTCGTTCTGCGAACCCAGATTCAGAAAGTCCTTACGATGTATTCAGTTATTCCAAAGATTGGATCTTGTTGGCACAGTTCGGCTCACACTACAAAGGTGGTACGAACGAGATGATGTGGGGAGACTGTGGGAAGATTTATTTCTTAATTCATCGTCAGGACTTTACTAAAAATGATTTTAGACGTGTTTGGGTTAATTTGCAGTGTGGGTAGCAGACCAATCTAGGTAACGAAAGGTAAAAGTAATGTAATGGATGACTTTGCGTACCCAGACGACTGGGATGATGACCTAAAAATCAAATGGTTCTTCAACACTTCAGAATTTCCTGGACCTTACTTGTCGATTAGTGATGAAGATGCAACCGCTGATGCCGAAGAACATCAAGCCGTGGAAGAATTCATAAGTGATTTTGATAATTCCGATTTAAATCCTAAAAATGTAGCGGATAAGTTAATCCGCTCCATCTGCACATACATAGAAGGCGATACTTTTGATAAGGCAATAATATCTAAACCGAATTGGCTAGATATTGCAATGGATGCAGAAGAATTAGGCACCACAGTCGAGCTTTCGACCTTCCTAAAAGACATTTCTATTAAAGCAACGTACCAATTTCTTCTTCTTTTCGATGGGAAAGTATTTAATTTTCCAAAAGTTGATTTCAATGTCTATGGATTTCCCGATGTGAATGACAAATTACCGAATTTGTCAAAAATTTTCGAGAAAAAATTCAAAAAGCGTCTTTCTGAGTTTCATCCTTTTACTGATTTCAGTCGAGTCAGAGGGTTGAATGACGATGAGCTTGATTTTTTCGCTAACTGGAAATTAAAAACACAAGATCATTATGGTGAACTCTGCAATTTGATTTTCTGGTCAGTTTGGGCAACTTCATCTCAAATAATCTGTGACTCAGTTGAAAACTCTGAAAATGAATTACTTGATCAATTATTTAAAAAGAGCAATTTTAATCAACTATGCAACCTCTTAATACAAGAAGGAGCACCACCTATTTCTTTGTTCCTTGCTTATATTTCGGGAAAAGGACCAATTCCACAGTTGGTAACTCGTATAGAAGGGAAGAGAATTTTTCATCCAGATGTTGCCCTGGGAGAATTTAGATTCGTCAATGTAGAGATGCAGAGGAAAACTTATGCACCATTACTTCTTCTTCCTCTAGAAAGGATTATCAATGAGCGATGATGAACTGAAGAAATCGTTTGAGGCAAATGGCCACACCATTGAGTCAGATAATTCATACGATAATGTTGATTTCTCAGGATCAGAAGATTTCTGCAATTCAGAACTCAGCGATGTGACATTTCTCGCGTGCGATTTATCTGGCGTGGACTTTTCATCATGCTTCTTCCAGAATGTGAACTTCGGAGGCTGCGATATGACTCGTTCTAGTTTTGCAAATTCATTTTTGACAGATTGTGAGTTTTACAATTGCAAGTTAGATGGGTCAAACTTTTCCAAGTCAACGTTAGGCGCCAGTTTTGAAGTGTGTAACTTAGATGGTGTGTCCTTTGAAGGCGCTGAGTTAGATGATCAAATTATTAACTTTGAAGGGTCATCGCTCAACAAAAGTAATTTTGGACAAACCAAAATTTTAGAAGGTGAATTCCATCGAGAAGAAGTGTTTATTCTCCCTCCGATTGAACACTTATTTGCAGATCTTGATCTAAGAGAGGCTTCGTTCTTCGGCTCAGAAATCGACTTTTCCCAGTATGATTTTTCTTACTCAAGGATGGATGGTGCTGACTTGAGGGTTGGCGAGCTTTGGCAGTGCACATTTATCGGTGCCTCTCTGAAAGGTGCAATATTCCCCGACTGTAATTATTCAAATTTTGAGAATGCGAATCTTAAAGGTGCGAACTTTAGTTATGCCAACATGGGAGGAGTGAATTTACGAAATGCGGATCTCACTGACGCGGATCTATCTTTTTCTCACATTTATCGCTCGGATGGAGCATTGGCCGACTTAACGGGTGCAAATTTGACTAATGCAAACTTGTCTGCGTGCACTTTTTATGGTCATTTTGAAGGCACTGTGCTTACCGGTGCCATTTTAGCTGGTGCAGAATTTCATAGTTTTACGGGTGCGCCTAAGAAGTGGCCCAACGGTTGGGTACAGTTTCCCGATCGATCTGTTGACAAAGATGGGGACATGGGCTGGAGTTGTGCCATTGGACCAGGGTGCAAGCTCATCAATTTTTATCCAGAGGGACTTGATCTTTCATTAGTTAATTTCATAGATGCAAACATTATGTACATTTACGGTGGGCCTCCAGAAAAGATGCCACGAGGTTGGGCATTAAAACCTTTGGCTGAGGAAGTTATGAAGAAAACAAAAGGTAAAAATACAGAGAAGTTTGAACTAGCAAAGGTGAGAACCGAATGGCTTTAAAAGCGCATCAAAGCAGTATTTAAAACGTAGTCAACTAAGGGGAATATATGTCACCAATCAAAATTGAACAACTACAAACAGTATTAGATGCGAATAAAGGCGACTTAGTAGATGCGCTGTGCAATTACTTCACTTGGGAGGATGTTCGACTTTCGGGAACGCAAAGAAAACAGGAAGGCCGTTCTGGAGCTCTTTTCGAAACCTTCGGTGGACGAGGCGATACTGGCGCCGATGCAAATCGATTCACCTATGCAGACTGTTTTGCACCATCTTTTCTCAGCGTGAATATCCCTCCAAAAGGTGCCTATCATCTTGTTCAGGGTGATCTTTCATCTTCAACTGCTCAGAAACTCGCTGGCATACCAACTAATGCTGTTCTTGACCTAGCCACTTGGTCACAGCTCGAACCTACAGTTGACTCACTATTCAAAGAACTGAAATCCATCAGAAACATTGGCTGGGTTGGAGCCTCAAAGTTACTTGCACGTAAACGTCCTGCATTAATTCCCGTGTTAGATAATGTTTTGTATCACGCATTTGACCTGAGCACCAGAGAGCACGCAAAGGTTACCTGGAAGCGCATTGCGGAGTTTGTCAGTGACCCTGGAATCAATGCAAGTCTTGCTGAAATCAGACTGGCCGCCATTAGCAATATCACTTCTGGAAACTTCACGGATGTACTGATCCTGGCTAGACTTTCTACGTTGTCGATCATTCGTGTTTTAGATATCTGTGTATGGGAAGAGCATCACAAGCATGTCGAAGACACGCCCGACACCTGCTTTTTTGAGTTCTAGCTGTTTTTTGCTTGGTGGAGGCAAGGGGATTCGAGCCCCTGAACTCATGCATGTCATTAATCATCCCTGCGTTCATAGAAGTACCAGCAAGTTCAGAATAACTACATCTAAAAAATCTTCAGTTCATAGAAATTCATACAAGTCCGCATAGTGACAAAATAACTTCAGTCATGACAGCTTCCAGAAGTTACTTCTTCTTTACAGCAGGTACGAATTTGAGCTTTCGATACCCAGATTTAATTGCACTCTTCAATTCGGTTTGAGTCCAATTTTCATCTGAGAAATCTTCAGGATCCTTTGATACGACCCATCCCTTAGGAAGCCCTGTGGGCTCACCATACAGTTGTCTAAATGCCACATCTTTTAATGGCCAAGACGTCATGTCGTAATCTGATGCTTCAAGATCATCCAGTCGCGCCCCCGGTCCCACATAAAAGAATTTCCTTGGTTGGCTCTTTTCTGGAATTGCAAGAAACTTCTTCTTAACAAGTGCCTCAGGCATTTGTTTCGAACAGAATCGAAATTCGACACTATTCAGAATGACTTCCTTGAAATTTGCTTTAGCCAGACCTCCCTGAAATGAAGTTCCATTCAGTGGCATTTTTGTAAAATCAGTATTATCAAATGAACATTTCTGAAAAAATGTTTGATCGCATGTTGCCTGGTTGAAAACAGCTGCGTTGAACTTGCAATCTGTGAACTTTGAATGGCTGAGATCTGCTCTAGTGAAGTTTGCATTAGAAAAATCACAATGTTCGTATGCATTCAGTGATAAATCGGCACCAGTAAAGTCGGCATTCCTAAAGTTGTTTTCCCAAAAATAGGCATGACTCAGGGTTGAACCTTTGAATGAGGTTCGAGAGAAATTTGTATTTTCTAAATTTACCTCGAAAATAACTGTTCCACTCAAGTCCTTTCGGGACAAATTGAGATTTGGACCAAAGTCAATCGAACCTCTTTCATCTGAATAAACGATGCTTCCGCTTGTTCGTAATGTTGGAAGATGAAAATCCGTTAGCGAAACCTTCCCGACGTCCTTGAAATACATACCTCCAAATATCTCAGCATTATGCTTGTATTTTTTCTGCTTAGTAAGTTCTAAAACTATCTGTTCCCAGCTCTTTCCCCCATTAAGGTCATCAATGATTTCTTCAGTGGTCTTTTTCTTTTTTGCGGTCATTTCGGATTCCTCGCCAAAATCAAGATTGCTATAAACATCATTCAGTTACCAAGCAAGGTAACTATGTTTGAAGTTTTGTTCATGATTCTCAAATCTACTCAAATCGGTTGCTGGCAGCGTTCCTTGATTCTCGATCGCAATCGTAGATAGCAAAGTAATCTTATTTTAAGAAGCTGCCTTCAAATCTGTCCTTCGGCTTGTAGTCAAGCCTTTCAAGGGACGGGTCTCCCTTGGCATGGTATGAAATAAACGAGTCACTTGGGAGCCAGGTTTGCTCGGTGTAGTCCAAATACTCAGGTTTTTTATAACCATCAATTGTTCGAAAATATGCTCTTGGTGTTCCATCAATAGAAACAACTTGGTAATAAACGTAGGTTGGTTTTTCGTCACTCATCCTATGAAGTCCTTTCTGCAGACAACATAAGTATGACGGGGGATTGTGACATAAAGTCAAACTTCTAATGAAAAGACTATGAAGTTGAGTTCGGAGCCCCACACCTTGAACACTGGTACACCATTGCCGCCCAACAAACAAGGTTTTGAGTATTGCAGAATGGGCAAGTCTGATCTTGGAATCTTGGTGTTCCACACCCACAGGGAGTTTGCTGAGGAATGCATGGTACTTTCATGTGACTCCTTTCTGAGGTTTGCTAAACAATTGCGCATTTTGGTTATTCACCTTTAATGTAATGACTCAACTGACCATGACTATTGATTTCTTTCAAATTGCGTGAAAGAATATTTAAGTTAGGAAAGAGAAACTATGTGTAATAGATGTGATTTTAAGGTCGGAGACAAGGTTGACTGGCGTAACCCCCAATTCCAGAGAGGTGGTTCGGGTTACTACTATCACGGCGAGATTTTGAGTGACATCGGAAATGATTACCTTGGCAGTATTTTCGGACATGTTCTTCTAGTCAGGTGGACTTGCAGTAATAAGTTCGGAGTAAAAGTAAGAGAAATCCCTGAAGGCACTTTAAAAATAGTCCCTGAACCCTGGGAGAAGAAAGAATTATGCGAAGAATTAGTTGTTTGTGAAGGTGTCAGTAGTCAATTGCATGGCGGCAGAAACTGGCGTTGTGTTGAGTAGCTCGCTAGGCAATAAGAGGCTGTAGGTGCCAACGAATGACTTGGTTTGAAATTCCAGAGAAATTGATCGTCTGATTTTCATCAAATGTCACACCCCATCTGTACGGTTGTTACATGGGAAATATTGAACTTACAGGTTACAAAAATGGTGTTACGTCAACGGTCCAGTCATTCTTGACCAATTTGCCAGAGCTACTTGGAGCATTGGCAACCACAGGCAAGAATCACATTGCTCTTTGTGAATTTGAGGATAAACGGTACGTTCAGTTCTGGTCAGACTCAAATGGTCACGTGATTGGAGAAGTGATATCCAATCTCAACATTGGAGACTTGGTTGCACTGACACCGGTCGCTGAAGAGCAGCTGCTCAAGTTGGGCTTTAGCGAACCAGTTGAGTACCTAAATCCCAACTGGACGTATGAATCGTCCAATGTTGCAGAGCTGATCCAGCTAGTCAAGATGATGACTGAGGTGGTAACCGTTGTCCTTGGTGAGGCTCCAGGTCATCCAGTGGAGATTCAGACCTGGGAAATGAATATCCCAGAGGACACCTGTAGGGACATGTATCGAGCAGAAACGCGGGTGTACATTGAAGAAAGTGATTCAATTCCGACAAGTGATGAGGAAGGATTTACTGATGAATAGGAAGAAAGGCATAGTTATTACGGGCCTCTCCTTGGCCCTTCTGTTTCTAGGATCTCCAGCGTACGCAGGATCAGGTACTCATAAGGCAACACAACTCAAAACGGTGGTTGCACATTCACTAAATACGCACGTACCGGTAACGAGGTCCGCAACACTTGCTGAGTTTTACCTAATGAGTGTTGGTATGAATCACCCAACACCAGCTGGTACTGCAACACCAATTACTCAAATTGCTCCTGTTGTTACTGAACCGACCTTTGTGAACTCTCCGGCTGAAGCCAGTGGTGTCATCAGTCCAACAACTTCAGTAGGACCGGTAACACAACCTGCTCCGGTGGCTTCAGGAACTGAGTCGCCAGTTCCAGTAGCAACATCTACAGCTCCCGTGGCGAGTCCTCCGGTTGTGAGTGCGCCTGCTCCTCAGTCGACTCCAGCACCTGTTGTTGCGTCACCAGCGACTCCAGCTACCCCTAACGGATCTGACTATGCCGATAATGGAATCATTTGGTGCAGTGTTCTTGGTCATATCCCTGATTTGGGTCAGAGTTGTCAACTTCCCACTGCGACAACGGATTACAGCATGCCCACATCTGTTGTCTATGCGCCAAACACCCTTTCGTTCACGGGAGTGCCTAGTGCATCCAATGTTGTTGTAGATAATTCTGGGAACTCTGTCTACACACCAACATTCGCGGCAGGGACACCTGAAGCAGGACCAATCACGCTCAGCGTTTCAGGGTCATGTAGTTCAGACGGCACGACCGTTACGTTCACAGGAAATAGCTGTTCGGTAACGATCAGTCAGCCCGGAGCAGCACCAGTTACGCAAGTCATTCAGGTTCTTCCTGCTTCGACGGAGCCACAGTCATGACGAAGAATGAGTCCTTGGAACCCAAGAAGGAGCAGAAGCTGTTTATGGCAAAACTGCCGAGTGATATCGAGAGCATGACGCCAGAGCAAATTAAAGAAATCTCTACCCAGATATACGACCAAATTCAGCGAACTAGGTACTTCCAGACAGTGTCATTGGATGGCAAAGTAACACCACTTGACTTTTATAGAAGCGGAGAAGGCTTCGAAGACACCTGGGATGAGGTAGCGGGGGAGTGGGTACCAACCACATCGCTGACTCACATGCTGATCCGTGGTGACGTAGCGCTCGATGAGATTGATTACGACCCGACTACTCGTCTAGGTGACAATTAATGAGCACACTCGTATTTAATGATGTCACACCCCATGTTTATGCTTAATGGATACGAAATAAGGAGAAATTATGAGTTCGACTACAGCATCAGTTTTGGTTGGTACAACACATCCCAATGATGGTGTGATCAATCCCGATGTTCTGATTCAAGTGCTTGAGGGGAGCGGCATAGCTCTTTCAGTCCACAGCCTTGGCAATGAAAGCGCTCTTCCTACTATTTGGGTCCTCAGTGATCCTGATCAGCTGGTAGTTGCCCTTCTTGCAGCGATTTCTATGACACTCCCAGAGAATGCCAAGCACTCCCTTCAGAAGAAAGATCGCATTGATATTACTGAGAAGAACTTTAAGGAGATGGAGCAATTAGCACTAATGGCACTTCGCCAACCTGGAATTGCTATTACCGCCACAATCAGCGACTCTGCCAGTCTTCGAAAAGAAGAACTCATTGCTCTTATTGACTGGGACGTACAGGTCTATCAAGAAACGTATCGTCGCCAAAGATCTAATTGGTTAGAAGGGATTGATGAGGCATCATACGAACGCACTGTTTCAAATCTGTCTACTGTCAATGAATTCACGGACGATGCCCAAACAGTAGTTACTGAGTTACGAGAATTCTTCAAAGGAGAAAAGTAATGGCTGTTTGGATCGTAAAAGGAAAATTTGAGCGTCATCAGCGAAAGTTTGAAGTGAAGGCACCTTCATTTGCCGAAGCCCAATACGAAGCTGAGGTCTACATTCGCGCTGTACTTTCACAAGGGAGTGGTGCTTACTCACGGCTTGTCTGGCAACAGGGTGAAATAACCATGAAAAATGTTGAGACAGGTGAGGTTGGTGAAGTATTTATTGTCCCACCATCAATTGAAGGTCTATGAGTAGATCTCTACGCAGACAATCCCTCTGTTACTTTCTTCTACTTGTAGTTCCGATGGTGACGTTGTCCTTAAGTTCACCAACGTCTGCACTAC
>Ga0214165_1001115_pt1 | contig 15776 bp, 14 predicted proteins | sample TroBogypolimnion_34_FD_153004 | JGI IMG/M metagenome (GOLD analysis project Ga0214165, IMG submission 153004) | Freshwater microbial communities from Trout Bog Lake, WI - Practice 03JUN2009 hypolimnion v3 | ecosystem: Environmental > Aquatic > Freshwater > Lake > Hypolimnion/Profundal zone ... | reverse complement strand
AAGCATATTAGTACCGATAATTGGGTAACCCTCTTCATGGAACTTTTCTAGTTCCCGCATTTGAAAAGCGTTATCCGATAATACGATGAGGTCTGCTTGACGAGCATGAATCTGCCAGTTCTGTACTTGGTCAATAATTCCTTTACCAATTTTAGAACGTTCCTGACCGTGGGGCTTAATCCATTGTTTAACTTCGTGTCCTTCGGAAAGAGCACGAATACCAAAGTCAACTAATGCACCAGCAGGGTCTAAAAGTAGTATTTTCATTATTATTGACCTTGTATTGCTTGAGAAGTTGTATCAACTGCTTGTTCACCTGCAGTTATTGCCATAGAACGAATTAATTGCCTTTGTAACCTAGTTGCCATAGGAATAGAAGATTTACCTTCTTTTCTTAACTTTTCAACTTGGTCAACCAAACTTCTATATCTTGCTGCATCTTTTGAACTCAGTAAATCAGACCTTCTAAGCATTAATTCCATTCTATCAAACTCAGATGTCAATTTTTCAGGAGGGGTATTCTGCAAATGTTCACGAATAGAGGTACGCAATACACTTTTTAGTTCAGGGTCTTTATTAGCTTGCATAAATAGTTCTTTGGCATCAGCTTCTTTACCAAACTTAGAAATAATGTATGGAACTTTGTCTTTAGCTTCTGCAGTCTTCTCAGCAGTAAATGCTGCACGATAATCCTTTTCAGATGCCCCAATGCCAGTTTGTTCTTGCCATTGACTAAATGAATTTCTTAATTTAGAACGAACATCTTTAGAGATACTAGCTGGTAATGCAGCCTTACCTTCGGCAGTTAATGAACCTTGCCATTCACGAACAATCTCATCGACAGTCTTTCCATAAGCACCTCGAACACTAGGGTTTTTACTAGTATCTGTTTTAAGTCTTTGGATTAAATCATTGTAATCAGCATTAGAGATACTTCCACGCTCTTTTAAGGTGTTAAGTTCACTTTGGAATCCAGAAAATGCTTCACTCTTAGAGAATAAAGAAGAAGGTACTGCAGATTCTAATTGAGCAATTTGAGCCTTAATTGGGCCTTGTTCAACCAATCTAGTGGTTGCCAGTTTCTTTTTAAGTTCATCAACCTGTGCTTTGACAACATCTTGTCTTTGAACGTCTTGTTGAATTACGCTACCAACATCCTCATACATCTTATTTCTAAGAACAGTAGAAGGTCTTTCATTCGAAGGAACTTTAACGTTATATTTTTCCTCAACCATCTTAGAAAGGTCTTGTTGAGTTTGTTGTTGAAATTTAGAGCCTTCAGCACCAACTTCAGCACCAATCTTAGGGGCACCGAATATTTGTTTTTGTCTGGTAGCGGCTTGGTATTCTCTTTGACCTGGAGATTCACCAAAAGCACCTCCAAAATAAGCAGCGGATAATGGTAAATTTCCCTTGGCTGCATATACACCAGCTTTAGTAAGTGATAATAATGATTGTGTTAAACGCTTACCAACCGCATCACCTAATGTGGCAGACATTAATTGCAATGGCATCTTAACTGCGGTAGGAGCACCATAGGCTTCTGCAGTTTGCGTTGCCACATCGGTAGCTGCACCACCCATAGCACCACCCAACATACGTTGACTTGGGGGAATTAACTCCATTGCCTTACCAGCCATTTGTGCTGGTGGATAAGGAATCATTTGTAATGCTTTAGGAGCAAATAATCCAACCGTTGCACCTACACCTGTAGATGTTAGACCTTGACCTACACGAGCACCTGGAGACATTGAAACAGGCTCTTGAGGAGCCATAGACATCTCTTGACCAGTTCTCTTACCAACGCCCTTAATAACAGCCTCAGGAAGTGCAGTAGCTCGTTTAAGAATGTCTTTTATAGAATACTTAGATGATGGCTCTTCTTTTTTTACAGAAGGCAAATCACCTTCTGGAACCACCATATCAGATGCTGGAACTACGTTTGATGTATCTGGCAAATCATCTTTTGGGACTAATGCCATTATTTAGCTCCGTCTGTATATACCCATTGACCACCCTGAAATGCAATTGGTCTGCCACTTTTAGATGTACTTGTTTGACCTTCTTGTACAGTAGGCTTTGTTTGTGCAGGTTTAGTTTCTGGAGATTTAGGAGCTTCAGATTTCTTTCCGCTTAACCCTTTAAATTCTTCTGGTTTAATACCATATTTAGATTCAAGGGCAGTTAAATCACCTTGTGCCAATTCTCTATAAACAAATGGTGCAGATTCTGGAGTTAATCCAGATGATTTTAATACTTCAGATTGTCTATTAAGTTCTGATATTAACAAACGACCACCGCCAGAAGCAGCTAAAGCCCTTGCATTAACTACATCTAATACTTTTTTAGCAATTAATCTTGAATAATCAATTTCATCTGGAGAAGCATTTTTAGATTTCATTGTTTTTTCAACATCACTAAGTATTTTAGATTGATTTGCACCACCCTCTTCATCTTTTTCGTAACGAGAAGGTAAATACTTTTCAAATGAATTAATAATTTGTGATGGTATACCTGCCGATAATGGATGTTTTTCAACCAAATCTGCTAATTCATTTGTTTGTACTACAGATTGAATGGTAGAGGAAACTTTTGGAATCTCTTTACCAGATAACCTTTTAATCCTATCGTCTGGTAAGAATGCTCTTAAACCCTCAACCTGACCTTTGACGTCTGCGTATTCTTTTCCAGTAATAGCTCCCAAAATATCTGTTAACTCTTTATCACGAGCAGCTTCTCTATTACGTTGGAATCTTTGGTCTTCATCAGCACGTTTTTCACGATTTCTAGCGTATTCTTCTTTTTCAACTTTAGAACGTGCTTCTGGAGACATCTTTCCAAGAAGAGTTGCTTTAACTTCAGGAGTCCATTTTTCAGGAAGTCCTTTTGGCATTGGAATGCCAGTACGTTCTAAAGCATCTTTCATTCTTTGGTCATAATCTGTTTGACTATTTGCCAAGTATGCAGATTCAAGACCATCATCAATAGACTTCTGGTACTCTTTCTTAGCATTAGCCATGTTTTGAGTTGCAGTCGTTTGAAGAAGTTTTGCTTTATTTGCTAAATCACCATAAGTCTTGTCATCTCCCATTGCACGAGCAATAGTTGCCTGTTTCATCATCTTTTGAGATTCAGAAAAGTCTTGCTGAGAATTCATTAATTGTTGATTTAACAATCCAGAAGAAGTTGGAACTCCATCTGGTGTTTGTAATGAAATTCCTGGAGGCATCATACTCTTAGCCATTCCAGCTAAAGGTTGTGCTCCAGCTTGCATTCCTGCAGTTTTAGCTCCACCCAACTCTTGTTGAGCTTCTTTCATGGCTTGTTGTTGTACGTCTAGCTTTTGTTGCTCAATATCATACTTCTGAGGAGCCATACCACCTTCACGATATGCACCGTAGGGGTCAAAGCTAGAAGCTAAATTAAATAATTCGGTTCCAATTCCTGCTGCCATAATAGTTCCTTAACTTACAGAAGGGGATGATTGATTATACTGAGAGTACAAAGTCTGTAGTGGGTTTAATACGTTTCCAGCACCACCAGCAATACTTTGCCAACCACCTAATTGACCACCTAATTGACCAGCAATTAAACCAGCCTGTGAAGTAGCACCAGTAGCAGGAGATTGATTAGCACCTGACAATGTAGATAGGTTCTGTAGTTGTTGTTGGTATGTTTGAGAAGCTAAATTCTGTCCATATTGTTGACCTTGTAACAAAGCACCACCTGAGACTAATCGTCCTTGTGCTGCTTGTTGAGCCTGTAAACCTTGCATACCTTGTGACAAGTTAAATTGGTATCCAGGAGTCTGAGTAACAGACTGTGGGTTCATTAATAGGTTCTGTAATTGTGAAGCAGCTTGTCCACGATACTGAGCATAAGGGTCAGCTTGTAATTGACCAACTTGTTTACCAGCACCTAATGATTTAATTCCACCAGCAATCTTTCCTACGCCACCAACAATGTCAGCACCAGTTTTAGCATATCCAAGCATCTGTGATAATGTGCTTGCTTGTGCTCCTGAACCAGTAGCTGCAGCAATCTCTTGTGGAGTAGCACCTGACAAATAAGACAACATTCCAACTGGGTCAGAAGAGGCTTGAGCAGCCGCTAACATTTCAGGTGTGAAAGATGAGGCTGCACCTGCTCCAGAAGTAGCACTACCCAATCCAGAAAAACCTGCAGAAGCAGAACCTGATACACCAGCTAAATCAGCAGCAGTCGTAGCAGCGGGAAGTCCTAATCCTTCAGCAGTAATGGCACCAGCTTGAATAGCCTCGGCAGCAGAAGAATATCCCAATCCTGCGGCAGTAGCATCAGCAGAAGCAACTAATCCAGCATCTAGTCCAAGAGAAGCACCACCAGTAAACGCAGCAGCACCTAAAGCACCTAATCCTGCCCATCCACCTGGGATTGAAGACCCAACAAATTGGTCAAAACCTGCTCCCAAATTACCAATGTCTTGAGCAACGCCTCCAACTGCATTACCAACACTGGAAGCTACATCTCCAACGCCACTAAAAAAACTGCTGACTGAATCACTCATGTTTCATCCTAGAGTAGTTTGGTATATAATTTCTCATAGAATCTATACCCTAAATATTCGAACAATTTAGAATTATCTAGATACACCTTAGTACCAAAGATAATCCTGTCTATTTTTTTCTCTCTCATTGCTTGTTCAGCGTATTGGAACAATTTTATCCCAATTCTACCTTGTCTATAAGGCTTCATTAGATAATAAATGTCTTCATGTGCTACTTTACAAGACTTATAGTGCATATGGGTATTAATGAAGAACATTATGTACCCAATTAATTCATTGTCTTTACGACAGGTTATTAAGCTGATTTTACCAAGTTTTTCAAGAAGAAGGTATGTTTCATAGTCTGGTTCAAGTGGTACAGACTTCTCTACTGCCAATTCTTCATAATGCTCTGGATAAATGGCTTTAAGCTCATCTATACACTTAGAATAGGCTTCTTCTTGGTAAGTTATCACGTATCCCCCGATTCCACGTCTACTTCGAAATATTCGAGTCTCAATGGTACGTTATCTTGGTGAAGTAAGTCAAATGACCTTCTACGCCCTTGTCCTAGTCTATGGACTTCGGATTTAGAGGTATTGAGATTGACGTTCTGCCACGCAGAATATGTTTGATAATCATCTGAGGTATATCGTAATAGGGCATAAGAATCAATTTTATCTCCTACTACTTGGACACTTCTCCAGAACTTACGTAGGTTAGTACCGCCATCTATTAATGGGGTACGAGCTAATACGGTAATAGGATTGCCATCATCTTGATATGTATTGGGGTCAAACTCATAGACCTTACCATTGGTTTGATGTTGGATTAAGTCCATATCCTGATACTTGGTATAGAACTGACCCTTAAAATAACCTTCTACGTTATTTTCAGTGGAAGTCCAGTATGTCCAGCCGTTTTGAGCAAAATCATATACTAGGGTATACCCTAAGTCTCTAAGGGTTAATACGTATAATGAATGCCCTGATGTCTTAATACTAAAGGCATAAGCAGAGTCAGGATTACAGTTATTGATAATCCTCTCAATATACTGATTAGAGATAATTTGAGGAGTCTGGCCTGACATAGCCATCATTTGAAAGCCCTTTTGGTGGCTTGTACCCATCCAAACAAGGGTATTGTCCATTTGTACTAAAGAATCTTCTGCTGCTACACCAAACTGAATTACAGAGTTCTGGTAAGGAAGGAATGGACTGCCTGGGCTTACACCTGCATCGTAGAAGAACTCAATATGATGAGACCCCATCGTAACGATGTAATTAATAGTTCTACCAATACACAATAATGGGTCGGCATCAGACACCACGCCAAGATAGTTAATGGCTTGCCAAGTCGTAGGGTCTTCCACGTTGCTGTTATACAACAGTCCTTCGGGAGTTCCAACAACATAGTAACCGTCTACGAAAACAGCACCTGATACAGTAGTACCAGGATAAGAGGTAGTAAAGGTAAGAGTAGAGGTAGCAGAAGAGGCAGCATTTTGTGATAACGTCAGAGACGCTCCAAATACGGTTAGAACATAAGTACCAGCAGGGATTCCCGTGCCAGTAACCACTTGACCAACCTGAATTGCAGGGTTAGCTGCAAACAATGTTACCGTAGGACTACCACTAACAGTCGTACCACTTTCGGTCGTTATGGTGCCAGATAAATCCAAAATGGTGCTTGTTGCAATGGTATAGACATATCCATGCTTTTCATTTTTAAAAAAAACTTGAGTTTGGTCTACCGAGTAAATAAAGTCATATTCATCTGTGCCATCAACAGGGGTAGGGTTAGCCACTCCATTGTCATAGAACGTAGTTCCAATAATAGTAAGTAAGTGGCTACCAGCGGCAAATATACCAAGTCCTTCTCCTGCAGTTAGAGTCTGATAAGTTTTGAGTCCTGGACGCTTAACGGCTGCAATAGATTCTTTTTTCTCTACTTCAATAATCGCATTGCCTAGCTTTGAGTCCTTGTCTAAGGTTCCGTCACGACTACCAATGTTATGAGCAAGTGGAATGCGGCTAATCGCCATAATTAGTTCCTAAAACGATATTCGGGCGAAAATGATGTAGAAGCCTCTTCTTGGCTCCAATCTGTCATTACTTCTTCATATTTAGCGGCACGTTGAGCTAGTTCAGCACGTACTTGTGCAGGAACACCATACTCAAGGGCTAACTGGTCAGCCAAGCCAAACTTTAATGTATTGAACCATTCCGATGGAAACTGCGGAATTGCGCCTGGAGTTAAGATGTCTTGAATGGGCTGTTGAACTTGTAAGTGAATAGTCCATCCATCGGCATTTGGGTTGTTAAATACATACAATACGCCATTACCTAGCTGTGGGTCATAATAGACCTGATTAGGGATGCCAGAAGAGGGTTTATAGCCCTGTTGCATATACTCTTGACGTGAGATGACTTGAAGGGTTGTATCGTTTTGCTGTGGGCTTCTAATGAACGCCATAACCACTCTTAAAGGACGGTCACAGATAACATCTCCAGTTGGGCCTAATTGATAGACATATTGACCAGCAATCATAGGTACTTGCAAGTCTTCAACTAACCATAAGGGTAAACCCTTAGTCTGCAATTGCTTGATGTATAGATTTAATGCTTGAGCACAGTTTGCATAGTCTTCAGGACTAGGTTCGTCTCCAGCACCAATAACACCTAAAGTACGCAATGAAGCATTGATTACTTGGTCTCGATTAATGGTATAACTTGTTGGCATATTAAACTCCAACCTTTGTTTTGAGTTCTGAGATTTCTACTGCTTGTGCTTCAACAACAGCTTTAAGCTCTTTAATAGCACCAACTAAGTAAGCAGTCATGTCATTTTGCCAGCCTATAGACAATGTTTCGTCTGTAATGAACTTGGCTTCTGTTTCATTTGGAGCGTGACCTTTTACGGCATTAGGAATAATTGTTTGAACTTCTTGTGCAATAAAGCCAACGGTAGGCTCAGTAGTATCAATGTTCCAAGAATAAGTTACTGGATTTAAAGCGGTAATCTTATCCAATGAACCTGTTAAAGGAGCTACATTAGATTTAAGGCGTGCATCTGAAATACTTGCCCATGAACCACCGCCTGTTTTTTGTGCAGTTCCATCGCCAGCAAAAATATATTCATTAGCAAAGCTACCAGCATTATTAAATGCTAAATAATAGGCTTGATTTGCTAATGCTGTGCCAGTAGCGTTATAGTAAAGTGAGTTATAAGAGTTTCCAGTGTAGGAATTGTAAAAGTTGATAGCAGCACCATTAAAACCAATTAACATAGAGTTAGATGTGGTCGAGCCGCCTACATTAATACCACTAGTAGGTTGGAATAAATTAGTTCCAGTCCAAGTATTGTTAGAGCTTAATAAACCTGTTCCAGGTGTTGCCCAAGTTCCATCATTGCGTAAGAATGTTGAAGTAGAGCCTGTAGGTGCAGCAACTGTATAACTATTCCAAACTAAATTGCCACCTAGTTTTAATGGATATGTACCTGAAACAGTTACATCGCTAGGACTCAATACCATTACATCATTTGCGCCTGTACTACTTACGGATAGGTGCATATTACCGCCACTATTGTAAATAGAATTGTATTGAGATAAGTTGTACGCAGTTGAGTAAGCAGTGCCCCAAGGATTAGCTAATGTACCTAACGTCATTCCACTTGGGGGTTGAATATAACCTGTGCCTACATGGATACCACAATCAGCAATCTGTGTACCACCAGCATTGTTAAATGTAGCAATGTTACCTGCAGCAGAACCAGAGTATGCTTGTGTAACCAATGGGAAACCATCAGTAGTAGATAAAGCAAAAGTACCGCTAGATACAATAGGACTTCCAGAAACGGCCAAGCGTGTTGAGCCAGCAGATAAACCAACGCTAGTTACACCGCTTCCGCTACCGCCAGGCATACCAGGATTTAACTGTACATATTTATCAGTACCTGTTCCTAAGTCTTGAATACCGCCTGTTACGTTTCCGTTAACATCTGCACCAATAATAGCGTAATGATTGATTGTGCCCGCAGCTACTAAAATACCGTATGCTTGATAGTTATAACCAGCACCCTCCCATCCTGAGCCGTATTTACCGCCAATAACTGTAATATCACTGCAAGTACCATCAATGGCTAAACCATTATATAAAGCAGAACCTTGCATTGAATTGCTCATTACTTGGCAATTTACAAGACCAATATTGGTTGCACCTTGAAGATAAATACCGTTTTGTTTGTTATTAATTGCTCTAAAATTAGTAATAGAGAAAGCATTACATTGAGCGGCTAATTCCATACCATGATTAGTACAAGTAGAACCCCAGCAGTTAATCATATTAACTTGTTCTATTCTTCCACCATTGGAGAAGAAAGACCAACCAGTAGTTGTACAAGTATCACACAATACTGTGTCAAAAAAGCAGTTTGATACGTTTTGTGAACTTCCTGGGTAAGTAGTGAGACCTTTATTTGAAGAAATAATGTCTACAGTATCTACATAAATACCAGAACCTTGGTAAATAAAGATACCAGAGTTAGAACATGAGCCGATAACACCAGTAGAAATAAAAATGTCTTGTGGCTGTGCTCCTGCTGCACCAATTAAAATACCAAATGTGCAAGTACTGATTTCAAAGTTATCTACATAGTTTTCAAACTCTGAACCACCACCATCAAATGCAATGCCAGTATATAGTCCATAACCTACCAGAATATTAGTTGCTCGTACATTGTCACAGTTGGTAAAATGAATACCAGCACCTGCTACTTGAGATGTACTGGCTGTAATGCTCATATCTTGAACACCACCACGAGCTACGCCACCAAAAGAAATAATATCATTAGAAGCAATATAAGTACTAAGGGTTGTTGCGCCTTTACCTGCACCAGCTAATGTAATATTATTATGTGTAATGTTTAAAGTTGAAGAAACTTTATATGTACCAGCAGGGAAGTAAACAGTACCACCAGTAGAAGATAGTGAATTAATAGCTGCTTGAATAGCCGTAGTATCATCTGCACTACCATTGCCTACGGCACCAAAGTCTTTAACAGAAATAGATTCTTGTAATTTAGCTTGTACGGTTGTTGTTACAGCACCAGTAGCCCCTTCATTATAAGTAACTTGAGCAGCAGTAGGAGTAGTAGGACTTACAGATGCTAATTGATTAATAGCCCCTTGTACGTTAGTAGCTGTAACAATACCTACAGGAGTGCTAGTAATAGCGGTAGCAGGTAATGTAGTTGTAGGAGGAGTAATTAAGGCTTCCAAGCCAGCAGCAGTGATTCGTAATTGTACGTTATCACTAATACTAAATGCTTGTGGAGTAGTGCCTTCTGCGCCACGAACAACGGTTAATACATCTCCAACACGAGCAGTACACTGCACAATTTCCATTTGCTCATTATTAACAAGACTAATTAAAGTCAAATAGAAATAATTTCCTCCAGTAGGATTTGGGAATAGTCCACCTGTTCCTGCAGTAACTTGAATTACTGTATCTGTTGGTATGATAGACGCAGCTAAAGCCGTGTAAGCATTGTTTGTAAAAAGTGGAATACCCATAATTTATCCTAGTGTATATGTGTTTGGTGAATAGCCATTTACCTGTTGGCTTACATTGAATATTCTAACAAATTGGTCTGGTGCTTGAGGTCTAGATACAGGCACAGACTGATTGTCTCGAACACCCTTAACATAATCTTGTGGTTGGCGAGGTTCCCAATCATAGCTACATACGTACAAACCATCCCATCTTAGTTTTAATTGGGAAAATTTATATTTATGACCACAGGCATCGCATATTGCGTTCCAGTCGCCATTACGTAAGTAGTCTGCGTGGCCCATTATAAGCTCGTAGGTGCATATACTGGGACGTCACCAGTACAAGTGTAAGTATTGCCTTGATTGGTTGTTACAGTCATAATCAACCGATAGACAGTATCATCAAAACCACCAATAACCCTTTGAGTAGCTTTGCCTAAGCTAACGACAGGGCTTCCAGATAGAATGGCAGACGGATTAGGGTCTATACCTTGTTCTGTAACTGCTGTACAAGTAGCAGTGCTAATGGTTTCCCCAGTATTTAATACAGGGTTAAAATCGAACGAAAACAGTTCGGATTCTGTTGTGTATTTATAGCTAAATTGGCTGCTCATCTTTGAACCTTATTATTGCCTTTGTTAATCAGTACAGTTCTTTGTTTGTACAATTCTACAGCCCTATCTTTTAGGTTCGCCAAAAATGTAAATCTTACATTTGCCCCTAAAATCGGAACCAATCCAGCTATTAATGATGCTATTATATTTGAAAATGCTGTTAATAGAACAGTAAATCCTCTAGTTATTTTCACTGTAACGGTAGACACTACAACTAACATCTTTCCACGTGCTCTAGTGATAGACACTGCTGAATTAGAAAGAACTGATAAAAGTCTATAGAATGCTTTTTGCACTGCAATAGTAGCTGTCTCTGTGACAGTAATCTTAATAGTCTTTAAAATAGACTTAATTAAAGATACTGCACCAGTCACGAATACAGTTAACTTTTTACCTACAGCTTTTAAAATAGAAGCAGTAGAAGTAGACAATACCGAGATTAGTTTGCTTAGTGACAATACTTTAGTAATAGATACAATAGCAAGAGAAGTTACTGCTAGGTTTACTAGATGTTGACCTACAGTATTAAGCACCACAATAGTGTGCTCTACAACAGTAGTCATTATCTTACCAATAGACAGTTGTATAGAAACAACACTTGTGCTAGTTACAGCAAGTAATTTACCTCGTAATGTACCAATAGTAACTGCTGCTGTAGAAAGTACGCTTAAAGCCACTAAATTGGCCTTAGAAGCCGTTATTGAGACTGTGGCAGTAGCAGATACTACCAAGCTCTTTAAATGAGCTGTAATCCTTGTTATAGTGGCTACAGAGGTACTTAAAACACTCAATGTCCTCAAATAAGCTATTACACGGCTAATAGTAGCTGTAGAAGTGCTGGTAACGCTTAATGTTTTTAAATATGCTACAACACGGCTAATACTGACTGTAACAGTACTTAATACGCTCAATAGCTTCGTTACGAGCTTACTACTAAGACTCGTAAACGGAGCAGAGGATATAGGGTTATTACCGAACATTAGATAGTAATAGTTGTGCTACCAGTAGGTGTAGGTGCTGGCTGATTAGACCAAGTATCTTTAGGTTGTGGTGGGATTACCGATGTATAAGTAGGGCTAATTGCAATAGCTCTAACCTGACTTCTCCAACTAATAAATTCAGCTTGGTTAGTCAAATAAGGGTTAGATTGTTGGGAATCAGCAACGCTAGGAATCGTTGTCCAATCTGTAGAAGATAGCAATGCTTGTGCTTGTGCGCCAATCTGAGCCGCTATAGAAGCCTGATAAGCCGCTAACTGCTCTGGAGTCATATCTTGCACTTGGACTGTATAAACCCAGTCTAAAGGCTTTTCAGGGTCAGCTACAAGGATATAAGGTGCTACTGTAGTTAAGACTTGAGTAGTTTGGTCATACGGCAAATAGGTATTGACATACATACATGAGTTCTCAGCCATCCATTCAGCAGTTGGGCCAGAGCTAGGAAAAGAAGTATTTGGAAACAGAGCTTGGTAATCACCAACTTGTTCTACTGTTTGTCCATTAACGATTGCGATTAACATAATTATTCCTTAGTAAGTCGGTAAAGATGCTGTTGGTACTGTGTAAGTTGTGCCTGTATATCTAGCGTAACCTTTAGTGATTCGTAGGTCATCAACATAACCATCTAACCAGTCTGCACTTCCAGTTGAGCCAATGTAAACAGGAGTTGCAGAAGGAGATGTTGCAGCTATTGACCCAGTTCCTACTCTACTTCCATTGGCGTATAAATTAACAGTTCCACCACTTCTTACCCATGCTATATGAGTCCAAGTAGATAAAGGAATTGTTCCAGAAGGGCTATTCACACCACCTGTACCATTATAATAAGATATTTTTCCAGGGGCAGAGCCATTTCCACCAATATCACAATTTTGATTGTTTCCTGTTGGGAAAAATAACCTAGCTTGTGCAGTTGATTGATAAGAGTTTAAATAAACCCAACATTCAACAGTAAAGTCACCACCATCTAAAGCGTATTGTGGAGAAGAAGGTAAATATAAATCATCGGTTGTGCCATTAAACTTTAAACTCCCTGTCCCATACTTCTTAACACTTGTGCTTACTTGTGCAGAGCCTACTGTTTGTAGGTCGTTTTGCATAGCAAGGTCAGGGATGCCAGCGTTAGTCATGCTAGTAAGAAGCTGAGTGTTTGTAATAGCTGTTAATGGCGCTGTTGGCGGTGTAAAGTTTGAATTGTAAATGGCAGAACCAGTTACTCTTAAATTAGAAATGTACCCTGGAAAACCCCAACTACTTCCACCGCCAGAATCTCCGCCAATCGTATATGTTGCAGTTCCACTATAGCTATTAGAGCCTGTTGCAGTGCCTATAGACGAACCATTTATATATATGGTATATGTTGTGCCATTGCGAACTGCTGCAAGATGATACCAAACACCAGCAGTCGGTATCCAAGTTACAGATATTTGATTTGCAGTTCTATCGCTTAAAACAAGTTTATTTGCGCTATAAGTTCCGCCATCATAATAAAAACTTGGAGTGTATGATGCTTGACCATCAATAATGCCTACTGCGTTGCTTGGTACAGAAGCGAAATTAACCCAACATTCAATGGTAAAGTTTCCAGTACCAAACGATAAAGCTGAAGTAGAAGGTACAGTTAATGAACTACTTCCATCAAAGTATCCACTTCCACCTATTACGCTAGTAGAGTATGGTGCTGTTGGGTTAAATGGTGAGAAGCGTTGGACAGCTAAACCACTATTAACAACGGATAATGCAATGTTATTTGTGCTGTTATCAATAAATCGATTTGATTGGCAAGTAAGTAAAGATGTGCCAGAAACTGCTGTTAGCGGAGATGTTGGAACTGTAATTGTGGTGTTGCTGTATCCGTATACATCAGTACCTTTAACAATTCTCATATTGCTTATGTAACCAGTAAATGGATTTACACCGTAAGGAGAGTATGCTGTTGCACCAATAACTTGTTTTGAGTCGGTATAGCTAGTTGCGTCTGTAAATGTGCCATCTCTTGAACCATTAATGAATACAGCACATTGATTTGACCCAGTTCCGCCACGAACTAAAGCAACATGAGTCCAAGTATTTGCAATTAATGAGGTGCTAGATGTATAAACAGTACCACCATTTGCAACAAGAAAAAATTTAGCAGAAGTATTAATTATTGTTGTAAAGTACGCACCATTTCCCGCTGGTCTACCATCATAAATACCATTTGCTACAGAGACCGTTGAAGGGTTTACCCAACATTCAAATGTATAGTTTCCTGTTCCAAAGTTACTTACGCCTGTTGCTGCGGATGCTAAAAATGCGCTTTGGTTAAAATAATTACTCCACAATGGCCCGTAAGGACTAAAGCTACCCTGTGTAGTATTGCCGTTACGAGTAATCGTAAAGTTATTGGTCGAGCTATCTAGGAATGTATTGTTCTGTGCGCCATTAGTTCCATCACCATTTAGTAGTAATGAAACATCATAGAAATAGGGGTCTGCTGGGGCAGAAGCACCACTAGCAGCACTTAATAGGTCACGAACTGGCATATTAAGCCATCGCCTTTCCTAAAGTGAACGATTCATAAGTAGTACCACCATCAATCGTATAGAAACCTAATACATCTACTCCTGAAGCCGTCAATGTAGGAGCAGTACCGCCAGCCCATTTAACGCCTGAAAACCAGTTTACTGTAGCTGAACCACCATTAGTTAATTGCAGGATAAAGCTGTTTACTGTTCCGCTTGATGCGGCATTACTAATAGTAAAAGTCGTAGTACCTGAGATAGTCTTAGTAAAGTAGTTACCAGCAGTTAAGTCAATAGCACTTGCAGAGATAGCGGTAGATGTTTCTTTTATGCCTGTTCCTATTGGAGTAACTAAGGTAGGGCTAGTAGCTAAAACAATGTTTCCAGAACCACTAACTCCTGCCGCTAAGGCAGTTGCCACATTAGTGCCTAAACCGCTAATTCCTGTTGATACTGGTAAACCAGTACCATTAGCAAGATTATAGGTATCGCCAGATTGGATTTCTTCAATCGTGGTCGAGTTAATAACTAGGGGTAAACGAGCAGTCATAATAATCCTTAACTAATAGGTACTTGTGTTGTTGAGCCACCGCTAAGCAATACGCCTAAGTAGCCGTTAGAAGTTGGAACTTGAGTGGTAGAACCACCTGATAGCAATACCCCTAAATACTGTGTGCGATTAGACCATGTGGGGCTTGAGGAATTTCCTTGGCTAGTTAATATTTGTCCAGTAGTACCAAAGTTAGATGTGCCAGTAATGTTGGTATTTAAACCAATGGAACCCGTAGCATTAATGACATGGGCTGATTGGCCTGATGTTCCCCAAGATAAGTAAGTCTTATAACCATTACCAGAGCCTAAAGTTATATCGCCATCGTGACCAGAAAAATAAATTCCATTATTTAAGCTAAAAAAGTCAGCAGGTGTGCCTGAACTAAATACAGAAGAATTTATGCCAAACTCACCGTAATATGATGAGTCTGTTCCTAAGTCATTGCTTAGAACATAATTGGTAGAAGCTCCAGCAGTATTTGATTTGTTTTGCAAAATAGATTGCAAATAACTTCCTGATACGGTTGCGCCTGAAGCATAACTTGTATTAGAACCATTAAAAGATAATACTGGTGTAGTGCTAGTTGTAGAACTAGATGCTAATTGTGGAACTGTTACTGTTCCTAATGAGTCCTGAATGACTGCTTTTTTAGCTGTATAGTCACACCATACATCTTGTGTCCCACTGGAAAAGTTTACCAATGAGCCTGAATTAGAAGAGGACAGTACAGTAGTTCGGGCAAGTGTTGTGCCTCCACTACCGACTGTACCAAGACCTACTTCCCAGTTAGCACCTGATTGGTCAGCAATAACATAGTAGGTCGTATTGTTGGCTCCAACTCCAGCCGAAAAAGATTGATATTCTGTTTGCGCTCCTAAAAGCGTAACAGTTCCAGTACCAGGACTAGAACACGATTCTTTAACTCTATCAGCTAGAACGAGAGCCATTTAATGCCTTTATTAACTAAATTGAACTTTGAATGTAAAAGCAATACTGTCACCGCTATTTAAAGCAATACCAGTAAAGTC
>Ga0214165_1001104_pt1 | contig 15887 bp, 13 predicted proteins | sample TroBogypolimnion_34_FD_153004 | JGI IMG/M metagenome (GOLD analysis project Ga0214165, IMG submission 153004) | Freshwater microbial communities from Trout Bog Lake, WI - Practice 03JUN2009 hypolimnion v3 | ecosystem: Environmental > Aquatic > Freshwater > Lake > Hypolimnion/Profundal zone ... | reverse complement strand
GAGGCAAAACCGAGGAGCGCAGATTGAGCGGCAATCGAGCCGCCTTTTCTTTGGATACTTTCTAAAGGCTGCGCAAAAGAAAGTATCTCGCCCTCGGGTGCGAATACCCGATTCAAACAATCGTCGCGATAGCAACCTCATTATTTGTTTTTTATAAATCGTTGTGACTGCTTAACATCAGTTAATAACATATCCCAGATTTAATTTTGGGCGCATATGCCCTAATTATGGTATATTTTTTATACTATGATTATATTTGAGTTTGATCAAAATAAAAGCGAAGCTAACCTAAAAAAGCATGGCATTGATTTCATCGATGCACAACAGCTTTGGAATGACTCTAATCTTTTAGAAATACCCGCTAAAACAATTGATGAACCCCGATCTTTAATTATAGGCAAGATTACCCATAAATATTGGTCTTGTGTTATTACATACCGAGACAAAAATATTAGAATTATTTCAATGCGTCGATCTCGACAAGAAGAGCTGAACCTTTATGAAAGCTAAAGAGTTTGATAGTCAATTTGATAATGATGAATGTATCCTAGATGCTCTTGATTTATCGAAAGCCAAAAGAGTGTTACAAGATCAAAAAAGAGTGAATGTTGATTTTCCAACTTGGATGATTGAATCTTTAGACAAAGAAGCTAATAGAGTAGGAGTCACTCGCCAATCTATTATAAAAATCTGGCTGGCAGAGCGTCTTGAACAAGTTGCGGCGAGCAAAGAAGCTCAGATTAGCCATTAAATAATTCAGCAACGCATTGATTTTAATTAAATTGCTTTTTAATTGTTTACTTAACAAATAGCAATAACTTGGTTATGTTTTATCATGCTGGCGCATCGTGTATTATGTAAGCGCATAAAAATTGCTGACTAAATAACGTAAAACATCTAAGCACACACCTAATAAAACAATAGCTTATGAAGATACTCAACATCAATTTCAAAAACATTAACTCACTGGAAGGTGAGCATAGCGTCGATTTTGAACTAGCGCCTTTCACCGACACCGGAGTTTTTGCGATCACAGGGCCCAATGGCTCTGGAAAATCGAGTATCTTAGATGTTATTACCTTGGCGCTATATGGTGAGACTTTTCGCTTTAATCGTCCTGCTGATCATGTTATGACGCAACAGACCAACGATTGTTTTGCGGTGCTTGAGTTTTCCTTAGATGGCGAAAAATACCGCTCTACTTGGTCTGCACAGCGGGCAACAGATGATGCCAACTCTGCATTATTAGCCATTGAAATGAGCTTATCGCGCAGCTCCGATGGCGAATTATTAGCCCAAACGCCACAACAAGTTTGTGCACAAGTAGCCGACATTACCGGCATGAATTTTCGTAGCTTTACCCGCTCAATCTTGTTGGCACAAGGTGATTTTTCTGCTTTTCTAAATGCTCTGGACAATGAGCGCATGGATATCTTAGAAAGAATCATCGGCAGCGACATTTATGCTGATTATAAAAAAGACTTATTTGATAAGGCCGATAAAGCGCAACAGACCTTAGATCGATTAAAACAAGAGCTAGATAGCATTGCTTTTATGGATGCAGGCAAACAAGAGGCTTGCATACAAGATTTACATGATTTTACTGAGCAACTCACTGAGTTGCGGGAAGATCAACAGCACACTAAGCAACAACAGGCTCAATTAGTGGCTATTTCTACGCTTAAAACAAACATTAGCCATCAGGAAAACGATCTAAAAACAGCCCACAGCCAACTAGCCGATCTGCAACTAAACCTTAGCAAGCTCAGCACTAGCCAAGATGCCTTAGTCTTTAAAGACGATATTAATGCTATTGCAGAAAAACAGCAGCTCATTCAACAAAAGCAGGCCAGCTTAAATGATTTACAAATCGAACTTAGCCAGCTTAAAGCTCAACTAGGCTCTGAACAGTCCGCACCTGAAGCCTTAGCTTATCGCTCATTCAGTGAGCAACAACAGACTTTAGATAAAGTAAAGGGCCAGCTAAGCCAAACCGACTTAACGATTCAAACCGAAACCACAACATGGCAGTCTTTATCAGAGCAATATGGTGATAAACAGGCCACACTAGCTCAACTAGGGCAATGGCTGCAAGACCATGCGCTTGATGAAGCCTTATTAACCGACTTTCCTGAACTAGGCGTCTTAAAGAAATGTCGCGCAGAATTATTGGACACTAGCAAAAAACAAACGACATTTGGTAAACATTCTAAAAAAGCGCTAACAAGCTTCAAAAACAATACCGCCTCTCTGGCCCTAGAACGACAAAAACAAGCTGAACTCCATCAAAAAATACCTTTAGAAAAGCAAGAGCTTATTGAGCTAGCTGAAGGTCATAATACCGATGACCTTGATGCATTGCGCTTAGAACAACAAGAGCGTGTCAATGAATTACAGCAGTTATACCAATTAGCTAAAAAACATAAAAAACTAACTGAGGGCGGCGGCCTGTTCTCATTATTTAAAGCGAGAGAACAGCCTGATTTTAATATTGAAGTCTTGACCATAGAGCTTGAACGCTTAAGACTGGACATGCTCCGTGAAGCCAATATTAAAAAAGTGCTTGAAGACGCTATCAGCAATGAAGCCTTGCTAAAGAAAATGGCTCCCTCTCGAGTGCATTTGGTTGATGGCAAACCTTGCGCTCTTTGTGGAGCATTGCAACACCCTTATGCCAAATTTCCACCTACACCTAGTAACTCTAAACAAGCTTTAATTGATCAAAAAGCTAAAGTTCGGGCCTTAACAGAGAAAATTAGTACGGCTGACAGCCATATCAATATTGCCCAAAAACAATTAGAAAGAAACTCTGTTAGAAATACACTACGCCAACAAATTAGAGCCGAATGGTTAAACCTATGTAATCGACTTAATGTAGCAAGCCCTGATCTTGATATTACAAAATTAGCTTTAATGCAGGCACTCATACAAACAGAAAACGATGAGCTCGCCAACACGGTACATTTCATCAAACGCTATCGTAACAAACAAGCCGATATCAAAAAAGCTAAGACGCTACTAGTTGATTGCACAGCGGCTATTGCTCAATTACAAATAAGTATTGAGCAACTGAGCTCAAGTAATGAAGGTTTAACTCAAGAACAAATAGATCTCGCCACAGCGCTAACGGCTTATCAAGAGCAAGAACGACAACTAGCCGACCAAGTACTCGCACAACTCACACGACTGGGCGAAAAAATGCCCAACTATGGTCAAGAAGATGCCTTATTCGATAAACTTAATGCCCGTAGACAAGACTATCATGGCTATGCTTTCCGCCATAAAAGCTTGCTAGAAGAATTAGCCTCCTTAGAAGCTCAACAAACGGCCAGCCAAGCAGAAGTGTTGCGTTGCAATGAACTAGCCCTTATCTATACTGAACAGCTACAAAAAGAAGAAGTCATCAGTCTACATTTGGCCTTGATCGAAAAACAAAGGTTAATCGCAGATAAAGAACAGGCATTGGCAATACTTGCTCAAGAAATCGCAGACTTACAGCATCATCTACAAGCGAAGTTACCCACGACTTCCTTTACTAGCCTACAAGAAATTAGCGACATACTGGGGTTAATCGCTAACCAAGCTGATCTTGAACATACCCAAGCGGCATTAGAGCAACACATTAAGGATCTTAATCGTTCGCTAGCAGAGCAGCAAAACCAATTAGTGACCGAACTTGCTAACATAGATGTATCATTAAGCTTGGCAGACTTAAACACTCAACTAAAGAGCATCAACGAAAAAATAGACATCGCCGACATGGAGGTTTTACATCTACAAAGACAACTCGACGATCAACAAGCTTTGCAACAATACTACGAATCAGTATCCTTGCAATGGCAGCAACAAACCGCGATTTCTCAACCCTATTTTGCTGAAGTTGCTTTATTCGCTACTGAAAGTGACGGCATGGCCTTTAGGCGTCGCGTTCAACAACGCATAGCGGATCAATTAATATCTCAAACCAATGCCTTATTAGAAAAGATCAGTGGCCGGTATTATTTACGTAAAGGCCATAGCGAGCAAGGTTTAGCTTTAGAAATTGAAGATACTTATCAAGCTAATGCTCGCCGCTTACCTAAGTCCTTATCGGGCGGTGAAAGCTTTATCGTCAGCCTAGCCTTAGCGCTCGGACTTTCTGAATTGGCTAATAACGGACGCTCAGTTGATTCTTTATTTCTCGATGAAGGCTTTGGTAATCTGGATGCCGAAGCGCTTTATACCGTGATTAGCACGCTAGAAGGCTTACAGACCCACGGTAAAACCGTCGGTGTTATCTCTCATGTAGAAGCGGTACAAAAACGCATTAAAGCTCAACTACAAGTCATTAAAAAAGCTAACGGCATGGGCGAGCTTAGAAAAGCGTCCTAGCTAATACGGCTAGTGATTCTGGGAACGCTGAGCCCCAGCTCGGTGCTCATCTTTATACACATAATTAAAGATCAGCGTTTTAAAACAGCTGAAACTGTTTTACTTCAAGCACACAGAATACTTATGGCACTTTGCCGAGCTGGGGCTCGGCGTCCCCGGAAAGTTATTTGTCCCGTCTTAATTTGGTTGCCATAAATACCGATAAGCTTGCTATTTAGCATCCTTATCCAAACGCATCACTGCCCCGTAAGTCGTCTCTTTATCAAAATCATCCCAGACATACAAGGGAGAAATGATAGGCTGAGTAGGTATTGGCAAGGTCACTAAGTCAGTAACACCACACCCAGTCCTGCCCAGCATATTAACGATACCTTTAACAAAACCACCCACCAAGCCATAAAAGAAATTACTTTGATTCATAGTATTGATAACACTTTTGGGTATTTCAAGTGACGCCGTTGTTAAATTAGCCAAGGCATTAAGACCTTTATCAGTGATCTTTTGGCCATAACTTAATGGCGGCGATACTAATGTCGTATTGGCACGATTTGCTAGTATAAAACTATCAGCTTGAATCAGTGGCGTATAGACGATAAGCCAACTAGCGCATAACACCACACAAAAATACCTAACTTTATTCATATCAGAGTCTTCAGCTATGATTGGCAATAACAATTATGCTTAATGAAATGATTTAATTGACATCATATCTAATAAATATCAATAAGTTGCATCAAGTTAGGTGATTATTTTTGAAACAGGCTCGCAAAAATCCGAAGTACCAGTTGGTGTTACAACCGCGTAGCGAAATTTATATCGCTTCATAATTTGTAAACCACTGACCTGAAAAGTGGCGCGGGTGCTAGTTCCGGCATCAACCCATACTCCTTCTGTTCCATCGTCTGACTCTTTAGACATTTGCCAACGATACGCTGCCCCTCTATCTTTAGCTTTACCCACTAATTTAACATCACCTGAATGCTCACCATCAAGCGCAACCAGCTCAGCTTTAGGTTTTATGATCGGCTGTTTAGAAACATGAAACCCACTGCTTAATATACTGGTTTCATCACCTGCGGCTATACGCTCTACATAATGAGCTAAGTTTCTATAAAGCGTATCAGCTCGTTCTACTGCATCATGCAGCGCAGACATGGCTGACGGCCCACCTTCTTTAGCGGCCTGCATTGCGGCTTCTAAGGCATCGACCACCGCCGTTGCCTCGGCTTCAGGAATGTCGGGTGTAGGATATAACGGATTGCCGTACAACTGGCTGTTAACATGGCGAAAAAAGCTGATTTTCTCAGCTATAGCATATTGAGCAAAGTCGAAGACTGGTTTTGGTTTTTTCATAGCGTTACCTATCAAGTGAGAGTTATTGTTGTGTTATCAACGTTTACAAAGCCATGACTGGCTGTATTTTTTACACTTTTTGTCAGTTTGATGCTCTTCTTATCGGTTTAACGTACTTCTTGTCGGCTTGATGTACTTTTTGTCGGCTTGACGTACTTCTTATCGGTTTGATGTACTTCTTGTCGGTTTGACGTACTTCTTATCGGTTTGATGTACTTCTTGTCGGTTTGATGTACTTCTTGTCGGTTTGATGTACTTCTTATCGGTTTGATGTACTTCTTGTCGGTTTGACGTACTTCTTGTCGGTTTGATGTTCTTCTGCTCGGTTTGACGTACTTCTTGTCGGTTTGATGTTCTTCTGCTCGGTTTGACGTACTTCTTGTCGGTTTAACGTACTTCTTGTCGGTTTGACGTACTTCTTGTCGGTTTAACGTACTTCTTGTCGGTTTAACGTTCTTCTTGTCGGCTTGATGTTCTTCTCGTCAGAAGTATAGTCTAGTCGCCTTGCTCATCTCTCTATAGCCAACTGGGTCTAAAAAACGATCTGCTAAGAAATAAAACCAGCTAACTAGTTTATCAAGTGCAGTCACTAAAATAACAAATCGCTTAAAAGGCTAATAAACTCAAAAATGACATTAAAAACAAAGATGACTATAAATTAAGCTGCAGAGATTTAAATGAAATAAGATTAAAACAATCTAGTGATATCTAAATTTTTTCGAAGTATTGCACAAAGAAAATAAATAAACAAACTATTTTTGCGACTGATTTAAAATGTAGTAAGACAAACTCGTAGAATGAGTCGAGCGATAGCGAAACCCATCAGGATGGTGAAATAGTAAAACCCATTAATCACATTAGATGTTTATGATGGCTTTCGATATAAGGGCGTATGCAATACGCCCCTACGGGGCTTGTAACTCCACCCAACGAACCTTACTTTTTCAAAGCTTTTGCAAAAGCATTAGCCATTAAACTATTGATTGGCGCTGGCGCTGCTGCTTGTTTTTGCTTATGAACAGGCTTAGTAGTATTACGTTCTGATTTAATAATTTCAGAGGCATCAACCTCAGATTTCATCGATAAAGAAATACGCTTACGCAAGGCATCGACTTCCAATACTTTAACATTAACTAGATCACCGGTTTTTACCGCCTCCCTTGGGTCTTTAATAAAGTTATCTGATAAATGCGAGATATGTACCAAACCATCTTGATGTACGCCGATATCGACAAAAGCACCAAAGTTAGCCACATTAGTCACCACGCCATCTAAACGCATACCTGGCTCTAAGTCGCTCATTTTTTCGATACCGGCTTTAAAGGTCACGCTTTTAAACTCTGGCCTAGGATCACGTCCGGGCTTTTCTAGTTCTTGCAAAATATCAGTGACTGTGGGTAAGCCAAAATGTTCATTGGTGTAATGTGCAGGATTCAATGTGCGTATAAAACCACTTTGACCTATCAAGTCACGAATCGATTTACCGGTACTACTGATGATGGCTTCCACGACTGGATAAGCTTCAGGATGCACAGCAGAAGCATCCAAAGGGTTATCGCCATTCATCACCCTTAAGAAACCTGCGGCTTGTTCGTAGGCTTTATCGCCCAAGCGTGGTACTTTCTTTAATTGTTTACGATTAGCAAAGGGGCCATTTTCATCACGAAACGCCACTATATTTTCACTCACACTCGCCGACAGACCCGACACTTGTTTTAACAAAGCCACCGAAGCGGTGTTGACATCAACACCCACCGCATTCACGCAGTCTTCAACGACCACATTTAAGCCTCTTGCCAATTGAAACTGATTAACGTCATGCTGATATTGCCCTACGCCTATGGCTTTAGGATCAATCTTAACCAATTCGGCAAGTGGATCTTGCAAACGTCTAGCAATAGAAACAGCACCACGCAAGGTGACATCTAACAAAGGAAATTCTTTGGCCGCCAATTCAGAAGCCGAATAAACCGAAGCACCGGCTTCTGACACCGTTATTTTAGTAAACTTAAGCTGCTTATGATATTTCATCACCTCAGCAACTAATTGATCGGTTTCCCTAGAACCTGTGCCATTACCGATACTGACTAAATCAACCTGATGTTTATCTATGAGTTTTGCCAAGCTCACGATAGATTCATCCCATTGTTTGCGCGGTGGATGTGGATAAATAGTATCCGTCGCTAGTAATTTACCGGTAGCATCAACAATAGCCACTTTTACGCCAGTACGGATACCGGGATCTAAGCCCATAGTCGCTTTAGGCCCTGCGGGAGCTGCCAACAATAAATCTTTTAAATTACTGGCAAAAACTCGTATGGCTTCTAATTCAGCAGCTTCACGTAGTCTTAGCTTTAAATCTAAATCAATACGGGTAAATAGTTTAATTTTCCAAGCAAACCTAGCGGTTTCTGCTAACCACGCCTCAGCCGGTTTTGATAAATCTTTAATATTTAAATACTGCGCGACAAACTGAGCGCATAGCGCATGCTCGTCCTTATCCTCAACACCTGGCTTAAGCAGCAAACTTAAGAAATCTTCATTACGACCTCTGAACAAGGCTAAGGCACGATGCGAAGGAATTTTATTGATGGCTTCTTGATAATCGAAATAATCTTTAAACTTCTCGGCGGCCAGCTCTTTGCCTGCAATAACCGTGGCATGAATTATGCCTTTTTGCCAGACGCGCTCACGTAACTCCGCCAATAAGTCAGCCGCTTCAGAAATACGCTCCATAATGATTTGCCGCGCACCTTCTAACGCGGCACTACTATCTGGGACCGCTTTATCTATATCGATATAGATAGTCGCCACTTGTTCAGGAATTAAGTTTCTATCGTCTAATAAGGCATCCGCTAAGGGCTCTAAACCTGCCTCACGGGCTATCTGTGCTTTAGTACGACGCTTAGGTTTATAAGGCAAATATAAATCTTCCAACAGGGTCTTAGTTTCTGCTTCAGAAATCGCTTGCTCTAAGATAACTGTCAATTGGCCTTGAGACTTAATGCTGTCCAATATGGTTTTTCGCCTATCATTGAGTTCACGCAAATAAATTAAGCGCTCTTCAAGTTGCCTAAGCTGAGTATCATCTAAGCCACCGGTTACTTCTTTCCTATAACGAGAAATAAAAGGCACTGTTGCCCCTTCATCCAACAAGGCCACTGCGGCACTCACTTGTTTACTATTAACAGATAATTCTTCAGCTATGCGTTGGATGATGTCCATTTCTTAACTTCTTAAGGCGATTTAAAATGGATCTATTGTAACAGCTTCATCAAAACTATTACTCTCAGACATCCCTATAAACAATCAATTAAACATGTCTTTGCATGAACCGTATAGGTATTACTACGGATTGTTAAGCTTTTGTTTTCCTATAAACTGGGCTGCAAACATTATCCTAAATAACATTTATCAAATTTTAAATAGACTTATGTCAATCTCAGACTCAAACACAACACCAGAAATAAGTAGTACTCTTGAAGGCAATCACTTATTTATCGATGATGAAGCAAGCCAAGTATTCTTGACAACGGCAAGCTATATCAACTGCCTTCATTATGATGAACTTTTACTAAAGTTAAGAATACGAGAAATTAATAAGATTTTTAACTTATAAACCTACATCATTCATCCACATTAACCTAAGTCATTTAATTTAGACAGACACCTTACTCTAAAGAGTATTGCACTAAAGAAACCTAGAACAAAGCCTATAAGCTTAGTATAATCAAGGGCATTTATTATATAGCCCGTTGCGCCTATACTTACCTCTCATTACCTCATGAGATAATAGTCATCTATCCTTTGTGCTCTTAACACTATCTCCTTGATTATGACGACTACCCCAGTCAATTCGCCGTCCAAACCATCGTTTTTATACGGCTCCGTAATTATCAGCACGGTCATTATATTAACTAACGCTCTGCTCATAGCGGTACTACTACTCGCTCATCAACAATGGGCTATCGCATTAACCACCACCCAAACGATTTTACTTAGCAGCTTATTAAGCTGCTTGGTATTAACACCATTCATTCATTACTATTTGTTAAAACCTTTACGCTTAGAAATCTCCACGCTACAAACACACTTTGATGAAAAAACTCATGAAAACCAGCAGCTATTTGAAGCACTAGACGACTATGCGCCGATTAGCTTATCTGATTTATCAGGTCGTATTATTTACGCTAATACCTGGTTTTGTGAAATAACGGGATATAGCGAACGAGAACTACTGCAACAAGAACACAATATCATTAACCTTAATTACCAAGATCCTAAATTCATGCGCCCAGTCTGGCGCACCCTTAATCAAGGCGAAGCTTGGAAAGGAGATGTTTGCGATAGCACCAAACAAGGACGTATTTATTGGGTTGATAATACCTTGATTAGAATGTATGGGCCTGACGGCAGGCCTAAACAATATGTTGCTATTCGTCGTGACGCAACGCAAGCTAAGAAAAATGAAGCAAATCAATTAGTATTACAGCATCTACTCAATACGAATATTGATATGCTGATGATCACCGATGCGACCGGTTACATTATCACCATCAATAGCGCCTTAGCTCATTTTAGTGGCTGGCAACAAGAGCAATTGATCGGGCAATTGCCTGAGATTATGAGCTCACCTTATACCGATGCAAACAAATTAGCCGAGATGCAGCAAAGTCTTCAACAAGGTCAAGCGTGGAATGGTCGTTTACTAAACTTATATCATAAGCAGCTATCAGATTCGGGTGAACCAGCAGAATATTGGGTAGAAATTGACATCACTCCCCTACATAGCCCTAAAAATGAGTTTATAGGCTGCTTGCAAGTTCAACAAGACATCACCGCTGCCGTCCTCAAAGAACAATCACTACTCTTAGAAAATGCAGACAACGCCGTCTATTTAGAGATAGTGAGTATTTTGCAACAAGCTTTGCCGTTGAAAATTCGCTTTACTCTAGCTCTGGATTGTTTAATGCATTTAAAAGGTCTAGGTCGACAAATCAACGGCATGATAAAAGGCGGCATCTATCTCAAAGAACCCGATAAAGATCAATTACAACTCTGGGTACTACAAGGTGAGTTCAGCGATGACTTTATGCACCATGAACAAGAGCTTGCCATGGGTGCAGGTCTGTTTGGTGATACAGTGACCTCGCAAAAATTAAAGATCGCTAACGAATGCTTCTGTGACTTACATTATGAAGCTGTTTCTGATGACATGAAAACCCACGGTCATTACCTAGTCCCTATTGTTATGGAAGGTAATACCTTAGGCTTACTCTTTCTTTATACGCAACGCTATCCGGTTGAAGCTCCCTCACGACTAAACTTATTACAACAAGTCAGTGATTTACTCGCAGCAAGCTTAGTGCAAGAATCCACACATCCACTAATACCCGCCTGACAACTCCATAATAATAATTGAGTTATACACCCATTACCCTGGTCGTCTTAGCCCAATGATGGCATCTTATTAATCATAGTAGTCTGATTAATCATGAAATAATATAAAACCCTAGCATTATTAATCATCATCGTTGTGAATCTAGCTAGCATGATAAACACCACTACTTGATACTCAAGAACCTATAACTTAGAGCGCATTATCCGAGCATTTATGCGATACTAAGCACCTTTTATTGATCCAGATTGTACAGATATTATAAGGAGTAAACATGGCAGCACTGGTTGGCATTATTATGGGTTCAACTTCCGATTGGGAAACCATGTACCATGCAGCAGATACCTTAGATCGCTTAGGGATTCCGTATGAATGTGAAGTTGTTTCAGCTCACAGAACGCCGGATAAACTGTTCGCTTATGCAGAAACCGCTGAAGCTAAGGGCCTGGAAGTCATCATTGCTGGGGCTGGTGGAGCTGCACATTTACCCGGTATGACCGCTGCTAAAACAGCCCTACCTGTACTCGGTGTGCCTGTGCAATCTAAAGCCTTAAATGGCATGGACTCTTTACTCTCTATTGTACAAATGCCCGCAGGCATTCCAGTGGGTACCTTAGCCATCGGCAAAGCCGGTGCTATCAATGCCGCCTTATTAGCCGCTGCGATCATCAGTAATAAACACAATCATTTTCGGGACGCGTTACATACCTTTAGAAATGAGCAAACCGAAAATGTGCTCGCTCATTCTGATCCTCGCGAGGAACTTTTATGATAGTCGGTGTACTCGGCGCTGGCCAACTCGCGCGCATGATTGCCTTAGCCGGTTATCCTTTAGGTGTGAAATTTGTTTTTCTTGATCCCTCTGCTGATGCCTGCGCTAATAGCTTAGGCGAACATTTGCACGGCGATTATGACGACCCTCGTCTACTCGCTGAATTAGCTGAGCGTGCCGATGTCGTCACTTATGAGTTTGAAAACGTGCCTGCGCATGTCGCTGAATTTTTAGCCACGCATACCCAAGTACATCCTGCTCCCAAAGCTTTGGCCGTTGCTCAAGATCGACTCATAGAAAAGACTTTTTTTAATAACATAGATATACCTACCCCCGCCTATGCGACAGTGGATAGCTTAGAAGACCTAGAACTGGCTATGATCAGCATCGGTTGGCCAGCTATTATCAAAAGCCGCACCATGGGCTATGACGGTAAGGGCCAATCCTTACTCAAAACAGCGGATGATTTAGCCAGCGCTTGGACACTTTTGCAGGGCGTACCTTCAATTGTTGAAGCTTTTGTGCCTTTTAATCGCGAAGTTTCTATTATTGCGGCACGTAATGTCTCAGGCGAAATGGTGTTCTATCCACTTTCTGAAAATATGCATCGTAATGGTATTTTACGGGTCTCTCATAGCTGTGCTAATGACCCTATGCAAGCACAAGCTGAAGCCTATATCTCATGTTTAATGGCAGCCTTAGATTATGTCGGTGTCTTAGCCTTGGAATTGTTTGAAGTAAATGGTCAATTAATCGCTAATGAATTTGCACCCCGCGTTCATAACTCAGGCCATTGGACGATTGAAGGCGCTGAAACTAGTCAGTTTGAAAATCATTTACGCGCCATTTTAGATTTACCTTTAGGAGCAACGACAGCTGTTGGCAAAACTGCCATGGTTAATTTTATAGGCGGTTTACCCGTCACTGATGAATTATTGGCTATTCCCCATGCCCATTTACATCTTTATGACAAAGCACCGCGCAAAGGCCGTAAAGTGGCCCATGCTACGATTCGCACCGAGACTACTGAGCAATTAAACGAATTAGTGATGCAAGTTAGTGCTTTAGCGGATCAAGTTGATGATTGCTAATAAATAACAATATAATGTAGATCGGATTAGTGCAACGTAATCCGACAACTTTGTAAATGTTGGGTTACGCTATCGCTAACCCAACCTACATTCTAATTAAGGCACACCTATCATGGAAACCAAACCCCCTCTGCCTCCGTTTACCCTAGAAACTGCCAAACAAAAAGTGCAAGCAGCTGAAGACGCTTGGAATACGCGTGATCCTGAGCGTGTCGCACTGGCTTATACAGTAGATTCAGAATGGCGTAACCGCACTGAGTTCTTTTCTGGCCGAGAAGCTATTAAATCGTTTCTACAAGGTAAATGGCAAAAAGAACAAGATTATCGACTTAAGAAAGAACTTTGGTGTTTTATGGATAATAAAATCGCGGTTCGTTTTGAGTATGAATGGCATGATCAAGCCGGCCAATGGTTTCGAGCTTATGGAAATGAAAACTGGGAGTTTGCTGACTCAGGACTTATGCAACGTCGCTATGCCAGTATAAATGAACTCGCGATAACAGCATCAGAACGTAAATTTGTTTGGACAAGAGCTTAAAGATTGTAACTCGCTTAATCAAGACACAAAAAACGGGAGCTAAAGCTCCCGTTTTTTGTCCTCTTAAAACTTATGATCTAGTAATGATAAGCTGTTTCTCCATGTTCAGAAATATCCAAACCTTCACGTTCAGATTCTTCACTGACTCGAAGTCCGATCAGAATATCGACTAACTTGAAGGCAATAAATGAAACTGTACCCGACCAAATGATACAAACTCCCACCGCCCAACATTGACTAATTAATTGAGTCGACATACTGTATTCAGCAACACTATTAGTGACATAATCCCAAACACCGGTACCGCCTAAAGCTGGGCTGGCCACAACCGCTGTTCCCAAGGCACCAATAATACCGCCTATACCGTGAACACCAAATGCATCTAGGGAATCATCATAGCCCAACTTACTTTTTAGGCTAGTCACAGCCCAAAAGCAGACAATACCAACTACCACACCTAAGGCTATAGAACCCATAGGACCTGCCCAACCACAGGCTGGGGTAATAGCCACCAAACCAGCAATAGAGCCTGAAGCACCACCTAACATGCTCGGTTTACCACGTATAAGCCATTCAGCGCCTGTCCAAGCCAAAGTTGCCGCCGCACTAGCCAACAAAGTATTAATAAAAACTAAAGTAGACAAACCATTCGCTTCAAGATTAGAGCCTACATTAAAACCAAACCAGCCTACCCATAATAAGGAGGCACCGATCATGGTCATGGTAACGCTATGTGGCGCTAAAGATTCTTTTTTAAAACCTACGCGTTTGCCTATCACTAAACAACCGACTAAACCCGCAATACCGGCGTTAATATGTACAACGGTACCGCCGGCAAAATCCAACGCACCTTTTTGAAACAAAAAGCCTGCAGTTGCCAAGGCTTTTTCGCCTGCGCTAGCATCTGTATAAGCATCTGGACCTGCCCAATACCAAACCATATGAGCCATAGGCAGATAGGCAAAAGTAAACCAAATCACCATAAACACTAAGATAGCTGAAAACTTAACGCGCTCAGCAAAAGCACCGATGATCAAAGCTGGGGTAATACAAGCAAAGGTCAATTGAAAAGCGACATAAATATACTCGGGTATATAAACACCTTTACTGAAGCTTGCGGCCAACGAATCAGGCGTGATACCTAATAGAAACAACTTACTAAAGCCGCCTACAAAGGCATTACCTTCGGTAAAGGCAATACTATATCCATAAAGTGCCCATAAGATGGCCATCAATGAAAAAATCACAAAGACTTGCATTAATATGGAGAGCATATTTTTGGCACGCACCATACCGCCATAAAATAAAGCCAAGCCGGGAATAGACATGAGAATAACCAATATCGTGGCCATAATCATCCATGCGGTATCGCCTTTTTGTGCAACAGGTGCAACAAGGGCAACCGCATCATCCGCAAAAGTAAGTCCTGCAAAACTCGACAAAGCAATCAGAGTAAAAACTTTTAAAATATAGTTCATAAATCCCCCTTATCTATTAAAGTGCTTCATCGCCGGTTTCACCGGTACGAATTCTAACAACTTGCTCTAAATTGGTGACAAAGATCTTACCATCACCAATTTTCCCTGTATTAGCGACACGTGTTATCGCTTCTACGGCCTGACTGACTAATTGATCAGCCACGGCCACTTCAATTTTAGCTTTAGGTAAAAAATCAACAACATACTCTGCTCCACGGTAAAGTTCAGTATGCCCCTTTTGGCGACCAAAACCTTTGACTTCAGTAACAGTGACTCCTGAAACACCTAAGTCTGAAAGTGCTTCACGAACATCATCCAGCTTAAACGGTTTGACTATAGCGGTTATCAGTTTCATTTCTTCCTCTCTCATTTTAAAAATAACAATTCATAATGATTAAAGCAGAGACTGTGCCAAGTGTTATATATCAAGGCTTCTACTCACTGTATTAATTATCAAAGAAATACAGAATAATGATCTACGGCCATTTATTATTGGCAGATACTCGTTCAACACGGGAAATATCTATCATCCATCGAGCTATGTCTTACATTCCCATACTTAATAGTCTTATTGATACAATCCATCGGATTGCACACACTTGGTGCGCGATCTTTTAATATGCTCACTTGTAGTGCAATTTTTTAAATAATGTATGGGGCGCTGAGCTAGCGGAAAATAATCAAGGCAATAATCTATCGCCTATTTCATGAAATCGAACTAGTTAATGAGCCGCTGAGAGGCCTGTGAGCTTCAGTGCTATAAGAACACTGTCTATTGAATAATGAGGATTAATCTTCTATCTCTAACTCATTAATTTTACGAGTGAGAGTATTTCGGCCATAACCTAATAAAATAGCGGCTTCATGGCGCTTGCCCCGAGTAAAA
>Ga0214165_1001084_pt1 | contig 16172 bp, 13 predicted proteins | sample TroBogypolimnion_34_FD_153004 | JGI IMG/M metagenome (GOLD analysis project Ga0214165, IMG submission 153004) | Freshwater microbial communities from Trout Bog Lake, WI - Practice 03JUN2009 hypolimnion v3 | ecosystem: Environmental > Aquatic > Freshwater > Lake > Hypolimnion/Profundal zone ... | reverse complement strand
ATCCGAGTTGCAATGATACTGCCCTTTACTTTTTACTGTCATTACTCGCTCGAATTAAGTGCCATTAACATCATCGTTATTTCAGCTTTATTTGGATTTTTTTTCCCGGAAAATAAAAAATGAATGCATTGGTTTTATTTTTTATATTATTAAAGGCTTCAATTACAAGCTTTTCTGGCTTGGCTGCATTACCTATCGTAAGAGAGGAATTGGTTATCAAACACCATGTATTAACAGACACTCAGCTAAATCAAGCTGTTGTTATTTCCCGCAGCACACCTGGACCAGTTGCTATTTACCTTGTCAGCATTGGTTATTTTGTTGACGGCTTCTTGGGCGCACTAATGGGTTGGATTGCGATGATCCTTCCTTCATTTTTAGTAATTCCATTGATCTATTTCTTAGGACAAAAAGCCGAACATCCAAGAGTCAAATCAATTTTAAGCTCTGTGATCATAGCCAGCGCAGCATTGCTTTTTGCTCAAGCGATTCCATTAGCTAAAGATGCTATTGATGGATACCTCACTTTTGCAATTGCACTACTGAGTTTTTTATTATTGCTTTTAACTAGAATTAAAACGCACTGGATCATATTTTCTGCATTGTTGATTTCAGCAGTGTCAGTTTTTGTTAGTTTATGAGAAAAGATAGTTTTTCATCAGGCTAGCGCTTCAATTGAATCTTTTGGACAGAACAATGACAGATACAGACTTGACAGTCTCCGATAGACACTGGGCTGTTTTTGCCATCTTAATGGGTACTTTTTTATCCAATTTGGATGCCGCCATAGCCAATATTGCATTGCCAATTATTTCGCGTGAATTGGTTTCATCTTCATCTGAATCAATTTGGATTGTTAACGCCTATCAATTGGTTTTAGCAATCACCATCTTGCCTTTGGCAGCAGCTGGTGAAGCAATTGGTTACAAGAAGATTTTTTTAATGGGCCTTTTTGTTTTTATTGTAGGATCATTTGCTTGTTTCGAAGCTGATTCAATGAAGCATTTAATATTCGCCAGAATCATACAAGGCTTGGGCGGGGGTGGATTGGCAACCATGGGACCCGCATTGATACGCTTCGTATTTCCTGCTAAATTGGCAAGTAGAGGTATTTCGTTACTCGGTTTGATTGTGGCTGTTTCCTCTAGCGCTGGGCCATCAATTGCTTCTTTGATTTTGGAATTTAGCAATTGGCGATGGTTTTTTGGTATCAATATTCCTTTGGGAATAATCGTAGGCGTGATTGCATACTTCACCCTCCCCCAAAACAAGGCCACCAAAAGAACATTTGATTTATTAGGAATGATCTATAGCAGCTCATCCATTTCGCTTTTTATCTTGGCTGTAGGGAATTTTACTGCTACAAACTTCAGTGATAATGCAACACCATCAATTGAGTTAATCTTCGGTTTACTCATGTTCATATTACTTCTACGACATGAAAAAAAATGTGAAAATCCACTTATTCCACTTGATCTTTTCAGACTTCAAATTTTTTCAATATCAGTGAGCACCTCAATATATGCTTATTGCGCTCAAACAGTGGCTTATGTATCACTCCCATTTCTTTTGGGAAATCAATACCATCGATCCCCTGCGGTAGTAGGTTTATTGATGACCCCTTGGCCTCTCATCATTGCATTCATTGCCCCAATTGCGGGTCGATTGAATGAGAAATTAAATCCTGGTATTTTGTGCTCAATAGGAATGGCTATTTTAAGCTTGGCTCTTTTGACGATGTATTTACTCCCACTGAACTCCAGCAATATTGAGATAGCTTTATGCCTCACACTTTGTGGTGTTGGATTTGGCTTTTTTCAAACACCCAACAACTTTTTGCTTTTGACTGCAGGACCTAGAGAAAGGGGTGGTGCAGCGAGTGGCATGATGTCAATGTCGAGGCTGATCGGAACCACTCTAGGTGCTGCAATGGCCATACTTTTCATCAATCTATTTCCAGAGAATGGTTTTTTATTGACTATTCTTTTCGCAAGTATTGTTGCAGCAGCTGGCTTTATGAATAGCTTGAAACGCTTAAAGTTCAGTGCTCAATAGCCTGCCCTTTTTGAATGAGCTCCAAAATTCTATCTGGAAAAATGGGTAGCTCATTGATTGAAACATTGAACTCTTTCAACGCGTCTTCGATTGCAGAGACAATGGCCGCAGGAGCACCAATTGTTCCACTTTCAGCAGCACCTTTAACACCCATTGGATTGAGATACGTTGGTGACTCCATGTGATGTACTTCTATTGGAGGAACAACATCTGAGGTTGGCAATAGATAATCACCATAAGTTATTGTTAAGGGTTGTCCATTTTCATCATATCGCATGCGCTCATACAAGGTTGCTCCAATTCCATGCACCACGCCTCCAATGACTTGACCTTCGACCATCATCTGATTGATGATGTTGCCACAATCGTGATGGACCAAATAGCGTTTGATGCTCACAAAACCAGAATGTGGATCAACCTCAACTTCAGCAATATGAGTCCCATTGCTATAGGTTAATCCTTTGGGCTCATAGTGAATCATCTCTGAGAGTCCTGGGCTCACCCCAAAGGGCAATGCAAATCCAGGTACACCATTCAATCTTTTGGCAATATCTCCAAAGGACAGCTTTATCTCACCCACACCGCTCACAAAAACCCAACCATCCTTAAATACCAGATCCTCCTCAGAAGTTTCCAGCAAAATAGCTGCTGTTTTTTTGATTTTTTCAGCAATGTTACGAGAAGCGATATAAATCGCATTTCCAGCTGTGACAGCCTGTCGACTCGCAAAAGCGCCAAATCCCAATGAACAATGGTCTGTATCTCCATCAATGACCTTGATCGTCATTGGGTTGACATTTAGTTCTTGGGACACAATTTGAGCTATCATTGTTTTGACGCCTTGACCTTGTGCTGTGGCGCCGGTGGTCACTACAATTTTTCCGGAAGCTCCAATTCTGACTGAACCCGATTCAAATGGGCCTCGACCAGTAGCTTCAACGTAATTGGAAAGTCCAACGCCAAGGTATCGACCTTCGACACGAGCTTGTTCTTTTCTAATAAGAAAATCATCGAAATTGAACAACTCTATCGCTTTATTTTGACATTTAGGGTAATCGCCTGTGTCATAACACATAGTCGCACCATCACGCTGAACAATTGGTATCACATAAGGCATTTGCTCATTTGGAATTAAATTTCGCATCCTGACTTCAAAGGGCGACAACTTTAGCTTCAAAGCGATTTGATCAAGCAACCTTTCCATCACAAAAGTTCCTTGAGGTCTACCCGCGCCCCTAGTGGGTGTGGCAGGTACAAAATTCGTGAGACAAACCGAAATTTCAATTTCTACAGCGGGCAATACATAAGGACCAATCAAATTGGTCACAGCGTTATACGGCAATGCAACACCATAAGGTGAGCACGACCCATGATCATGGTACAAATGTCCTTTAATTCCCAATAGTTTGGCATCATCAGAAAAATAGACTTCCATGTCCCAATACTGCAACCTCTCGTGAACTGTTGCAGTAAAACTCTCTCTTCTGTCCTCAATCCACTTGATGGGCCTATTAAGAAGAATAGTCAAGGCAGGTATGATGACTTCCTCTGGATGAATAACGGCTTTGGGACCAAAACCGCCGCCAACATCAGGTGCAATCACGCGAATTTGATGTTCGCTGAACTCAAGCATTTGAACCAAAATATCTTTGAGCCGATGTGGCATTTGTGTGCTGTCCCAGATCGTGAGTTTTTCCTCGTTTGAGTCAAAAACTGAAAGAATACCACGGGGCTCGAGCGAGTGACCTCCTCCCTTGTTCAATACAAAACTTTGAGAAATGGTGTTGTCGCCTTTTAGAGTGATAAGTTCCCCGTACTTCACCATCGTGTTGGCAACTAAATTATTTGGACACTCAAGCCTAGCTTTAGGCGAGTCATCTCTTAAACCCAACTTTGGGTCAGTAACAACCGGTAATGACTCATATTCAACCATTATCTCTTGAGCCGCATCTTCAGCACAGGAACGGGTATCAGCAATCACAACGGCGATTGGTTCACCCACATAACATACCTCATCATGTGCCAACCATTCAGGATCGACATCGAATTTCAACATCGAAGAGGAAATAGCTTGCGCCATTCGCTTCTTTTTAATAACCCCAAGTAAATCATTGAATAAATAAACACCATGAACACCAGGAAGTTGTTTCGCTTCATCGGTTTTGATGTTAATTAATTTCGCATGCGCAACGGTGCTTCGAACAAAAAATGCGTGCAAGACATTGTCTAAATTGATATCGTCAACAAATTTCCCATTTCCTTTGAGCAACAAGTCATCTTCAACTCGTGTGATGGATGCATTTTTATGATTAAACATTGGAAAGATTAAAAAGTTAAATGCTCAAGCATCCAATCTGCTGACTGTGGTCGATAACGATAGCCCCTATTGTGGGCAACGTGATTTCCATCTTCAATCACTAAAAGTTGAGCTTTGCCCTTGACCTCTTTGGACAATCGAATTGCATCTTCCGGTGGACACAATCGATCCAATCCCCCTGCAACGATGTATATAGGACACTCAATCAAATGAGCAATCTTTTCAAGATTTAATAATTTGGCTTTTTCTTTGGCCTCCTCTGGGCTTGAACTGTGACTTCTAACAATAAACGCATTTCTGGTCAAGTCGGGTAATTTTTCCCACAAGGCACCCCAGTTATAGGGCCCGCAATTGGAAATACAGGCTTTAATTCTCTTTTCAAAAGCCACCGTTCTTGGACCATAATATCCGCCCAAACTGATTCCCCATAGTCCAATTCGATTTGAATCCAAATCAGCCTGAGATTCAATCCAATCGATGATAGGGCCCACGACATTTTCATAATCGAAGCGAATGGCCAAGTCGTATTCTGCTTCACCTTGACCGGGTCCGTCGACAGCCAATGTGGCCATACCCCGCTCAAGAAAAGTATTTTCAAACAGGATCAATTCTTCTTTTGTGGAATCCAAGCCCATGGTCATAATAACAATAGGACAAGGCCCATTTAAATTCTTGGGTTTTCTCAATATGCCGACCAATTGCGTATTTTCATACGGAATTAACACTCGTTTACCGGGGGGATCCATATATGGCAAAGCCAAAGTGTGGCAATCAACGGCTTTTTGATGTGCGACCCGATGCTGCAACATGTCCTGAACAAACAAGTATTTGGCGAAATGGTAGGTCACGGCCGCACGGCAAAGATGTTCAGCTGCACTGATAAATTTTCGATTCTGCAATGCTTGTCTACCCATTTCTTCATGAATCAGGGCTCTTTTAGACCATGCAGAACACCAATCTTCCCATTTTTCAATCGAGTTGGTCACTTCCTTAAAGTCACTGGCATTCACACCATTAATTGTGTACCTAGCCAACATATGTTCTCTAGCGTGCTTTACGTAATCGTCCACCATATTTAATTCAACTTTCAAAAAAATTATCGAAACAATTAATCGCTGTGAATATTGTTTTCACGGATCAATTTACCCCAAGTGTCAAAATCTCTCTTGATATTTTCACCAAATACCTCTGGACCAGTTCCAGTCGATTGAAATTCCATCTCTTTAAAACGATTGATCATATCTGGCGAAGTCACAATCGCTTTAACATCGTTCGCAATTTTAAAAATTACGGGCTTTGGCGTTGCAGAAGGCGCAAAAATACCATGCCAACCAGGCTCCTCATTCAAACTTGGAAAATAACTCTCCATGGTGGGTACATTGGGCAAACTCTCTAGCCTCTTGTCTCCCGAAACCACGATGGGTTTAACTCGACCAGACCTGACAAGAGGAATCATTGAAAAACTCGTATCAAAAACCATGTCCACTTCACCCGACATCAATGCTTGCATTGCTGGTGCACTTCCTTTGTAAGGGATATGAGCAATGTCGACTTTGGTCAAACTCTTCAACCTTTCCATATAAAGGTGCAAACTCGATCCCATTCCACCGCTGCCATAATTGAGATGGCCAGGTTGCTTTTTTGCCAAATCGATTAACTCATTCAAGTTGTTCACCCCTAATTTAGCGCTGACTCCCAGTACGTGGTAATAGATAACAGGCTGCACAACACCCACCAAATCTTTGAGGATATCAAAATTCACTTTTTGAAGTTGTTGGGTTACCACAATCAAGGTACCGTTGTACATGAGCGTGTAGCCATCTGCCGGACTTCTGACGACGTACTCCGCGCCAATCGCGCCATTACCGCCAAGTCGATTCTCCACTATGACAGCTTGCCCCCAAAGATCGTGAAGTTTTACAGCGATCAGTCTTGCCGTGACATCTAGCGTACCTCCTGGGGCAAAGGGGACAATGATCTTGACTGGCCTATTGGGGAAATCAATCGCTTGAGCTTTCCAAAAAAACAAAATGGTGACCAGAAACAAAACACTATTTTTGAGTATTGAATTCATTATAAATTTCCTAGTTATTATTTGATTTTAGGCAAGAAAATACTTTCCCATTTTTTTTCTACTTGCGCCAAATAAGCAGCATCGGCCTGTGCCACTTTTGGAAAATCTTTAATCCATTCAAAGGGTCGACACGCATCGATGATGGCACGTGAGTTGAACACTGCTTGTCCTTTTTGAAGCATAGGTTCTGCCTTGCTGGCCCAGGCGCGCCGGATAAAGTCAATACTCGTGTCTGGATCGGTTCTGGTACAAACAGCCCAAACGACTTCCTCCAAATTGGTCACATCAATGTCTTCATCCACCACAATGGTGTATTTCCCCATATAAGCCGCAGCAGGAAGTTGAGACGCAACAAATCCGGTTTGCCGTGAATGACCGTTATAAAGTTGTTTGATGGCAACCACCACCAACATTCTTCCGCCACCACACTCTGGGGCATAAACGCCCCTGATCTCAGGAATACCCGCAGCAACAAGGGCATCAAAAATCATGGCCGATTTCATCACGGTGCGCATGTAAGAATAATCATGTGGCGGCTTGGCCGGAGGTGAGCCCAGCAAGATGGGGTTGTTGCGATAGAGAACACGCTCCACTTTCAACAAGGGCTCTCTGGATACACCACTGACATAGTAACCAGGCCACTCACCAAAGGGACCTTCATCGGTGGTCTCGCCTTTGACCAACCAACCTTCGAGCACAATTTCTGCACTTGCGATGATAGGAAGACCGGTGACGGAGCTTTTGATCACCTGAACAGCTTTTTCGCGTATGGCGCCCACATAATTGAGTTCACTCACACCTGAAGGAACTTCAACACCGCTCACCACCATGTAGAGCGGATCCATGCCAATGTGAATGGCAACTGGCGCACGACCCTCTTTTTCCATCCACTTTTGGATATGAATATAACCATGCTTACCAGGGACAGCCCCCAAGGCCACATGATTTTTATCAATCAACATGGAACGATATGCGCCCAAATTGACCCAATGGTCTTCAGGATCAATGGTCGTCACGGCAACGCCGGTGCCAATATAACGCCCGCCATCCGCGGCATGCCATAAAGGAGTCGGAAATTTCAATAAATCGACGTCATCGCCTTCCATGACATTTTGAAACAAAGGGGATTCACTCACAAACTCTGGGGGATAGTTTTTTGAGTTCTCCACCCATTTATTGGGCGAACCCCGAAGCTCTTTGACCAGCGACGCATCGTTGTGGTCAATCCCCATCCTCAAGGTGAGGCCTAGCCTTCTGGAGCTGTTGGTAGAAGATGTCAGCACTCTAAAACCGCTGGGATAGTCCTGGATGTCATCGAAAAGTAAAGCTGGTCCGCGTTTTTTGTAATCGATTTCAGAGATGGCGCCAATTTCCAAATTCCAGTCTGCGCCTTTTGGGTGTGCAAGCTCACCAAAATCTTCAACGATATCGATCCATTCTCTTAAACTATCATATTCATAATTATTCATAATGATTCATTGTGTCAAAATTGAGTTAATCCATTTGAGCACCAGAAATTTTGACAATTTTGCCAAATTTCTCATACTCTTCTTTCATCACCAAGCCAAATTGTGTTGGCGTGATGTTGGGGGCCAAATTGATACCGAAGGAAGACACACGCTCCACCATGTCATGGTCTGATATCGCGCTCCATACTGCGGCATGTATTTTGGAAATAACCTCTCCAGGTGTTCCGCTTGGAGCCAAAAAACCAAGTGTTGTGTACAAATCAAATCCAGGCAATCCACTTTCTGCAATTGCTGGAATATCTGGCAAATGGGGGGAGCGTTGGGCCGTACCAATTCCCAATATTCTCACTTTTCCAGAAAGTAAACCCGCTTGAGCCAAGGGGTAACTCAAAAATCCCATTTGAACTTCCGAGGCTGAAAGAGCAATTGAAGCAGGAGCCCCTCCTTTATAAGGAATATGAACAATTTCGATATCCGCCAAGTAGCGAAAGTGCTCTGCATACAAATGATGTGATGACCCGGTGCCTGCTGAGGCGTAGGCGACTCTACCAGGATTCTTTTTGGCAAACTCGATCAACTGCTTGACTGAATAAATGGGTAAAGATGTAGGCACCAACAAAAACAAAGGCGCCAGATGGGTTTGAATGACAGGACTGAAGTCGGCAAAAGGATCGTAGGGAAGCTTTTTATACAAGTGGGGGTTTATGGCCCAAATAGGACTGTCGTAGTAAAGCAGTGTGTATCCGTCCGCGGGTGACTTGGCAACTACAACGGCTGATATATTTCCAGTCGCTCCGGGCTTATTTTCTACCACGACGCCTTGATGCCATTGATCTTTGAGTTTTTCCGCGATCAGACGGGCGATCACATCAGGAGCACCACCGGGTGCTGTACTGACAATAATTTTGACGGTTTTATTGGGGAATACCTCTGAATGCGTGCATTGAAAAGCAAATAAGATTAATAACCCAAAGTAATAGCGCATCGTATATGTGTAAAGACTGCAATATCGTAAAAGCACCCTTAATTTAAGAAAAACTAGCGTTATTGCCAAGAGGGGTAACCCTTAAATCCGGCCAAAACCACTTGCAAGTATTTGAGTTGAGGTAAACGCTAGCAAGAGCGACTCTATTTAAAAAAACAGGCGCATCCCTTGCTGATAATGCATGATCAAAATAATTTATTCTCTTATTATTCAGAGGAATCAGTATCGAGACATAAAGATCCGCAGGTGAAATATTTGGTTAGTGACAGGATTTTGCATGGGAGGCATGCTCACCAGTAATTATCTTTGAAAAAGGGAATTGGCTTGCCTGGGTGCGCAGGTGATCGACGTCGCAGATTCTGGCAAGAAGAGTATGAACGAGATATTTTGATCAAAGGAAAGGTCGCAGAAAATCGAGTCAATATGGTCTTTGCGTCCTGAACCGATTCAAGATGTCAGCGTGATTCGGCACGTTGTGGAGTTCGACATTTGCCATGCAAGGGTAAACCATTATCTCGCACGCCTAATTACCCCATAAAATTCAATAAAATGGATTTAAATTCCGTTTAATGAAATTACGTCGTTTGTCGACTATCTGGAAACACCATGAAAACACTATCAGCTCTTCGTTTTATAACGCTTTTGCCTCTTTTAATGGTGCCACTCCTCAAAGCTGCGCCGCAGTATCCAAACAAGCCCATCACCTTGATCGTTCCCACGGCAGCGGGGGGGCCGGTGGATTTGACAGCACGGATCGTCGCCATTGAAGCGAGCAAAATCTTGGGAGAACAAGTGATTATTGACAATAAACCTGGCGCCAATCAAAAAATCGGCATTCAGTCCATGTTGCGTGCCCCCAAAGACGGATACACCTTTGCCGCAGTCTCTCCTGCCTCTATGACCATCGCACCCATCATTGACCCTAAACTGGGCTATGACTCGCAAAAAGACATCACCTTGCTCACCTGTGCGGTCAACATTCCAACGGTTTTGCTCATCCATCCCTCAGTACCCGCTCACAATTTAAAAGAGTTTGCGGCCTACGCCAAAGCCAATCCTGGAAAAATCTCTTACGGCAGTGGCGGTGCGGGCACGAGTTTGAATTTTTCAACCGAAGGTTTTTTCATGAAGCTCGGCGTGCGAGCTTTGCAGGTTCCTTACATCTCCAGTGGCCCCGCATTTATTGGTTTGCTGAGCGGACAGGTGTCTTTACTCATGCCCGATGTCGCAGCCGCCAAAGGTCAAGTCGAAGCGGGTAAAGTCATTGCGCTTGCCGTCACTGGCGCCAAACGAGCTGAACTAATGCCCAATGTGCCAACATTGCAAGAAACGGGTGTACCTGAGCTCAAAGACTTCACTTACAACACTTGGGTCGGATTTATCATTCCTTCAGGAGTCCCAACTGATATTGTGGATAAATTAAGAAAATCCTTGATTGAAGCGCTCAACACCCCAAAGGTTCAAGAATCGTTCAGACAAAGTGGATTTCAAGTCGTTGGATCGACCCAGCAAGAATTCAATGCCCAACTGGAGCAAGAGCTCAATTACAACAAAAAATTGGTTGATAGTGGTATTGTGAAAGTTGAATAATGAATCTTGTTGAATGCAATCAACTAACCGTAACCCAACATGAACTATCAATTTGAAACCCATTGTGCCCAGGATTTGCACGAACATCTCAAGAGACTCGACGATGCCGGCTTGTTAATCCGAATCGATGAACCCATCAACAAAGATACAGAAATGCATCCCCTGGTACGCTGGCAATTTCGAGGCGGCCTCAAAGAAAACCAAAGGAAAGCATTCCTCTTCACCAACATCATCGACAGCAAGGGTAAGAAATTTGATATTCCCGTGGTCATTGGAGCATTGTCGGCCAGCAGCGAGATTTATCGCATTGGCATGGGTGTCAAAGACCTTGCCGATATTGGTCCCCATTGGGAGCACGCCATCAACAACCCCATTCCTCCGCGCTTGGTCACCCAAGCGCCCTGCCAAGAGATTGTTTGGAGGGGCGAAGATCTCCAAGGGCCCAATAAAGGCATGGACGCCCTGCCCATCCCCATTTCAACACCGGGCTTTGATGTTGCCCCCTACTTAACCTCTTCCAATGTCATCACCAAAGACCCAGACTCAGGTGTGCAAAACATGGGAACTTACCGTGCGGGTCTAAAAGCCTCAGATCGCCTAGGTGTGATGATGTCATCAGCTGTTCGCGCTGGAGGCGGTGCGCATTGGCTTAAGTACAGGGCCAAAAAAGAAAAAATGCCATGTGCCATTGTGCTCGGTTGCGCACCTGTCGTTGCATTTTGTGGCCCCCAAAAATTCAGAACCGATTTGGATGAACTCTCCGTTGCCGGTGCTATTCAAGGAAAAGCCATCGATGTGGTCAAAGCCTTAAGCGTTGATTTGCTGGTTCCTGCCAATGCTGAAATCATCATTGAAGGCTGGATCGACACCGAGTTTCTGGAGCCTGAAGGTCCATTTGGTGAATCCCATGGGCACATTGCCCTTGAAGATTTCAATATGAATATGCAAATCACAGCCATCACCCGCAAAGCCAAACCCATCATCACTTCCATCATCTCGCAAGTCACCCCCAGCGAGTCGAGTGTTATCAAACGGGTGGCTTATGAGCCCATGTTTCTCACCCACCTGAAAAAAACTTTAGGGATCCAAGGGGTGGTCAAAGTTTCTTTGCACGAACCATTGACCAACTTGAGAAGAATCACCATCATTCAAGTCAAAAACGGCACGCCCACCACTGAAGTATGGCGAGCGTTGCATGGCGCCACTGCATTCCAAGCCTCTTGCAGCAAGTATGTCATTGCGGTCAATGAAGACATCGACCCCAATGATGGAGATTCTATTTTTTGGGCGATGTCTTATCGATCTAATCCTGAACTAGACTCACAAATCGTCAAGTTCAGAGATCCAGGCCACGGCCCAAGAACAGAGCACAGAACCGAATTTGATTCATCCTTGTTAATTGACGCTACCATGAAGGGCGAAATGCCGCCCATTGCTTTACCGAAAAAAGAATTCATGGAACACGCCAAAATTTTATGGGCAAAACTGGGCCTACCCGAAATCAAAGAACAATCCCCCTGGTTTGGCTACTCCTTGGGCGATTGGACTGATGAATGGGACGATGCGGCAAAACGCGCAACAGACGGGGACTATTTAGAAAATGGTTTGTTCAGTGCAAAAAAACGAAACACCCAGGTCATGCCCAACACCCATGTTCGAGACGGCAAAGCCACTTGAGCATTTTTTTTCGATTCAACAGAAATATCCAATGAGTGCAAATTACCCCAGTCTAAAAGGGCGCGTTGTTATCGTCACCGGTGGCGCCCAGGGTTTAGGACGCTCGTTTGTCAGCAACTTGGCTGAGCAAGGCGCCAAACCAATCATCGTTCAAAGAAATTTTGAACTGGCCAAGTCTCTTGAAGAGGAACTCAATCAACTCGGCCATGACACCTTGGCCGTCAGTGCCGATATTGGCAATCAAGAATCGGTTCAAAAAATGGTGAAAGAGGTTCACCAAAAATTCGGCCGAATTGACATCTTGGTCAACAATGCGGCCATGCTCAAGAATTTGGCGATCGGCCCATTTTGGGAAATACCCATGAATGAGTGGTATGACGCCATCAATGTCAACATCACCGGGGCGTTCATTTGCGCCCGAGAGGTCGTGCCCTATATGCAAAAAAGAAATTGGGGAAGGATTGTGAATTTATCCTCCACCACCATTCTTTCGGGCAAGCCCAACTATCTTCACTACTCTGCCTCTAAGGCGGCAATGATCGGCATCACCCGAGCCATGGCCAGAGAATTGGGGGACTGGAATATCACCGTGAACAATTTGATGCCCGGCACTACCAAAACAGAATCGGATCGCACATCGGCCCACGATGAGTACTTTGCCAATGCCGTCAAACAACAATCAATCCACCGGCTGGCCACCGTTCAAGACCACGCCAACGCCTTGATGTTTCTTTGCTCGGATGAAGCAAGCTTCATCACCGGTCAGTGCATGGTGTCTGATGGTGGACGTTCGTTTTTATGACGCAATTGGGTTAAATTCACGGTCCCTGAATTTTTTAATTTCTCTTACTCAAAATAACGAACCACATCATGGCATTGACAATCAAAACAAATTTCAACATCCCCGTTTCTCAAGACACCGCCTGGTTGGTTTTGACCGATATTGAACGCTCCGCGCCATGCTTTCCAGGGGCAGAGTTGGGAGATCCCATGGAGGGCGGTTTTTACAAGGGCGCCTTCAATGTCAAACTCGGCCCTCTGTCGTTTCGTTTCTCCGGCAAATTTGGCTACATTGAAATGGACAAAGCACTGGGTACCGCCAAGATTTCCGCCTCTGGCACGGATACCAAGGGCAGAGGCGGCGCGCAAGCGGTGATTTCGGTCGCATTGAAGGAAACCGATGGCTTTACTTTGGTTGAAATCGTATCCGATGTGACGCTCTCGGGCATGGTCGCTCAATATGGCCGAGGTGCTGGAATGATTCAAGCCCTGTCGCAGCAACTGATCAACGACTTTGCGCAAAATTTATCCAAAATCATCACCACTGACAACTCACAAAACCTTGAGGCCAATGCGTCCCTCCTGTCGAACACGTCCTCCCTGTCCACGCAAGACGCCAACGCTGTGGACCCCACAGGAAATACGAGCACACCAAGAATTGCGTCCGCAACCAGCACACCACTTTCAGGGGGAAACCTCCTGTGGCGAGTCTTTGTCAATTGGCTCAAGAGTCTGTTTGGAAAAAATCACCCCTGATCATTCATCATTTGCGAGTCATCAAACATGTCACAAATTGAACAATTTCTCCCCCATGAAGGTCGTCTCATCACCGAAGACGAAGTGAGCACTCAAGACCACGATTACAAATTGCTCGGTATGCACTGTAAAAGTTGCAATGCCAAGTTTTTCCCCGTCAATGCCATGTGTTTATTTTGTCTGTCCGAGTCTGTGGAAAAAATCCCGCTCTCCAGCGTTGGCATTTTGTACAGCTACAGCTTTATCCATATCGCCCCCAAGCAGTGGAAGGTGCCCTACGGTATTGGCTATGTGGATTTACCCGAAGGTATTCGAATTTTTGGAAAACTCGAAACCACCGAACCCACCGATTGGGAGGTGGATCAAAAGGTCCGCATTGAGGTCAAAGCCAGCCCAGCCATTGAAGGGCAACCCACTCAATATCAATATTTTTTCAAGTCGTACAAAGGATAAATGATGAGTCACAGTTCATTTAGAGATGTCAGTGTCTACGGCAGCAGCATCATCCCGTTTGGCAAGTATCCGCAATTGTCATTGTCAAGTCTCGCCCGTCCTGCCGTCGTTGACGCTTTGAAAGACTCAGGCGTTGAGCGTCAAGCCATTGAGGCTCTTTACTGCGGCTCGGCCATGTCGGGCATGATGTCTGGCCAACGCATTGCAAGAGACTGTGGACTAAGCGGTATACCCATCGTCAATGCAGAAAATGCTTGCTCTTCAAGTGCAACCGCTTTTCGGGAAGCTTGGATAGCGGTGGCAAGCGGCATGATCGACTACGCTTTGGTCATTGGAGTGGAGAAACTCTCGAGCCTTGGTGGCGGCACCATTCCTTTGGACAAAGAGGACATCGAGGTGAGCAACGGCATGATCATGCCTGGACTCTATGCCATGCGGGCACAGCGCTATTTGCACGACTATGGCCACACCGTCACTGACTTGGCCAAAGTCACCGTAAAGTCTAGAAATCACGGCGCACTCAATCCCGGGGCTCAGTTTCGAACCACCACCACCGTTGAAGAAGTATTGGCTTCTCGCAAAGTGGCCGACCCCATCACCCTTTTACAATGTTGCCCCACGGGAGACGGTGCTGCAGCAGTTGTGATTGGCCCAAGCGATATGGCCAAACGACACGTGAACCAACCCGTCAAAGTCATTGGCTCACATTTGGCCTCTGGAAAATACATGAGTGGCTTTAGAGAGCTCAAAGTGCCAGAAATCACCGTTCGTTGTGTCACAGAGCTGTACGAAGAAATTGGTCTTGGGCCAGAAGATTTGGATGTCTTGGAGTGCCACGATGCATTTTCAATTGCGGAGCTGCTTTACTACGAAGCTTTGGGACTTTGCAAGCCCGGTGAAGGCGTCAAGCTCATCAATGATGGAACCACCTCTTTGGGCGGAAAAGTCGTCGTCAATCCAAGCGGCGGCATGCTCTCCAAAGGTCACCCCGTCGGAGCCAGCGGTGTCGCACAAATCGTTGAAATCGTGCAGCAACTTCAAGGCAGAAGTGGTAATCGGCAAGTCAATAACGCCAAGATTGGACTCACCCATGTCACTGGCGGGGGCACCGCTGGTTTTGATCATGGAGCCTGCTGCATTCACGTCTTTGGTGTTTGAGAATATGGTTCTTGCTCAACCATTCATTTTATGAAACCAGCGCCATTCAAGTACCACTCACCCACCTCGGTTGAGGAGGCGATTCAACTTTTAGGGGAATTGGACAACCCCAAACTGTTGGCTGGTGGACAATCCCTCATGCCCATGATGAACTTTAGGTTCATGATGCCCACTCACGTCATTGATTTGAACCAAATCCAAGCGTTGTCGGGCATTGAGCTGCGCGGTGAGACACTCTACATCGGGGCCATGACCCGCCAGCACGATATCCACACCTCAAGTCTGATTAAAATCGCCGCCCCTATCATTGCGGAGGCCTATGATATGGTGAGTCACCGACAAATTCGCAACCGCGGAACCTTAGGCGGCAGTCTTTGCCACCTTGACCCCTCTTCTGAACAGCCTTGTTTTATCTCGGTGCTCGATGGCAGCATTGATGTGGTGGGCCCCAATGGACCCAGAAGCATCAAGATGGGCGAATGGACCTCTATGTACATGACGCCAGCCATGTCTGAGCAAGAGGTGATGATCGGCGTCCATTTCTCACCATGGCCGAAAGGTCACGGGTGGGCTTTTTTAGAATATTCTCGTCGCCATGGAGACTACGCAATTGTCGGAGTCGCCGTTTTGGTGACCCTCAATGAAAAGAGGGAAATCACTCAATTGGCCATTTCCATCTGTGGAATCTCTTACGCGCCTTGTCGCTTGAGCAATGCGGAGTTGAAATTACTCGGTATGAAAGCCGATCATAACGCCACCACGATAGCAGCCCAATGCATTGATGCCATTGAGGACATTATGGAAGATGCCCATAACAGCAGCGACTACCGTCGCCATCTCGCCAAAATTTACACCCAA
>Ga0214165_1001083_pt1 | contig 16201 bp, 15 predicted proteins | sample TroBogypolimnion_34_FD_153004 | JGI IMG/M metagenome (GOLD analysis project Ga0214165, IMG submission 153004) | Freshwater microbial communities from Trout Bog Lake, WI - Practice 03JUN2009 hypolimnion v3 | ecosystem: Environmental > Aquatic > Freshwater > Lake > Hypolimnion/Profundal zone ... | reverse complement strand
CAAAGCGCCGGCCCCGCCAGGGGTGGAATGGATGGGTGACTTCAAACTCTATGGATGTTTGATCTTCTGCATGGCGTGCAGTTCTGGACCTACGAGAAGCCCAAAGTCGAACTCAGCGTACTGCTGGTGGAGCGCTGGATACTGGCGCGCCTGCGCAAATTCCAATTCACCAGTGTGCAGGAGGTCAACGCGGCGATCGCACCCTTGCTGCAGTGGCTCAACCAGCGCGCGTTCCAAAAGCTACCGGGCAGTCGTTCCATCGTGTTTGCCCAAATCGACGCCCCGACGCTGATGGCCTTGCCCGTGCAAGCCTGGGAGTGGGCGGTCTTCAAAACGGTTCGCGTGCACATCGACAGCCATGTCGAGTTTGAGGGGCACCGCTACAGCGTACCCAACGCTCTGGTCGGTTTGGCGCTGGAGTTGCGCGTCACCACCCATGCGATCGAGGTCTTGCACCGTGGCAACCGGGTTGCCAGCCACATGCGCTGCGCCCACAAAGGCGGCTTTACCACCGTGATCGAGCACCTGCCCGAACGCTATCAACACCAAGCCCAATGGACGCCCGAGCGGCTTGTGGCCTGGGGTGAGCGAATCGGCGTGGCCTGTGCTGCCACGGTGCGCAAGATGCTTGATCGCCAACGCCACCCCGAGCATGCCTACCGCGCCTGCTTAGGTTTGCTGTCGCTCTCCAAGCGCTATGGCGAGGCCAGACTGGAGGCGGCATGCACTCTGGCGCTGAGCCTGGGAACCAGCAAATACACCCACATTCGGGACATCTTGCTCAACCGGCGTGATCTGCTTCAAGCCAGCACGACCCCGGAATGGACCAGTCCCGTCCACGCTCATGTGCGTGGCGCCAACTATTACCAATGAAACCCAACGTGGATAGCCCCAACATGATGATGAATACCACCTTGAAGCAGTTGCGCGACTTGCGCCTTGAGACCATGGCGCAGGCGCTGGAGCAGCAGCTCATGCAAAGCGGCATTAGCGCCATGAGCTTTGAAGAGAGGCTGGCGTTGCTGGTAGACCGTGAGGTCCACAGCAGACAGGATCGGCGCTGTGCGCGCTTGCTCAAGATTGCCAAACTCAAATACCCGCAAGCCGCCATCGAAGACCTGGACAGCCGCAGCACGCGTGGTCTGGAACGCAGCACGGTGATGAGCCTGGCCCTGGGCGAATGGGTCAGGTCAGGCCACACCGTGCTGATTACAGGTCCCACCGGAGCTGGTAAGTCGTGGCTTGCGTGCGCTCTGGTCCAGCATGCCTGCCGGCGTGGTCACACTGCGCTGTACCAGCGGGTTCCTCGATTGGGTGAGGAACTACGCATTCGACACGCCAACGGCACGTTCACGCGCTGGCTTGATACGCTCAAAAACACGGACGTACTTCTACTTGACGACTGGGGTATGACGGCCATGGACGGACAAACCAGGGCCGATCTATTGGAAATCATTGATGACCGGGCCAGCCACCGCGCCACCATCATCACCAGCCAGTTACCCATCGAGCATTGGCATGAGTGGATCGGTGACCAGACAGTGGCCGATGCCATGCTGGATCGGCTCATGCAAAACCACCACCGTTTCACACTCACCGGCGAGTCGCTGCGCAAGCAGAACCCCCCAGCTAAAGGCAACGGCGACAACTAAACCAAAACGCACTGGCGGGGGGGCGCCTCCGGCGGCCTGGCAGGGGCCTATGACTTGAAAAACAACCAAACATCAGAAAGGGAAAACAGCCGGAAAAGCACGCCGGCATAAAATCAAAATGCGCAACACCGACCATCGGTCACGTTCGCCGGAATGCCGGTCACGTTGCCGGAATCAGCGGTCACGTTCACCGGAATACGCACTTGGATAAGCACGTGGCCGATCACTCAGTCTTCCGATCGCAATTGGTCGAAATTCTCGACCAAGCCGATGACCAAGACCTCGACGCAACTGCTTTGGTTTCGTTAATGGCGGATTGGATGAACAATCACATGCGCCATATGGATCTTCTATGCAAAGACTACTTGGTAGACAACTGCGGAAGAATCCACCATTGAGGATGGCAGTGCATCTGCGAACCAAAAAAAAATCAAGGCCAGCACTTACCAAGGCCTGCCACGTCTTGTTTAACTAATCTGGAACCGTGAATTTGATTCACGGTCACCAGCCGAAAATCTTAACTTCTGAACGGTAAGGAATCTGCGTCAGGGTCAATTGACGTGGTTCGCTATCTGACGGTCCGACCAGCCACGGGACCTCTGACGAGTTTCCTGGTAGCAGACCCCTGTGCCTGGAAGGCCTATCGTCTGCCGCACTCCTCAAGGGCCAAGGTTGACGTTCAAACCTCATAAGTTCTCAGCTTATGGGCTTGTTCGTCTCAGTTTATGCTCGCTCCCTCCTTGCCTTTGTGAGAGAAACCAATTCTCCTCTTATGCCCCTAACTACACTGGCGTAGGCGTTGGCAAATTTTTGCCGTTATGCCCCATAGGTTCAAAGAAAGACTACAAATTTCTTGGCCGGCGGGGGCAGGTCAGGTGACAACGGGTCTTTTGTTTTTCAGGGCTGCTGGCTTCCTGCGCTCAGCCAACCTCTGCGCCAAAGTGTCTCATCTTGCAACTGCCGCCAGTGGATGCGCATCACGGCTTTTGAATACACCGCCTCCAATTCAACCCATTCAATTGCCAGTTCCGGTAGCTCGGGCTCTATCACCTGCGACACAAGAAAATGCTTGTTTTTGGCTATGGGCTGTACAGCGGTCCATTTGGTCAGCAACAGCTTTTTGGGATGCAAGGGAGTCATATGGCGTGGTCACCTCGGTTTAAAGCGCGTGCAGCTTCAACTGCTCCAGAGTCACTACTTCCAGCGCCTTGGCGTGGGTTGCTTCCAGATGTACTGGTGGCGCAACACCCGCCGACAAGGCCTCTTTCCAGCGCACTGCGCACAGGCACCACCGGTCGCCTGCCCGGAGTCCCGCAAACCGGTATTCGGGTCGCGGCGTTATCAGGTCGTTTCCGTGCGCGAGTGAATACGCCAGAAAATCACTGGTGACCCTGGCGCAAACGACATGGGTACCGTGATCGTTTTCGTCCGTATGGCAGCAACCATCCCGAAAAAACCCGGATAACGGCGCATAGGAGCATGCCACCAGCGTGCCTCCAAGAACGTTCAATGCTGTCATGTCGATTCAATATCCTCTGGCCAGTGGGCGAAATTCGAAAAGGGCAGAATTGCCATAAGCGATGGATGCTGCCACACTGCCCTTATCTGGTGGGATTTTGCGGGCATTCGCGCACAACGCTTACCTACCTATCGAGATATAGCCATGCAAGATGACGAGCGCTGCTGTGGTGTTGGAACCTGCATCATTGACGCCCACGGCCTGTGTTGGTGCGGGCAGCAATGGGATGGCGAACAAATGCGCCGTCCGACTGCAGATGCGCTGCTAAATGCCAGCTTTGAACCAGATTTGGCGATGCCAGCAGGCAGTTCAGATCCAGAATGAGTCCGATGGACAACACACACTCCATACGGACTTAACCAGCGCTGGGTCATGGACAGCAATGCGTTAACCTGGCACACCTCGCCTTCGCCATTGGTGCACCGCCGTTTGCTGGAGCGCGACGGTGCCGAGATCGCAACGACTACGTCCGTTGTTCGCTACGCTGCCGGGGCAAGTTTTTAATCGCACACTCATGAATTGGGTGAAGAGATTTCGGTGCTCGATGGAACCACTACTGGAAAAGAGCCGGTGACCTTGCCCCTGGAAAACGTATCCCTTGCTGAGGTGTAATTTGGCAAGGAGAGAAGGAAATGGAAAAGATGCACCGGGCGCGCTACACGCTCGAATACAAGCTGGAGGCATTACGGCTGATAGGTGCAGGTCAAAGCATAGCGGCGGTGCCTGTTTGAAGGAACATCATTTCGGATTTGACGACCTTTCAGCGTTAGGTGGGCGTTTCCAAGACAATGCTGAAACAGGTCTTTTTCGGTCGGCACTTTTTTTGCCGCATACTGCCGATTTTGACTACCGCACCCAGAACAACCTGACATCCTTGCACCGAGCTGCCTTTCTGATTGGTGGGTCGGGTCAGCGAAAATCGGCAGCCTAGGTCAGTCCAATTTCGGAGCCAACAGACATGGCCCTTCACCATTAGGAATCCCATTCCTGTGTGCGTAGTCATAGGCCGTAGACTGAGGGGAGGGGGCGGATGTCAACCGCATACTCAGACCATTCCAAAGCGAACATACAGGGGGTCCTTGAGTCCAGACTCTGAAAATCCCTTGGCTCGCAGGACACAAGAATCACACTGACCACAGGGTCGACCGTCCTCGTCTGGGTCGTAGCAACTGCTGGTTTCGGAATAGTCCACGCCAAGGCGCATGCCTTCTTGGACAATCTGCGCTTTGGTCATACTGATGAGTGGCGAATGGATCTTCAGTTTCTGAGTCCCTTCAAGGCCAGCTCTGGTCGCTAAATTGGCCATCGTCTCGTAGGCTGCGATATATTCCGGCCTGCAATCCGGATAGCCCGAGTAGTCCATTGCATTGACGCCGATGAAGATATCTGAGGCCTCCAACGTCTCGGCCCAAGCCAATGCAAAGCTCAAGAATATTGTATTTCGAGCAGGGACATAGGTAATCGGTATGCCGTGCGACATATCACTGGCCGTTCGTCCCTTTGGCACGGCAATATCTGCGGTCAAGGCAGAACCACCGAATTCACGCAGGTCAATCTGGGCGACGACGTGCTTAACTGCGCCCAGAGACCGCGCAACCGCCTCCGCCGCCACCAGTTCCTGAATATGCCGCTGCCCGTAGCGAAAGCTTAGTGCGTAAGGATCAAACCCCTGTTCTCGTGCAATCGCCAGGACTGTCGATGAATCAAGTCCCCCGCTGAGCAAGATAACAGCTCTTGGTCGAGCGGAATTTAAATCTGCCATGTAGAAAATCCCTACAAGAAAAGTGACCTGCCAGTTTAACGGGGGCATCTGACGCGTCATGTGCTCCAGCCCGATACAGTGCGGACTGAATGATGCATGCAGCCGACACATACGAACCGTTAACGTTTCCCAACGGTTGACCGCGGCGAGGGCTTTTCCAGATGCTGAGTGTTTGCGCGCAACGCCATTTGCTCAGGATGCGCACCTAACAAATTCTCACGCTTGAGCCGCGGTAATTCTTGAATGGCCTTGGCCCAGTCACGTATTGCCGCGAGTACCTGCAGTCGCGCAAGGTTGCGTCATCGCGACCGCGCAGAGTCAGGGAATCCTTGCGAGGCCGTACTTTCGTCGAGTTTGGGAACGAGAACTGTCATTCAGAGCACCGAGTGCAGGCCGACCCGGCGGCCGGCCCGGGTGAAGCCATGCTAGGTGAAAACGATGACGACCGCGTGCCAGATATCACACGCAGGCTCACACGGCGGCGATCTATCTTTGGTGCTCCCTCAACCTGAAAGGATTCATCATGCCAAAGTTTGTAATCGAGCGCGCTATCCCTGGAATCGGTAGTACAAAGGCCCCTGAGCTCAAGGCTATTTCTCAAAAGTCGTGCAGCGTTCTGCAGGACCTCGGACCCGATGTCCAGTGGGTTCAAAGCTACGTCACGGGAGACAAGATCTACTGCATTTACAACGCAGCGAATGAAGAACTGGTCAGGGAGCACGCGCGGCGCGGCGGCTTCCCTGCAAACAGCGTTGCACGGGTTATGTCAATGATTGATCCGACAACCGCAGAGGCATAGGCTTGGCGACGAAGGCCCTGAGAGACAATAGTCTCATGGGCCTTGCAATCCACCTACTTGGCACTCCGCATGTTGTCATTGACGGTCAAGTGGCGGCTGCGCCTCGCGGGAAGAAGGTATGGGGTTTGCTGGCGTTCCTGATTTGCAGTCAGAAGCCGGTGAGCCGAAAGCAGTTGGCCGGGATGCTGTTCGCCGAGGCTGAAGACCCACTTGCAGCCTTGCGCTGGAATCTCAGTGAACTGAGACGCGTGCTCGGTTCCACAGACCTGAAAGGCGAATTGCTGGACTTGCACGTTGATTCAGCAACCTATGTGGACATCCATGTCGTCGCACGTGGCGCATGGGAAGAGGCCATAGAGGTTCCCGGACTGGACCAAGAATTGTTGGATGGTCTGAGCTTTTCCACCTGCCCGGTATTTGAGGTCTGGCTTGCAACTAAGCGCAGGCACCTTCAGGCGACCGCAGAGACGGTACTGCGCGAAGCTGCATTGTCCAGGTTGGCGATGGGCGCGCCAGCCGAGGCTGCCGATCTTGCGGGTCGACTGGTTGGCAAGAATCCACTGGATGAAAACTACCAGGCGCTGCTGGTCCGCTGTCTTGCAGCCGCCGGTGATGGCTTGGGCGCAGCACGTCAGGTGGCAGCTTGTCGAGATCTGTTCATGCGCGAACTCGGCGTGCATCCAGGCGTCACACTTGAAGCTGCTATGCGCACGGTCACTTCGAGGCCCACGGCAATGCCGGTAGTTGGGCGTGCAGGCGTGCTTGCTCAGATCGAGGCAGGCGAGGCCGCTATCGGTGCTGGTGCGCTTGATGCAGGACTGCAGTGCCTCAGGCGCGCTGTTGCCGAGGCAGATGCAACAACAGGTGACTCGGCACTACGGGCTCGCTCACTGGTAGCACTAGGCGCAGCGTTGGTGCACGCCGCACGAGGTCGCGACGAAGAAGGCGCGATCGCGTTGCATGAAGCGCTTGCTGTTGGGCAGGGGGAGTTGTCCCCGTACGCGGCTGCGGCATGCCGTGAACTTGGTTATGTTGAATTTCTACGCGGTCGCTACGAACGCGCTCACGTGCTGTTGCAGCAGGCTGAAACCCTGGCGGGTCAGGACCGCGCTGAACTGGCTCGAATCGCCATCGTACACGGCTCTGTGCTCAGCGACACCGCACATTACGTAGCGTCTATCGACATTCTCGAAAGAGCCAAAGATGAGGCAGAGTCGCTGGGAGATTCAAAGCAGGTGGCGTATGCGCTGTCCATGCTGGGTCGCGCCCTGTTGTTGCAAGGTAACTTGAAAGAAGCCGCTAGGGTGCTGGATCGGTCGATCGGCATTTCGCGGCCCATCTGGACGGCATTTCTTCCTTGGCCTCAATCGCTGCGCGCCGAAGTTGACATGCTTCTTGGAAATATCGATATGGCCGCCGAACGCTTCGAGCACGCCTTTGCGCTTGGTTGTCAGCTCGGTGACCCCTGCTGGGAGGGGATTGCTGGTCGAGGGATGGGACGTGTGGCGATTCTCCGTGGCGAGTCAGCACGCGCTGTGGAAATTCTGGTGGATGCCATAGCGCGAAGCACGCGACTTCCCGACGGATATCTTTGGGCAAAGGCGTACGCACTTGAATCCTTGTGCGGTCTGGCAGTCGCCAACAAGTTGGCACAGGCACCTGGATGGGTTGATGAGTTGCAGACATTGGCAGCCAGAAGCGGTATGCGAGATCTGACGGTTCGCGCGCTTGTGCACCGACATACGCTGGGGGAAACTCAAAGCGGAGAAGCCAGCCGCATGCTCGCTAGTGAAATCGAGAGCCAACTCCTGCACGATTATGTTGAGAGCTCAACAGCGTCACTTTGAATGCCACGAAGCCGTAAACCAAAGTATGTTCGCTCATCACTATTCAGCAGCGCTTTAGCAAGGACTTCAGTGCTTGGGAGTCCAAGGATGGCGATTCAACGACTTGAAAGCGAGATCAGAAGAATCGTCTCGCCATCCCTCGCAAGCTTGCCTAGATTGATGAATGTTTTGACCTCTAGTTGTCTGCCTGGGACCCTACTTAAGCATCAATTTGCGCCGAACTTGGTAAACTTTTGAAGAACTTGGTCTCCCAAACCTTTCTTGCCGCAAAACAAACCGTAAGAGTTTGGGAGCAGAACTCCCACTTTCGGCAAGACTTCCTACGAAACCGGCAACAATCTAAACTCGGATCATGTCTAAGTCATTCATGTTAAACGACTAGACTGGCAACTCTTTGCTCATCCCTACATCTGTTGGCGTCTCTTGAATGCACAGCATCATCAAAGGAATTAATATGCTTTTCGAACCCTACAAGGCCCGCCATTTGCAGCTTGCCAATCGCACCGTCATGGCGCCCATGACTCGTAGCCGGGCGGTTGACGCCAACACGCCGAACGCGCTGATGGCCGAGTACTACGCGCAGCGCGCTACGGCCGGCCTGATCGTGACCGAAGGCGCGTCTCCCTCGCCCAACGGCCTGGGCTATGCCCGTATTCCGGGCCTGTTCAATGCGCAGCAGGTGAGCGGCTGGAAACTCGTCACCGACGCGGTGCACGCGCGCGGCGGCAAGATCGTGATTCAGCTTATGCACGTGGGCCGAGTGGCACACGTAGCCAACCTGCCGACCGGCGCCGAGGTGGTGGGTCCGTGCGCTACGGCGTTGCCAGGTGAGATGTACACCGATGCCCATGGCATGCAGGCGCACAGCACGCCGCGCGCCATGACCGAGGGCGACATTGCCCACGCCGTCGCCGAGTACGGTCAGTCTGCCAAGTTGGCGATCGAAGCCGGATTCGACGGGGTCGAACTGCACGCAGCGAACGGCTACCTGATCGAGCAGTTTCTCAACCCGAACGTGAACCAGCGCAGCGATGGCTACGGCGCCAGCATCGAGGGACGCAACCGCTTCGCCCTGGAAGTCGCTCGCGCCGCCTCTGCCGCGATCGGGGCCGAGCGCGTTGGCATCCGCTTGTCGCCACATGGTGTTTTCAACGGAACCGGCACCTTCCCGGATGTTCAGGCTCAATACCTGGCGCTGGTGAACGAACTGTCGGCACTGGGGCTGCTGTATGTGCACCTGCTGGACCACAGCGCCATGGGAGCGCCGCCTGTGCCGGCCGAGCTCAAGGCACTGCTGCGCGCGGCGTTCAATGGCCCGTTCATCTTGGCGGGCGGCTTTGATGGCAACAGTGCGCAGGCCGCGCTGGCCGCGGGGCAGGCCGATCTGATCGCCTTTGGCCGCCCGTTCCTCGCCAACCCCGACCTCGTGCAGCGCTTGCGCAGCCATGCGGCATTGAACGAGCCCGACATGTCCACCTTCTACACGCCGGGCGCGGCAGGCTATACCGATTACCCGATGCTATAAATAAACGGCGAGGGCCGTGCCCGCGGCTCCCTGCGTTGCGTCGTGACGAGCCGTCAAATGCTCATTTGTCGAGTCCGCCCATGCACAGGTACTTGATCACGAGGTACTCATCCATTCCGTATTTGGAGCCTTCGCGGCCCAAGCCGGATTGTTTGACGCCACCGAAAGGCGCGACCTCGTTGGAAATGATGCCGGTGTTGATGCCGACCATGCCGCTCTCGATACCCTCGCCAACGCGCCAGACGCGGCCGATGTCGCGCGAATAGAAATAGCTGGCCAATCCAAACTCAGTGTCATTGGCCATGGCAATGGCCTCGGCGTCGGTCTTGAAACGAAACAGAGGCGCCAGCGGGCCAAAGGTTTCCTCGCGCGCCACCAGCATTTCGGGCGTGGCGTCGGCGATCACGGTGGGCTCGAAAAAGCTGTGCCCCAGCGCATGGCGTTTACCGCCGGTCAGCAGTCGGCCACCCTTGGCCAGCGCATCGGCGATATGCTCTTCCACTTTCTTGACGGCGGCGCCGTCGATCAGTGGACCTTGCGTCACGCCGGCTTCCACGCCGTTGCCAACCTTGAGCTTCTCGACCGCCACCACGAGCTTCTTCGCAAATGCATCGTAGACGCCGTCCTGCACGTACAAACGGTTAGCGCAGACGCAGGTTTGACCGGCATTGCGGTACTTGGACATGATGGCGCCCTCGACGGCGGCGTCAAGGTCGGCATCGTCAAACACGATGAAGGGCGCGTTGCCGCCGAGTTCCAGCGAGAGCTTCTTGATGGTCTTGCCGCACTGCTGCATCAGCATGCTGCCAACGTCCGTCGAGCCCGTGAACGACAGCTTGCGCACCGTGGTATTGGTGGTCATCTCGCCGCCGATGGCACTGGCGGAGCCAGTCACCACGCTAAAGATACCCGGCGGCACGCCCGCGCGCTCGGCCAGCACCGCTAGCGCCAGCGCCGAGTATGGTGTGGCCAGCGCCGGCTTTAACACCATCGGGCAGCCCGCGGCAAGCGCCGGGCCGGCCTTGCGCGTGATCATCGAGGATGGAAAGTTCCACGGCGTGATCGCGGCGCAGACGCCAATGGGCTGCTTGATGACGACAATGCGGCGATCAGTCCAGGGCGAGCTTAGGGTGTCCCCGCTGACACGCTTGGCCTCTTCGGCAAACCATTCGATGAACGAGGCCGCGTAGCTGATCTCACCCTTGGCCTCGGCCAGCGGCTTGCCCTGCTCCACCGTCATGATCAGCGCCAGGTCGTCGGCGTTGGCCAGCATCAGGTCGTTCCACTTGCGGATCACGGCGCTGCGCTCCTTGCCGGTCTTGGCGCGCCAACTCGGCCAGGCCGCGTTGGCCATGGCAATGGCGCGGCGTGTTTCAGCGGCGCCCATCCTGGGCACGGTGCCAATGGTCTCGCCGGTAGCCGGGTTGGTAACGGCACAGGTTTCGCCGCTGTCGGCGTCACACCATTGGCCGTTGACATAGGCTTGTTGACGCAGCAGCGAGGGGTCTTTTAGTTGCAGCATGAGTTTTCTCCGGATTAATGAATCAGTAGGCCGCTTGGTACAGCGCCAGCGCGTCATCGTAGGCAACATCGCGCGGGTTGTTGACCAGCAGGCGTTGCACGTTCATGGCGTCGCGCGCGAGCATTGGCAGATCGCCTTCCTTGACCCCAGCCGCGCGCAGGTTCTGCGCGTAGGGCATGGCCGCCACGCGCTCGGCGATGGCGGCGACGAACTCGGCTGCGGCGTCGCTGTCCGATGCACCGGCCAGTTGCGGCAGGATGGCGCGTCCGAGTTCGGCATAGAGCGCGAGCGCCGCCGGCAGGTTGAACTGCAGGACCGGTACGAAGACCAATGAATTGGTCAGCCCGTGTGGCAATCCGTAGTGGCCGCCCAGCGGATAGGCCAGCGCGTGCACGGCACCGACCGGCGCGTTGGCGAAAGCCATGCCAGCAAACAGCGAACCCAGCAGCATGTTCTCGCGCACCGTCGCGTCACTGCCATTGGTTACCGCGGCGGGCAGATTGGCATAGAGCAGTTGCAGCGCCTTAAGGGCCAGCGCGTCGGACAATGGATTTTTCTTCAGGCGCGTGGTGAAGGCTTCGACGGCATGCACCATGGCGTCGACACCGGTCATGGCAGTTATGGCGCTTGGCAGGCCCAGCGTCAACCGGCTGTCGAGCAGCGCCACATCCGGGTAGAGCAGCGGTGAGACCACGCCCTTCTTCTCATGGCTGGGCGTGGTCAGGATCGAGATCGGAGTCACCTCGGAGCCGGTGCCGGCGGTCGTGGGCACCTGAATCAGCGGCAGGCGCGGCCCGCGCGCCAGGCCAATGCCGTAGATGGCGGGCAGAGCTTGCGCCGTGCGCGCGAGCAACGCCACAAGCTTGGCTGTGTCCATCGAACTGCCGCCACCGAAGCCAACCACGCCATCGGCGCCTGCGGCGCGCGCGGAGTCGACGGCGGCCTGCACGCTGAGCTCCGGCGGATCGGCCAGCACGTCGGAGAACACGGTGGTCGCAATGCCGGCGGCCTGCAGCGAGGCCAGCGCGCCAGTCAGCAGCCCGGCCTTGACCAGGCCGGCGTCGGTCACCAGAAAGAGTCGGGTCACGCCCAGGCTGGCGGCGATCTCGCCGAGTCGGTCGGCGCTGCCTTGCTCGCAGACGATCTTGGGCGCGGTCTCAAAACTGAATGTTGTCATGATGAATCCCTTGCGAAATGGATTAGCCGGTAGTATCTCAAGCGAGACGGACCAAAGTTGCGCATTTTCGGTTCCGGTCACGGTAAGCATAAACGACAGTCCGAACCCCCAATCCTGAGGCGGCTGATAGCATCAAGCTCCTGAAGCCTTTCTTGAAGGAAACAGCATGACGATGCCGCCCTTGTCCCGACTGGCCGCTGCAAGCCTGCTTGCACTGTGCTGCCATGCCAATTCCCAGACCCGCGAAGCGGTTGAGACCCTGTGCCGGACTGCGCAGGCCTGCCTGGCGGAAAGCAGCAAGCTGCTGGTGCGGCCCGCGGGTGGCGGCACCAGCGAACTGGCGCGCACGCAGGACCTGTTCTATTGGTTCGGTCGCATCAACATGGCATCAACAGTCGCGAACGTCGAGCGCGGGATCATTCCGCCTGAACTCGCCGGTCCGATCGCCCGTGGTGTTGCGCATTCGATTAACCAGGGTGCATTGCCCGGTGGCAAGCGACCCAAGGACGTGCTGCAAACTGAAAAAATCATCACCGACTTCGCCGGGCCGGACGCGACCCTGATCCACACCGGGCGCAGCCGGCAAGACATGCACCCGACGTTGACGATCGGACAGTTGCGGGTCGAACTACTCGACTTCACCGACCGGCTGGCCGAACTGCGCGCGCAGCTGCTGGAGATGGCCGGTCAGAACGTCGAGGCCTTCGTCCCGGCCTACACCAACGGCGTGCAGGCCATGCCAACCAGCCTCGGACACTACTTGCTCGCGTTCGCCGACTCCTTTGCGCGCGACGGCGAGCGCATCCGGCAGGCCTGGTCGCGCGTCGACCGTAGTCCGCTCGGCAGCGCCGTGCTGGCCAACTCGAGCTGGCCGCTGGATCGCGCCCGCCTGGCCGATTTGCTGGGATTTGAAGCGCTGGCCGTCAACGGCTATGACGGCACCCAGATCAGCCCCAACGACGTCGGCCTCGAGGTGGTGCAGATCGCCGAGTCGACCGCGCTGCGCGTCGGCGCGCTCATGCAGGACATTCACGTCCAGTATCACCAGACGCGACCGTGGCTGATGCTGGTACCTGGCAAGACCTACACAAGCAGTGCGATGCCGCAGAAGGCCAATCCCGGCGTGATCCAGGACACGCGCGCGCTGGCCAGCGATGTCGTCGCCTCAGCGCAGAACGTGGTGCTTCGGGCCCACAACGTGACGCCCGGCATGATCGACTACAAGTACAGCTGGACCGACGAGCGAGCGCGCACGTTTGTGCTCGGCTCGCAAATGCTGCGCGATGCGACCGAAGTGATGGCCTCGCTGCGCGTGGACCCGAAGCGCTCGCTTGAGGAGCTCGAATCCGAATGGACCACGTCCATGGAACTGGCCGAGACGCTGCAGCGCGAGAACCGGATTCCATTTCGCGTCGGCCACCACTTCGCTTCAGAGGTGGTGTTGTACGCGCGCGAGCACGGCTTGCGGCCGAAGGACTTTCCCTACGCGCAGGCCGTACGCATCTACGCCGAAGCCGGGCAGATGTACAAGCTGGTCGATCCCCGATTGCCCTTGAACGAGGCAAGCTTCCAGCGCACACTGTCGCCGGAGGCCATGGTGCGCACACGGGTTGGCATCGGCGGGCCGCAGCCGGCTGAAGTGCGGCGCATGCTCGGCGTGGCGCAGAAAGCGCTTGACGCTGACCGGCAATGGGTGAGCGAGCGGCGCCTGCATCTGGCGACGGCCGAAGCCAAACTCAATGTGGCCTTTGGCGAACTGCTCAAGAGGTGAAGCCGGTGGGGGGTGGCCAGACACCGCGCCAGACAAGCTGGGTTAGACTTGATACGTGCGCAACTGGCGATAGGCACCCGACGATCTTGCGGCCGGGTGCCGACGTGGAATACCACTGGGAAGTGCACCGTCCTGATTGGCTTGCAAGCCAGTCGAGACGATCCGTCGTTCGCCTGGGCAGTCCCGCTTCAATGCCGGGACCGTACGCCAAATCCAATCAATGACCAGGACGGCCACCATGTACCTTCGCACGACTTTGATCGAGCAAACCGACCCCGAAATCTTTGCTGCCATCCAATCCGAAAACGCACGCCAGGAACAGCACATCGAGCTGATCGCCAGCGAGAACTACGCCTCGCCGGCGGTGATGGCCGCACAGGGAACCCAGCTCACCAACAAGTATGCCGAAGGCTATCCGGGCAAGCGCTATTACGGCGGTTGCGAGTACGTCGACATCGCCGAGCAGCTCGCCATCGACCGCGTCAAGCAGCTCTTCGGCGCCGATTGTGCCAACGTGCAGCCGCATTGCGGCGCCTCGGCCAACGAGGCCGTGTTTCTGGCCTTCCTCAAGCCCGGTGACACCATCATGGGCATGAGCCTGGCCGAAGGCGGCCACCTGACCCATGGCATGGCGCTCAACATGAGCGGCAAGTGGTTCAATATCGTCTCCTACGGCCTGAACGACAGGGAAGAGATCGACTACGACGCCATGGAGCGCAAAGCCCATGAGAGCAAGCCCAAGCTGATCATTGCAGGTGCCTCGGCCTACAGCCTGCGCATCGACTTTGAACGCTTCGCCAAGGTGGCCAAAGACGTCGGCGCCATCTTCATGGTGGACATGGCGCATTACGCCGGGTTGATTGCCGCTGGTGTCTACCCCAATCCGGTGCCGCATGCCGACGTGGTCACCTCCACCACGCACAAGAGCCTGCGCGGCCCGCGCGGGGGCATCATCCTGATGAAGGCACAGCACGAGAAGGCCATCAACAGCGCCATCTTCCCCGGCTTGCAGGGCGGTCCGCTGATGCATGTGATTGCTGCCAAGGCCGTCGCCTTCAAGGAAGCGCTGGCGCCCGAGTTCAAGGCCTACCAGCAGCAGGTGCTCAAGAACGCGATCATCGTGGCCGAAACGCTGACTCAGCGCGGGCTGCGCATCGTGAGCGGGCGCACCGAGAGCCACGTCATGCTGGTGGACCTGCGCGCCAAGGGCATCACCGGCAAGGAAGCCGAAGCGGTGCTGGGCAGCGCGCACATGACGATCAACAAGAACGCCATTCCGAACGACCCGGAAAAGCCGATGGTCACCAGCGGCGTGCGCATCGGCACACCGGCCATGACCACGCGCGGCTTTGGCGATGAGGAGGCGCGCACCACGGCCCACCTGATCGCGGATGTACTCGACCATCCGCGCGACCCGGCCAACATCGACGCCGTGCGGACCAAGGTGCATGCCTTGACCACGCGCTTCCCGGTCTACAGGTAAGCCCGCCCCGATGAAATGCCCGTTCTGCAGTCACTCCGACACCCAGGTGATGGAGACGCGGGTTGCTGAAGACGGGGACTTCATCCGGCGCCGGCGCCAATGCGCCTCGTGTGAAAAGCGCTTCACCACCTACGAGCGACCCGACGTCACTTTCCCGGCCATCGTCAAGAAGGACGGCCGGCGCATCGAGTACGAGCGCGCCAAACTGCTGGCGTCCATGAATCTAGCGCTGCGCAAGCGCCCGGTCAGCACCGAGCAGGTCGATAGCGCTGTCGAGCGCATCGAGGAAAAGCTGCTTAACCTTGGGCTGCGCGAATTGCCTTCGGCCCGCATTGGCGAACTGGTGATGCGCGAGCTCAAGAAGCTCGACAAAGTTGCCTACGTGCGCTTTGCCAGCGTCTACCGCAGTTTTGAGGACATCGACGAATTCAAGACTCTGGTGGACGAGGTGCGGCGCTGACCTCAGGGGCAGCGATCGATCTTCGTTCTGGCGGTACGAACCCGTCCCGTGCTGTTGATCACGATCTGGCGGGCTTCATCACTGGACGCTGGCACGGCTCAGGCGGTCAAAGTGCCGGCCTGGAATGCCCCCGATATGTATTTGGTCGCCCCCTTCCGGTTGAATGACACATAGTCGGCAACCGGCCCATTGCGAACAAGACGAATCGACGGGTGCAGCGCTTGTTGCCGAAGCAAACGCGCTTCTCCAGCATCAAGGGCAGCATTGTTGTTGTCATCCTGAAAAGCAATCCAGCCCTGCTCCCAGCCTCCTGTCTTGGCGCAAGCCTCGCCGTCGGTCGACTTGCACACGACGGCGCGACCGTTGCCCTTGATGGCCTCGCTGCGTGCCAGCATCAAACTAGGGAATAAAGTATTCACCGCCGTCGTCATTCGCACGGATTCGACCATGGCCGAAACGGCTGGTACTGCCAGCACCTGCAGTATGGCCATCACGGCCACCACGGCCAACAACTCGATCAGCGTGAAGCCGCGCTGATCGATTGGGGTCATGAGAATCTTCCGTTTGTGTTTTATTATGTTGCACCAGAGGTGTCCGGTTAAATTGATTGTGAATGACGTAAAAGCCAATACTGGTGCGGTCCTACGGCCGATTTTGTTTGGTGCCGATTTGAAACTTGATTGC
>Ga0214165_1001079_pt1 | contig 16265 bp, 15 predicted proteins | sample TroBogypolimnion_34_FD_153004 | JGI IMG/M metagenome (GOLD analysis project Ga0214165, IMG submission 153004) | Freshwater microbial communities from Trout Bog Lake, WI - Practice 03JUN2009 hypolimnion v3 | ecosystem: Environmental > Aquatic > Freshwater > Lake > Hypolimnion/Profundal zone ... | reverse complement strand
GCACCTGATTGCGTCAACATCGCATCGACCAAAGTGGTCTTGCCATGGTCAACGTGGGCGATGATTGCGACGTTACGCAGATCTTCGCGCTTCTTGAGTTCACCTGTGATGAACGGACTCTTCTCGTACTTAAGTTTGATTGTCATACGTTGAACCTAAATTCCACTACATCGCCGTCAGCCATTACGTACTCTTTGCCTTCCATGCGGACTTTTCCGCGAGCACGGGCTTCTGTCATTGAACCTGCTTCTATCAAATCATCAAATGCCACTACTTCGGCTTTGATGAAACCTTTTTGGAAATCGGTGTGAATCACACCGGCCGCAACTGGTGCGGTATCGCCTTTATGAATCGTCCACGCGCGGGTCTCTTTTGGTCCGGCAGTGAGATATGTCTGAAGTCCGAGTGTTTCAAAACCTACGCCTGCAAGTGTGACAAGTCCAGGCTCTTCCATTCCGATCTCTTTTAAGAATTCAGCCAAATCTTCTTCATCGAGCTCTGCGAGTTCGGCCTCCGTCTTAGCATCCAAGAAGATTGCCTTTGCGGGTGCGACCAGTTTTTGCAGGTTAGCGCGTAACTCTTGATCGCCAAGTTCGGCGGCATCGACATTAAATACATATAAGAAAGGTTTGGTCGTCAGCAACTGCAACTCTGCAATCGCAGCGAGGTCGATCTTGGAACCGGAGAGCAACTTTCCCTCATTCAAGAGCGCCTGTGCTTGCTTTACAACTTCTAGGGTCGCGGCCTTCTCTTTATGGATCCGGGATTCTTTCTCGAGTCTAGGAATCGCCTTTTCAATCGTCTGAAGGTCAGCGAGCGCCAGCTCCATGTTGACCACTTCGATATCAGATGCGGGGTCCAAGAATTCTGCGGTTCGCTCACCTTCGCGGGTGACATTCTCATCCTTGAATACCCGGATGACCTGACAGATAGCGTCGGTCTCGCGGATATTAGCTAAGAATTTATTACCGAGGCCTGCGCCCTCAGAGGCGCCCTTGACGATCCCGGCGATATCAACAAATGAGACGGCGGCGGGAAGCAACTTCTCTGAACCAAAGATCTTGGCGAGCTGGGCCAAACGGGGGTCTGGCACACCCACGACACCGACATTGGGTTCGATCGTGGCAAAGGGGTAGTTGGCCGCCAAGACGTTGTTCTTGGTCAGGGCATTAAAAAGGGTCGACTTTCCCACATTTGGCAGTCCGACAATTCCGATTGAGAGGCTCACGAGGAGGCTAGCCTACGGGGGTTTGTCGGTGCTTCCTGCCACGATACGGCTATGAGCAACAGCGCAACGGCAATACTGGCCCTGGTGATCGGCCTTTTCCTCGGAATCGCCCTCGGAACCATGCTGGCACGAGCAAAAAACCGCCCTATCGACACCTCAGCCCAACAGGCAGCCATGGCTGGCGAGCTCGCTGCGGCGCAGACCTTGATCGCCGAATACAAGGCCCAGATCGAAGCAGATCGCACCAAATCTGATGCGGCGATCAAACTCAATGCAGAGCTCGAAGCGATGAAGACCCGTGTCGAAGATTTAAGTCGAATCTCGCGCGAAGCAGATCTGCGTCGCGTCGGCGCCGAAGCCGAGATCAAAACTCAGATCAATCAGATGGCATCGCATAACGAAAATTTAGTGAATCAAACGCGCGCTATCGCAGGCGCTCTCGCCAGTTCGCAGACACGTGGCAAATTTGGTGAAGCAGCTCTCGAACAATTGCTCCTCGGCGCCGGTCTTATCGAAGGAGAGCACTTCACCCGTCAACGCTCAGCAGAGCGCAGTGAAACTTCGGGCGCAATCCCCGATATCACCATCAATCTCCTTGGTGGATCTGTTCTCTACATTGACTCCAAATTTCCCTTTGAACGTTTCTACGAAGCTTTCGAGACTGAAGATGGCGATGCGCGCAAAGAGTTATTAGTTGCACACACCAAAGATCTCTTAAAGCATATTGAAGCGCTCTCTAAACGTAAATATGCCGAACGCGGCGCATCCCCCGATTTCGTTATCTTGTATGCGCCAGTAGATTCCATCTTTACCGAAGCGCTGCGCTCCGATCCCGCGCTCTTAGATAAAGCCTTTGCACTAGGCGTCACCATTGCAACCCCAACTTCGATGATGGCGCTGCTACGCACTGTCGGTTACCTCTTTAGTCGCAATCGGGTAGCAACTAATGCCGCCGAGATCCAAGAGCTGGCGACCAAATTCCTCAAAGATGTCTCCTCGCTCCATGAGAAGATCGTGACGGTCGGCGAGCGTCTCAAGAGCACTCTCAAGGCCTATAACGAATTAATCCCAACCGCCGAAACTACGGTCTTGTCGGCCGCCAAGAAGATGCGATCCCTAGAAGTTGTAGGTAAAACCCCGAAGGCGATCCCAGAGTTATCCGAGAATGTGCGCCAATTGCACTCCAAACTCGCACCAACCGATGATGACTATATTGAGGTCGAAGAGGTAGAGGTCGATCTCACCCTCGAATTAGAGGATAATGAGTGATATGAGTACCGCTTCTCGCACCCTTCCCAAGCCCATCAAAGGGGCGGGTTTAACTAACGCTGGTGTGGTTATTCTGCAATTCCTTTTGATTCTGCTCGCAGAGACGCTCGAATACGAAGTCGGTAAAGTCGGGATTATCACTGGGCTGGCAATCATCATCGCGGTTGCGGGCGGTTTCTATCTCGGGCGCCCTGGCACAACATTTGCGACCGTTGTTAATCCACCGATCGTCTACTTCTTGATTACCGTTGTTCTTATCTCAACTGTGGGCGGGGCGGGGCTTCACGTTACAAAGTTTGGCCTTGATCTCGTAACAACACTGGGTGGCGCAGCGCCATATCTAGTAGTAGCAACTATTGCAGGATGGGTTTGGCACTTTTGGTTGCAACGGAAAACAAAGAAATCACAATCTAAACGCGAAGAGGTCTTAGAACCTTAACTCTTACCAGCAGCTTTGAGATCTTTACGCAACTCGGGTGGTATTGCAAAGAGTAGATGCTCCTCGCTTGCAGTAACGGTCTCCACATCGGAGAACCCCCGCTCTGCTAACCAGGTCAAGACATCCTTAACCAAAATCTCTGGGACCGATGCACCGCTAGTAATTCCAACGGTTTCAACCCCGAGCAACCACTCCTCTTTTACTTCAGCGGCATAGTCAACGAGATGGGCCGCCTTCGCACCATATTCAAGTGAAACTTCTACCAGACGCACTGAGTTTGAAGAGTTGAGAGAGCCGACCACAATCACTAGATCGGCGCGTGGCGCAATCTCTTTAATTGCGGTCTGGCGATTCTGTGTTGCGTAGCAAATATCATCACTCGGTGGATCAACCAGTTGCGGGAACTTCTCCTTTAATTTGCGCACCGTCTTGATCGTCTCATCCACACTTAGGGTGGTCTGTGACAACCAGATTAATTTCTTTCCTTCACGGAGATGAATTCCATCGATCTCATCGGCGGTATCAATAACGTGGACATGATCTGGGGCTTCTCCAGAGGTGCCTTCGACCTCTTCGTGGCCATGATGGCCGACTAGCAAGATGTCATAATCCTCACTGGCAAAGCGCCTTACCTCGTGGTGCACCTTGGTAACTAAGGGGCAGGTTGCATCAATTGTCTTCAAATTACGATCTGCTGCCGCCTTATGCACAGCGGGAGAGACTCCGTGGGCCGAAAAGATCACGAGAGCGCCCTCTGGGACTTGGTCAGTTTCAGAGACAAAAATGGCACCGCGCGCCTCTAGAGTTGCCACTACATGCTTGTTATGGACGATCTCCTTGCGAACATAGACCGGGGCACCATATAGATCCAGTGCCTTTTCCACGGTAATTACCGCACGATCAACCCCAGCGCAGTACCCGCGTGGCGCAGCTAACAGCACCTTTTTACCCATGTCGCAATCGTATCTAAAAGTATGATTGAGGGCATGCCTGAGTTTAATTACGAGGATTTACTGCCGATCGGCCCTGATGAGACCGAATATCGCCTAGTGACAACTGAAGGCGTCTCTGCCTTCACTGCCCAAGGAATGGAATTTTTGCAGGTCGCGCCAGAGGCCATCACATCACTCACCTCAGAAGCAATTCATGATATTTCGCACTACCTGCGCAGCGCTCATCTACAGCAACTGAAGAACATCTTGGATGACGCGGAAGCTTCACCAAACGACCGCTTCGTCGCGCTGGATTTATTAAAGAATGCCAACATTGCAGCCGGTGGTGTCTTGCCTATGTGCCAAGACACCGGCACCGCGATCATTATGGGTAAGAAAGGTCAGCGCACGCTCACATCCGAGAAAGATGAAGTTTCCATATCTCGTGGAGTATATGACGCTTTCACAAAACTCAATCTTAGGTACTCCCAAATGGCCCCAATAACCACGTGGGAAGAGAAGAACACTGGAAACAATCTCCCCGCTCAAATTGAAATTTACTCAGACTCTGAACATCCCAACGAATACAACTTCTTGTTCATCGCCAAGGGTGGAGGCAGTGCTAACAAATCTTTCTTGTATCAAGAGACCAAGGCAGTATTGAATCCAAAGTCATTTATGCTCTGGCTCGATGACAAGCTCCGCTCCATTGGCACCGCAGCCTGTCCGCCATATCACTTAGCAATTGTCATAGGCGGCACTAGCGCTGAGCACACCGTTAAAACCGCAAAACTTGCCAGCACCAAATATTTAGATTCACTCCCCCGCAGCGGAGATGCTAAGACCGGCCATGCATTTAGAGATGTTGATCTCGAAGAGGAAATTCTCAAGATGACACGCACGCTGGGCATTGGTGCGCAGTTCGGTGGTAAATATTTCTGCCACGATGTACGAGTTGTCAGATTACCTCGCCACGGTGCATCCCTACCGATTGCGATTGCGGTTTCCTGTTCCGCCGATCGCCAAGCTAAAGGCAAGATCACCAAAGAGGGCGTCTTCCTCGAGAAGTTAGAGCGCGAACCCGCTCACTTCTTGCCAGAGACTACCGATGAACATTTAGAAGGCGAAGCGGTATCAATAAATCTGAACCAACCGATGAAAGATCTCTTAGCCACGCTCTCGAAGTACCCCATCAAGACCAGGCTCTCGCTCAACGGAACCTTGATCGTGGCTCGTGATATCGCCCATGCCAAAATCAAAGAACTTCTCGATTCTGGCCAACCATTGCCACAATATTTCAAGGACCATGCCGTTTACTACGCTGGTCCCGCCAAGACTCCTGAAGGTTATGCGTCGGGCTCCTTCGGCCCAACCACCGCAGGTCGCATGGACTCATATGTAGAGCAGTTTCAAGCGGCGGGCGGATCGATGATCATGCTGGCCAAGGGAAATCGCTCCCAACAGGTAACCGATGCCTGTAAGGCGCATGGCGGTTTTTATCTAGGCTCCATCGGCGGACCTGCTGCGCGTCTGGCCCTCGATTGCATCCGTAAAGTTGAAGTCCTTGACTATCCAGAGCTTGGTATGGAAGCGGTTTGGAAGATCGAAGTCGAAAACTTCCCAGCATTCATAGTCGTTGACGATAAGGGCAATGACTTCTTTGCCGAAACTATGAGGCCTCTACATATCGGGACAAGACCTCCAACCTCTTAACCGTCAGAAGCGTGCGAATTCAATTGATTGCGCCTGAAGAAGAACTCCCATAGCGCTAACGTCATCAAGATCATGGAGAAGCCAAAGAGTAGATCTTCGACGGGTGCGCCGGCCAATCTCCGCCCAATGATTTCGGAGGGCGAGTACTGCACAATTTTTCGTGAAGTCAACCACCAGTTAGTGGCTATTTGAAAAGGAAAGATCAATGCGTAGGTCAACCAATATATTCCTCGCGTAATCATCTGCGTACGAAGAATAAATAGATCCGTCAAGATCGCGAGAACTACCGCATCCAAGGCGATATCGCTGTAAATCATTCTGCTTCTCCAGGCGCCTGCCACTTGGTTAATTTTAGAAGGGCTTGATAACTTAAAATTGTCATGATTGGAACTACAAGGAAGAAGAGAAGCTCCTCTAGAGGTACCTTGGGAAGCACATCCACATTTACTATTTGCTGGCTATCAAAGAACCAACTCTTCTTTGCGATTGCCCAGGTATCCCAGCTGAGATAGATCACAAGGATGGCGAGTTGTGTTTGTGCGAGTTCGAGCCAACGCTCTGCGATCCGTAATCGAAAGCCCAGATTCACTCCGAAAGCACAGAGAGTTATGAAGGCGATAACCGCCAGATAACTAAAGTGGGTCACGCCTGCTTAACTCCCATCCTTAAGAGTATTCAAATAGGCTACGGCTATGAAGGATGCGCTCCCAGACATATTCTCCTGGATCGAATCCTTTTCACGCTGGGCAATCTGGGCAACGATATCGCTCTTTGCGATCCTGCGCCTCACCGGAACTCCGTTAAATCTATCGGTGCAAATTACCATCGCCTTGGTTGCATTGTTTGTCGGAATTCCACATGGAGCGATTGACCATCTGATATCTATCCCTGCGAAGCCACTCGCTCGATTCGCACTCTACATATCCATTTACATTTTGATTGCCCTACTTTCAGGTTGGGCGATCGCAACCTGGAATCTCCACGGATTTCAAACTATTTTAATATTGAGTTCTCTGCACTTTGGATATGGTGACGCCGCCTATCGCAACGAGTGGAAAAGCGCCGCTAACCAGAGGAAATTTCCTTGGTGGATCGAAAGTGTTTACGCTCTCCCCGCTGGCTTTGTACCGGTGATTCTTCCCTTAACCGATCCGCGTGCCGGAAATGCTCTCCAAAGGATTCATCCCACTTTGCAGAACTGGGCCGGATCTCACTTGCAACTGCTGCGCACCCTGACGATTGTCATCGCCCTCATCGCAATTGCCGTATTACTTCTCACCCATAGCTTTGCATTCGCCTACGATCTAATCCTCTTAACGGCTTTGGCGGTTACCGCTCCGCCCCTCATCGCCTTTGCCGCCTATTTCGGTTTCTGGCACGCCACGCGCCACACCGCCCGACTCGTCCCAAAACTGCCTCGGGCAGAGAGATTGGCCCGAGAAGGGATGGGCCTCAAGGCGATTTGGAGCGCCATTTATCCGGGGCTATATGCCCTTCTCGGAACTGGCCTAGTGGCCGCCGGACTCATGATCTTTGATCGCAGCAACTTCTCTTCAGGGCTTCTCTGGTCATCCCTAGTCGTGATTTGGGCACTTACCGTGCCTCATATGCTCTCGACCAGCCGTTTTGACCTCCGCGCCATCCGGAATTGACCATAAATCGCTGGCCCACAGGAGGATTTCTGGGGAAAAACTTAGAAATAATTGAATTTCAAGTGGCGCTCTCGGCCAAGTAGGTGAACAATCTACGAAACGCTTTGGTGCGCCGAGCCATCTCGGATCTATCGTGCTGAACGAATCATATGGAGGATCCTCTCGATGCTACAACTATCTAGCGGTCAATGGAGCTCGTTATACAACATCTTCTCCTTCGGCCTTATCTCAATGCTCGCAACAACTATCTTCACACTGATCAGCCAAGCGCGGGTATTGCCTAAGTATCGTATTGCGCTCGTTATGTCATCAATGGTCACTTTCATTGCTGCCTATCACTATTTCAGAATCTTTAATTCTTTCAACGAATCTTCTATGAAGAATGCCGTCACGGTAGGAACTTCCCAAGGATCGTTTAATGAGGCATACCGTTACATCGACTGGATTCTCACAGTTCCACTTCTCCTTGTAGAGGTAATTGCAGTTCTTGCTCTTGCGAAGGACGCATCAAAGTCACTCATCACACGTCTAGTCCCTGCATCTGCGGCGATGATTATTCTTGGTTACCCAGGAGAGATTTCAAATAGCAATGGAACTAAGGTTCTCTTTGGAGTTCTTTCAACACTTCCATTCCTTTACATCCTCTATGTCCTCTTTGTAGAGCTCACCAAGTCATTGGACCGTCAACCTGAAGGTGTTGCAGCCACTGTTGGCCGCCTACGTCTTCTCTTGGTCGGCACTTGGGGCGTCTACCCAATTTCGTACCTGCTTCCAATCTTGATTAAGAATCCATCTGCTTCTCAAGCTGCAGGCCTCTTCACTGGTCGTCAAATCGGATACACAGTTGCAGATGTGCTTGCGAAGTGCGTATTTGGTCTCACTATTTTGAAGATCGCACGCATGAAGTCTGCTGCTGAAGGTATGGTAGATACTCACTAATCAGTTATGCAAAGAAGGGGGAAGGCCACGAGGTCTTCCCCCTTCGCTTTTATAGCGAAGTATGAGAGGTTACATGAATGAACAATTACCGAATGTGGGCGTATTCCATGATCGCAGTGGGCGCCATTAACTGGGATTACCAGCGCAATAATTCACACGTAGTAACGAATAGTTTGCTTATTGTCGTTCCCGGCCTCATCTTGATTGCACTTACCTACCTTGGCTTTGGTAAAAGACTCCTGCAAAAGCGCCCGGCCCAGATATCTTGGATAATTATCGGCGCAGCTGCGCTGATTTTTGCTTTCACCAACAAGTAGCGCAATCAACTCCTCTACAGCCGACCGCCTGCCGATCCATCTTGTGAAATTCGCTGGCTGAGCCAGACTGGGAAGATAAAGAGCACAATCAACATCGTTGCGACCACGTTAACGATCGGCGCCTGATTTGGTCGGAAGAGATTATTGAATATCCACTGTGGCAGAGTTTGCGTTCCTGGCCCCGCGGTAAATGTAGTCACTACAATCTCATCGAAGGAGAGCGCAAAGGCCAGCAGGCCACCAGCAACGAGTGCGGAACGAACAAGTGGGAAAGTGATGTAACGGAAAGTTTGGAAGATATTTGCGCCCAAGTCTTGTGATGCTTCTTCTAAGCTTTGACCCAAGCGGCGCAGGCGGGCTAGGACATTGTTGTACACCACGACAATACAGAACGTGGCATGCCCAACGACAACGGTCCACAGAGCTAGCTGCTTATTAAGTGGATCCAACAAGGTATGGAAAGTCGTATTAAGCGCGATACCAGTGATAATTCCTGGTAGCGCAATGGGAAAGATAACAAGTAGAGAGAGCGTGTTCTTCCCATAGAAGGAATAGCGCGAGACCGCGAAGGCGATACATGTTCCCAGAATCAGCGCGATCGCAGTGGCACCCAGACCAACTTTGATTGAAGATGCGATGGCGGGAAGCACACCATTGCTCTCGGTAAGTCGACCCCACCAGACGGTGGAGAGTGATTGGGGTGGCCAGGAAAAAGTTCGAGATGGGTTAAAAGAGTTGAGGGCAACTACTAGCAATGGAATGTAGATAAAACTGAGCGTTCCAAAGGTGAGAGATGCAAGAAGAATCTTGGCGCGACGAGAAAGATACATTAGAAGTTCTCCAAAGCACCCGAGCGACGAACAATGAAGAGGTAGCCGAGAATTGTGCCGATTGGAAGCAAAGCCATCGCAGCCGCAAAGGGAAGATTGCCCGCGGTGCCGACATTGTCGGCGATGACATTAGCCACTAGTTGGGTGGTGCCGCCTACAATCTTGACGACTATGTAATCACCCAGGGAGAGCGAGAAGGTGAAGATCGATCCCGCAATGATCGCTGGGTAGATGATAGGAAGAATAATCGAGGTAAAAGTCCTGCGGGCGGATGCACCCAAGTCGCTCGATGCTTCAAGCAAGGTGTTGGGAAGGCGATCCAGGCCGGCGTAGATAGGAAGGATCATGTAGGGAAGCCACAGGTAAGCCAGAGTGATGGTGGTTGCAGGGAGACCAAAGCCCGGGCCATGGAGCCCAAATGGCTTCAGTGCCCACGAGATGACTCCCCCATCGGAAAACATGCTGCGCCAGGCATAAGTTTTCACCAGGTAACTCGCCCAGAGTGGCACTAAAACGAAAGCGATAACTACGCTTCTAAATTTTGGCTTGAGTACTTTTGAAATAAAGAGTGCAATAGGAATTGCAAGTAGTCCATCGATCAGAGTTACAGCCACTGCAACTGTAATGGACCTAATGGCGATGGTGCTATAGACCCGTTGAGTAATTAAGGTGTGGAAGTTAGTGAAGGAGAGTGAGTGCACGGTATTTCCGGTAAATGAATCAACGCTCCATAAGCTTGACACAAGCATCACGACGAGAGAACCCAAATAGGCAACCGCCAACCAGAGCACGGGCAACGCTAATAAAAGCGCGGCTCGTGCTCCCTTGTGGCGGTAGAGCCAGGTGTTAATGCGATTATTTCTCACAGTTATCTTGCAATCGGTTGACCAGTTACCTGGCTAGCCTTTTATAGATGTCCAAGCTTGAGTCCACGCTGCATAGTCGGTGCAGATATTTCCGCGACCATCAAGGCAACTTGTTGTAGGTGTCGTCCAGTACCAGATCTTCTTGGCATATGCGGCATCCGTTGCGTGATAGGTAGTGCAGAAAGCCTTATCGGCTGTGTGTGAACAAGCGAGTGTCTGTGATGGAGCCTCTCCGAAGTATTCTGCCACTTGAGCATTAACTGTTGGCGATGTAATCCAATTCATCCACTGATACATGCAATTTGGATGTTGCGCCTTTGCCGAAATCATCCAGGTATCTGACCAACCAGTTGCGCCCTCTTTTGGAACTACCGAAGAGACGGTCACTTTCTTGTCACCGTTGATCGTGTTAGCGATCACCTGCCAGGAAGACCCAAGGAGCGTATTGCCTGATTCAAATGATTGCACCGACTTGGTGTAATCAGACCAATATTCGCCAACGTTCTTCTTCTGCACCTTGAGTAAGGCAACCGCAGCTGCAAGCTGCGTCTTGTCCAGTGAGTAAGGGTTGGTGATTTTGAGGGCTGGCTTGGTTGACATCAAATAGACGGCGGCATCAGCTATATAAATTGGAGAGTCGTAGGCCGTGATTGCACCTTTATAAGGTGAATTAGCGTCGAATACGACAGACCATGAAGTTGGCTTCTTCACCTTTGCGGCGTTATAAGCCAAGACATTGGCACCCCAACCATGAGGGATTCCGTACATCTTTCCGCCAGCAGAGTTCCACTGCTGCATCTTTAGGAATGGAGAGATGGTCTTGTAGTTAGGTACAAGAGCGGTATTTACTGGGGCAACTTGACCGCCGTAGATCAAGCGCAGGGAAGCATCGCCAGAAGCAGAGACTCCGTCATATCCACCGGTCTTCATCAACGAGACCATCTCGTCGGAAGTTCCTGCAGTCTTCGCATTGACCTTGCAACCAGTCGCCTTAGTGAATGGATTGACCCAGTCCACGGTCTTATCGTTGCTGCCGTTCTCGGCATAACCAGCCCAGACAATTATGTTAAGAGAGCCCTCTCCCTTGCCTAGAGTTTTGAGCGCTGCAATATTTGGAAGTGACGCCGCCACACCCGCTGTCGCACTCGCTATAGCCAAGCCAAGAGCGGCGAAGCTAGCTATCACTATCTTCTTGGTACGCATGCACATCACCTTTTCTTTCGGGTTGGAACGCTGGTCTTTCAACCAACCTGAAATTCGTATTTCGAATTCCAGGAAACTTCTATTCGATCCCCAGTATTAGGGAATTCCTGAGTGCCATCATTCTCTGCCAGTACGGTCAAAATGTCACCGCCAATTGCCACATTGATCCGGGTGAGAGCACCGAGGAACATGACGGAGACGACTTCGCCTGGGGAGGTCCTGTCACCTATGCGACCAAATTTAATCTTTTCTGGTCGAATACTGATCACCTTGCCATCGCGGTGTAGCAGATTAGAAATCCCGACAAACCCCGCCACAAATTCCGAGTTAGGCTCTTCATAAATGTCGCGAGCGGTGCCCATCTGCACAATGTTGCCTGCATTAAAGACTGCGATGCGATCGGCCATGGTCAGCGCTTCTTCTTGATCGTGAGTGACAAATATAAAGGTAATTCCTATATCGCGCTGTAACTCTTTTAGCTCGACTTGCATCTCGTGACGCAGTTTGAGATCCAAGGCACCAAGTGGTTCATCTAACAATAAGACCTTGGGTTCGTTGACCAGTGCACGTGCGAGAGCTACACGCTGACGTTGTCCACCAGAGAGTTGACCAGGCTTGCGAGCCTCGTAGCCTTCAAGTTTGACACGTTGCAAGGCTTTGCGGGCACGAACGATGCGCTCTTCCTTGCCCACCTTCTTGACCTTCAAACCGTACTCAACGTTTTCGAGAACCGTCATATGTGGAAAAAGTGCATAGTCTTGGAAGACTGTATTCACATCTCGATTGAAGGGTGGAGTCTGGCTCACATCAACACCGTCAATTTCGATAACTCCAGAATCGGGCAATTCAAAGCCTGCTATAAGACGGAGAACTGTTGTTTTCCCAGAACCGCTGGGCCCAAGCATCGCAAAGAATTCGCCATCGGCTATCTCCAAATCAACACCATCTACGGCTTTTACCTCGCCAAAACTCTTTACAACCTTAGAAAGGCGAATAGCAATAGTCACTCGGTGATTATAAATAGAATTCAACATTTAATCTAGGACGTTGCCTGGTGACAATTGCTCTTAAAAACGCCGGACAGGTCTCACATGGTAAAAAATGTCTTTGGTCGCATTCCCTTGATATCCATGGTCCATGGATTGGACCCATCCCCCAATATTTGAATAACCAGAAGAAGACCAGTAATCAGAATCTAAAAATCCCGCTAAACCTTGCAGATTCTGCGAAATTAACATGAGCCCACCGATTGATGGTAAGAACCAATCTCTCTTCTTTGCTTGTGGGCTGGCATTGTAATCAGCTACAAGATTCGCAGCACCGAATGTGCAATTCTTTAACATTATCGCAGTATTGGATAGGCCAACGCCGACCGCCCTTGAACTCCATGCTGTTAATAATGTCTCTATTTTTGAGGAGATATTAGAGCACCAAGGCGCAGTTGGATCGATCCCCTTTGAACCAGCCCAAGTCGCGGGCGCAACTTCAAGATAGTGGAAGTCGGTATAAATGTCATGGTAATCAACAAAGAAGATAGTTCCGCCTCCGGGGCCGACTGCGCCAACTTTGCATATCTCTTTTCCGCTAGTCCCGCAGATATACAGTTGTGTAAAAGATCCCGTGCTCGCCGTCGATGTAGATTGAAAACTAAAACCAGCGAGCAAACTAGCCATAAGTCCCCCAAGGACTATCACGGATGCAGAGAGTAAATACCGTGACCGCTTCATTTTTTACTTCCCTGGAATTCCGTAGGTGGCGATTATTTTACCAGCAGCTTTCACGCAAATCACCGAACCATCGGGCACACTGCCTTCTGTGACAATCCTTCCTTGAGAATCGAGATTCACCCGGTTCGCCATCTGAAAAATCTTGGATCCAGGCTCTTTATATAGTAATAATACGTTCCAGTTTGCATAATGGCTACCTAGGTTTACTTTGATTGTCTTTATGGATCCAGAACCAGATGCAACAATGGAAGGACCCAAAACTCTTACGGTAAGCACTGCGGAGTCTTTATGCAGATAAACAACGTCGCCACCCTTGACCGCGAGCAGTCTACAAATTCCACCGCTCCGAGCTTTCACCAAGCCGAGCGCTGAAACGCTACAAATCTGCGGTGTTTTCGATACAAACTTGTACGCAGCCGTACCGTTACCACCACCAGCACGCATGTGCGTAGTGGCATTCACGGCAAGTTTCGTCGCTGATATCGATGCAATTACAACACTGGTTTGCGGCTGTTTAAATCCAAAATAAGTCAGGTGGCTAGTCACGATTACTACATGGCCAGAAGCATCGATGTAATATCCATCGATATCACCGGCTGCGATCGTCGTTCCACCATTTGGAATCAATGGAATTGCTCTCCATATAAATCCATCTGATGATTCCGCCACAACGCTCCTTCCAAGAGTTGTACTGAAATGCATGATCAGCGCTTTGTTAATCTGCGGAATCACACCTCCGAAAGAATCCAAAATTTGCACGCCTAAGGTAACCTGGCCGAGCGAGTTCATGGCTGGAGTGGACTGAACGACGATATTAATACGTCCATTGATAGATATGGTCCCAGCAGGTACATCCAAAAGTACCGGGATTGTTAAGCCATCTTGGCCTAGAACATTCACGTTGAATGTCGCATCAGCACCTGAAGTGAGATCAGTTACAAATGGATTTGATTGGGTGATAATTGCACTCCACTGAGCGGTCAAAACGATGTCCAAAGTACTGACGCTGTAAATATCCCCTGGGTTGAATGTTGAAGTTCCGTCGCTCCAATTAGCAAAGGTGTAATTAGGCTTCGAAAATGTGTTATTGGGGACGACAAAGTTTGTACCTTCTAGCACCGTGTGTGAAGTTGGACCAGCTCCGAACGATCCTGCGCCGCCAAGGTAAGTAACAGTGTGCTCTGGAAGGGATATCCACTGTGCATAGAGAGTGAGATCAGAGGCGAAGTCATAGACGCTTCCGTTCGTATATGCAATCCCACTTCCATCAGCGATGGTATTCCAGCCGCTAAATGTGAAGCCTTCTCGAGTGACTACCCCAGCAGAAAGGGCAGCCGGTCCAGTACTTACTTGAGTCGGTAGTGCTCCGATTCCCCCATTGCTATCGAAAGTAATTGAGTGACTAGCTTCTACCCATTGAGCGTATAGAAAGATCGTACTTCCGAAGGAGTAAGTCGCCCCATTGTTATAGCTGGCTCCAGATCCATCAGCAGATGTAGTCCAGCGAGTGAAAACGTAATTTGCGCGCGTGAACCCATTAGGATTTAGCGCAGCACTCGTGAAACTGGCTTCAGCAGGAGTTGAACCACCAGTTGATCCATTGCCGACAAAGACAACGATACGAGGGATCGGTCTCCACTGAGCAAATAGAGTCGTGTCGGCGGCGAATGCATAAGTATCACCATTGTTATAACGAGTGCCGCTACCATCGGCTAACGTGTTCCAACTAAAGAAAGTGAAATCGTTGCGGACAAAACCATTAGCAGATAGAGGGGAAGCAGTGCTCCCCTGTTGAGCAGCCATCGAGCCAGAATCAGCTCCGTTGCCATTAAAGGAGACGATATGAAGAATAGGCGATCCAACTAGCATCCATTGCGCATAAAGCGTTATATCTGCTGTGAAACTGTAGGCGCTGCCATCGTTATATGTACTGCCGCTGCCATCTGGAAGCGTGTTCCAACTGGAGAAATTGTGTGCGGTGAATGTAAATCCATTGAGAGTGAGTGCAGCGGTAGCCGTACTTGTTTCGGGAGCTGTCGACCCGCCATCTGATCCATTTCCATCAAAGGTTACGGTATGTGATGGTAGAGCGCTCCATTGGGCATAGAGGGTGGTATCTGCGGTGAATGGATAGCTGGCGCCATTGGTGTAAATAACAGCTGCAACACCTGGCGTTATAGACCAACCAGTAAAGGTGTTGCCCGGATTGATAAAGGCATTGGCAGTGAGGGCTGCAGCGATGTTATTGATCTCATTGCTCATCGATCCAGTGCCACCATTGCTATTAAAGGTGACGGTATGTGAACCTAACGCGATCCACTGGGCATAGAGGGTGGTATCTGCGGTGAATGGATAACTAGCACCATTTGCATAGGCAGCTCCCCCGCCGCCAGCGAGGGTATTCCAACCATTGAAGGTATAGCCAGTAAAGGTAAAGGCATTTGTGGTGAGAGCGGTGGCAACGTTATTGATCTCATTGCTCATCGATCCAGTACCGCCATTGCTATTAAAGGTGACGGTATGTGAAGCAAGAGCGCTCCAGGTAGCGGTGAGGGTGACATCTAATGTGCTCATGGTGTAGTTAGCGCCCGCTGCGTAGCCAGTTGCTCCATCGTTCCAGTTGTTAAAGCTAAATCCAGCCTTTGTTAAGCCAGTACTGAGCGCAGTTGCAAAGCTCGCTCCCTCAGAGACGGGACTTTGCGTAGGAAGCGTTCCACTGCCACCGCCGAGGTTATAGCTGACAGTGTGAGTAGGGTTGGCGCTCCATTGGGCATAGAGGGTGGTATCTGCGGTGAATGGATAGCTGGCGCCATTGGTGTAAACAACAGCTGCAACACCTGGCGTTATAGACCAACCGGTAAAGGTGTTGCCCGGATTGATAAAGGCATTGGCAGTGAGGGCTGCAGCAACGTTATTGATCTCATTGCTCATCGATCCAGTGCCACCATTGCTATTAAAGGTGACGGTATGTGAACCTAACGCGATCCACTGGGCATAGATCGTGACATTGCCAAATGGAGTTAGAGGTGTGTAAGGAGATGTGAGGGCAACTCCACCTGATGAAGTGAGGAACCAACCAGTAAAGGTGTAGCCAGACTTAGTCGGTGGGGTTGTTGGGAGTGCAAAGCTAGAACCAGATGAATAGGAACT
>Ga0214165_1001076_pt1 | contig 16291 bp, 17 predicted proteins | sample TroBogypolimnion_34_FD_153004 | JGI IMG/M metagenome (GOLD analysis project Ga0214165, IMG submission 153004) | Freshwater microbial communities from Trout Bog Lake, WI - Practice 03JUN2009 hypolimnion v3 | ecosystem: Environmental > Aquatic > Freshwater > Lake > Hypolimnion/Profundal zone ... | reverse complement strand
CTGAGGTTGGGCTTGATACAAAATCCCGCCGTTGTTACCAAGAACTTGCGAGACGATATACGGCTTGGCATAAATACCTTGGGCCGCAAAGGTGGCATACGCAGATGCGACATCGATTACGTGAGGGCTAGCCACACCAAGAGTTACTGAAGGTCCAGAAACCATATTTACTGATGCTGGAATACCTGCGCGTCTAGCAACATCGATAACTTTATCTGGACCCACCTTGATTCCAAGGGGAACAAAGACGGTGTTAACTGAGTTAGCAATAGCATCTAAGAGATTAATATTTTTAAATTGCTCGTTGCCATAATTGAATACTGCGTATGGCCCCTGTGAACCAGGATCATAAAAGACCTGCGGTGATCTGCCATTCCATATGGAATGCAAACTGATCCCTGCTTCCAAGGCAGCCGTGAGAGCGAAGGGTTTAAAAGAGGATCCAGCTTGCGTCGTTGCTTGCGTTGCATTGTTGTACTGGCTCTTCACGTAATCTTGTCCGCCATAGAGCGCTAAAACGGCTCCGGTGCCAGGCTGAATGGAGACCAAGGCAATACGCAAATTTGCAAATGGTGCTTTAGGAGTTCGCTTTGATACTGCATCTACCGCAGCCTCTTGATCCTTCTTCACGAGGGTTGTCTTTACAACTAAACCACCCTGCATCAATTGATCTTGGGTAAATCCATATTGTTGCAGTTGATTTTCAATCCAAGAAATAACATAACCTTTAGGCCCAGCTAAGGAGCCAGGAGAAACTCTGGGTTGTATAAATGGGAAGACTAGTTTTGCTTCTTTTGCAGGAGTCAACCATTTAGCCTTAACCATTCCATCTAACACATATTTCCATCGTGCTTTTAAGCGAGCCAAATAGTTTGCGCCATTAGCCGGATCGTAATAACCAGGAGCGTTAAGCACGCTGGCGAGCACTGCTGCCTGCGAGATACTCAACTGATCAACTGTTCTTCCAAAGAAAACCTGTGAACCTGTTTGAACACCATATGCCCCGCGACCAAAGTAAATCGTGTTGAGATAATCCTCTAAAATCTGATCCTTTGAAAGTTGTTGCTCCAGCTTTACTGCAATAACAATCTCTTTTATCTTTCTCTGGATACTCTGTTGTGGGGAGAGGAAAGCTGTCTTTGCATACTGTTGAGTGATTGTTGACCCACCTTGTAACGATCCACCGCGCAGGTCATGCCAAAGTGCCCGCAAGATTCCGGTCGGGCTAAAGGCGTGCTCTGTATAGAAGTTGCGATCTTCGGCGGCCATAATTGCGTGGCGCACATTAATTGGAATACTTGCGAGCTGGACGCTGGTGCGGTCTTGTGCACCGACTCGACCAATTTCGGAACCATCTGCATATTGAATGATCGTGGCCTGGCTATTTACATACTGATTAGGATCTGGAATTTTTACCGTGAAATAAGCGTAGGAGAAGAGATACGTTCCGATAACAAAACCTCCGCCAATGGTGAAGATGGCGCCACGGATAAACCAGGTTCGAAGGTTTTCGCGGGTGGGTTTTTCCATGCGGAAAGGCTACCGCCCTGCGCTACGGGCGTAGTCCTCATCTTCCAAAGTTCGCACTTTACGTGGTGGTTTTCGATATCTGCCATCGCCCAACCTAAAAGAGTAGATCAGGTGGTGCCAGCCACATCCCATACAGACTTCGACGATATAGACGCGAAATTCCCCATATTCGTTCTGCATCTCTGCAATTTCAGTTGAAGTCTTAATGCGGCCTGAGTACTGACCGAGTTGATCTCCAAAGGTATAGCGAAGTTCGACCATCTCCTCTTTGCGACAAACAGGGCAGAGGCGCGCCACGCGTTCACCATGATATTTGGCTGCGCTCTTGAGGTAAGGGTCTGCATCACAAGCATCTAGGCCAGAGGTCGTCCCTTTAAAGAGTGCGATTAACGTGGCTCTGCGCTTAAGTGAATAATCAATCGCATCACGGCGACTCCACAAGACGGCCAACATAGTTGCCAAGAATAAACCTTTATTACTAACTACGCTTGGCGCTATGAAAAAGGTGGGGATGAGCGCGAAATGGAGATTCCACCCAGGAAGTAAATTGCCGCAGATTCTGACGATCCGCTGGTCAGGTCAGGTTGGTGATGGAATATTTCAATCGGCCTTAGCCTCCTTCGTACTCTTCTCTCCAGAGCGGCAACCCAATGCGGTGGGCGCCGCGACCGCCTTTGCCGTCGTGCTTCTCCCATACTCACTTGTGGGTCCGTATGCGGGAATCTTTCTCGACCGTTTCTCTCGACAACGGATCGTCCAAATCTCGAATCTAGTTCGAGCCCTGGACTTAGTACTAATAACAGTATTGATTAAATCTGGAGCTACTGGAGTTCCGCTCACCCTCCTAGTTCTAGTTGCCTTTGGGATCAACAGGTTAATTCTTTCCGGGCTATCAGCTGGCTTACCGCTGGTTGTTACAAAGGGTGAATTAATCTCGGCGAATGCTCTTGCTGTAACTGGCGGAAGTATTGGTGTGGTTCTTGGTGGCGGTCTTGGTATCGGTGTAAAGAAATTATTTGATGCACACGGAAAGAGTGATCTTTCCGATGCAAAAGTGATCTTGATTGCCATGTTCTTTTACCTGGCAAGCGCCTACTTCACCACGCGGATATCGCGTATCGAGATTGGGCCAGCCGCGCATGAAATTCCCGCAGAGTTTCGTGGTCTCGGTGAATTGCAAGAGGGATGGAACATCTTAAAAAATCACCCAGATGCACTTCGTGGCATTTTTACCACAGCTATTCAACGAGGTGGACTTACGGCCCTAACCTTGATGGGCCTTTTACTGGAACGCAATACCTTTAATCCATCAAGCAATCCAGATGCTGGGCTTGCCGGCTTTGGATTTGCCCTAGCAATTGCTGGCATCGGATTTGGGGTTGGATCATTTATTACACCTTACTTCGTTGCCTATTTTGGACGACACCGATGGATTCGCTTAATGATGGTCGCACCAATAATCTTCTTGATTCTCTTCGCTTTTATTCCTCAAGAGTGGTTGCTACTGACGACCGCATTCTTTATAGCGACCTGCGGACAAGCTGTGAAAGTAACAAATGACGCTTTGGTGCAATCTCAAATAGCTGATGAATATCGCGGTCGAGTCTTCGCTTTTTATGATGTCGCTGTAAACGCGATCATCGTCCTTGGCGCACTTATTGCCGCAATTTTGTTGCCAAAGAGCGGTAAGTCAATTGCATTGCCATTGATTACAGCTCTGGCGTTTGCGATAACTTCGTTATTTTTACTGAGGCCGTCCAAGTTCTTTATCGCTCGCCCACGCGAGTAGTTTTTTCGTCGCCTCTTCCTCACCCAACGGCCCTTGCTCCATTCGAAGCTCTAGAAGATAGTCATAGGCTTCACCCACTAAACGTGACGGTCTGATGCCTAAAATCTCCATAATCTTCTGGCCATCTAAATCAGGTCGGATACGATCCAACTCCTCTTGCGCTTTGAGTTCCTCAATCCGCGCTTCAAGGGAGTCGTAGGTTCGAGATAATTGATCTGCTTTCCTCTGATTTCGAGTCGTGCAATCTGCGCGGGTGAGAACATGAAGATGGTTTAACAAAGGCCCTGCATCTCGAATATAACGGCGGACGGCTGAATCAGTCCACTCTCCGCTTCCATAGCCATGGAAGCGCAGGTGCAGAAAAACCAATGTCGAAACATCTTCAACCGTCTTACTATCGAAACGTAATTCGACCAGGCGCTTCTTAGTCATTTTGGCACCCACAACTTCGTGATGGTGAAATGAAACTCCACCTCCAGGAATTAATTCTCGGGTGCGAGGTTTACCGATATCGTGCATCAACGCGGCCAACCTGATGATTAAGTTTGGACCACCGAGACGATCTTCATGGGCAATCGCTTGTTCCAAAACAGTAAGCGTATGTTCGTATACATCTTTGTGATGGTGGTGCTCATCAATTTCAAGTTTGAGTTTTGGAATTTCCGGCAGCAAGATCGCAGCTAAACCAGTCTCGACAAGAAGTTCTAACCCGAGACGTGGATTTTCTGACATAAGTGTCTTTATAAGTTCATCACGAACTCGCTCGGCAGAGATAATTGATAAACGACCCGCCATTTCATTGATCGCAGTAATAATTTCTGGATCAACTGAAAAATCTAATTGAGCTACAAATCGGGCGGCTCTCATCATTCGGAGTGGATCATCGGAGAATGAAGTTTCTGCACTACCCGGTGTTCTTAGTATCTTCTTTGCTAAATCCCCAGCTCCATCAAATAGATCGATGAAGAGTGGCGCTTCACCCGTTAACTCCAAGGCCATGGCGTTAACCGTGAAATCTCTTCTGGATAAATCCCCCTCGATCGAGTCACTAAAATTTACATCGGGTTTGCGTGAATCACGATCATAACTTTCACTTCGGTAGGTAGTTACTTCAATCGTTACATCCCCGCTCTTGGCGGCAATTGTTCCAAATGCTGCACCGGTCTCCCATATTGAATCGCCCCACCTTTTAAGGATCTTGCTGGTATCTGCTGGGCGAGCATTTGTCGTGAAGTCAAGGTCATTTCCCAGCCGACCTAATATTGCATCGCGCACTGGCCCCCCAACGAGGGCCAAGGTAAATCCCGCCGCTTTAAAAGCCTCCGTTAGAGATGTAATAAGTGGGCCATGCAGGCGCAGAGCGTCCAAGGCCAGTTCAGCGGCGATCTCGCGGGGATTAGGTTTCTGGGTACTCACAATGAGTAAGGCTAGAGCAGTACCCTTCTCTTATGACCCCGGCACCTGGTGCGGGTGGCGAAGCGAAACGGAAAAAACGTCGGAGACGGCGTCCTGCGGGCCCACACACACCTACAAATTCTTCTTCTGCTGTTACAACTGGCCTTGGTACTCCCCCTGTCAAAAAAGCTCCCCCGCGCAAACGCACGGTTTACGCCAAACGGGTCGATGAGGTGAGCGCAGGTGGGTTGGTTATTGATGGCAGTGGAACTAAAGGGCTCCTCATAGGAAGACGCGACCTTAAAGATGCCACTCGTGAGCGCTTACTCTGGTCGCTACCTAAGGGACATATAGAAGCGGGTGAAACACCCGAGCAGGCTGCAATTAGAGAGGTGGCCGAAGAAACCGGGATTCAAAGTGAGATCTCGCGCGAATTAGGGGTTATCGATTTCTGGTTCATGGCTGGTGGAAAGAGAATCCATAAGACGGTACATCACTATCTCTTTCGTGAAGTGGGAGGAACGCTCTCCCCGCAGGTGAGCGAGGTCGACGATGTCGGATGGTTCCCGCTCGAGGAAATCATCTCGCTCTTGGCCTATCCCGACGAGAAGAAGTTAATTGCAAAATCTGGTGAGCTAAAAGCATGAAGCGCGCCTTCGTCTTCCTCGCCACACTCATGCTGACTTTTATTTCATTCCCTATTGCTCAAGCCAGTTCAACAATCCTTCTCACAGAGCCAACTCATCGTCAGATCAATGGAGAATTTATTGACGATGCCCTGGCGGCATCCCTGGGGGTCACTGGTCGTTTAGGACAATTAGTTTTCACTCCACCTGCAGGCACAAGAACTTGGGTAATCGATCCCGCACTTATTGAAGATGTTGAATCCATGAGCAAGGGGTACACCCTTACCTCTGGCGTGGCGGGTGTCGGACAACTTGTTGCAAAATCTTGGTTATCGCAATTAACCGCTGATATTAGATTTGCCGATGTTGAAGCTATGGCTTACGGCAACCCTTCCTCGTATTGGGTAAGTCGACTCTCTCCCCATGAGGTCAATTACGTTTTATCTATTTCGCGCAGTCGACTCCAAGTTTTGCTCGGTCAAGTAACAGCGCTTCCCGCCCGCTATCAATCACACAGCGAGTTTGCAATTTCTTCACCAGATATCGCTACTATCAACGAGGCTGCTGCTTATTTTTCACAAACAGCAAAATATATTGATCCTACATCGATAGATACTTATCGCTTAGCTCTTATTAAAATTCTCAATCCTGAACTTACAAAAGATCGTCGCGCTTACCTGATCCGTGATCTCACAGCAACTGCTTATGACCAGATACATCTCGTGCACTTGAGTCCCGGAAAATTTACCGTCACCTCTACCCATCAGAACCTACCGATTACTTTAACCAATGGGTTTCCTAGCGATATCAAGGTAAATCTCAGCGTAATTCCTAGTAATTTCAAGGTGACAATTGGCAATTTGCCGCAATTTCTTATCCCGGCAAAATCTAAAATTCAAGTGATGGTTCCGCTTACGGTTCTCACATCAGGTGCTTCCGAACTTACAGTAGAGCTGACGACGACCAATGGCGATGTCCTTGGTGATCCAGTCACATACCCAGTCGCTCTCTCTGTGATCAGCCCTATCGCAACTTGGTTTACAACAGGAGCTGCGATCGTCCTCTTTATTGCAGCAACCATTCAAAGTATTCGTCGTATAAGAAGAAGGCAGAGATGAGCGAGAACTCCATCGTTCGATCTTCCGCCATCATGGCGGCGGGAACATTTGTCTCACGGGTTACGGGATTAATTCGTGGCCTACTTCTAGTTGCCGTTCTTGGCACTACCCTCTTGGGGGATACTTACAACGTTGCTAACACCATGCCCAATATTTTGTATAACCTTATTATTGGTGGCGCTCTCACGGCGGTCTTTGTTCCTCAGTTGGTGCGGGCCATTCGCCAAGAGGATGGCGGCTCCGCATTTGTCTCGCGATTAATCACAGCAACATGCGTAGTGCTTGGCCTGCTTGTCATTCTTTCGACGATTGCCGCCCCACTACTGGTCCGGCTCTTTGCTAGCAGCTATATCGGTCGACCGGAGTTCAAGCTCACAGTTCTCTTCATGCGTTATTGCTTGCCACAAATCTTCTTCATGGGACTTTTTGCACTCCTGGGACAAGTAGCAAATGCGAAAGGAAAGTTTGGACCCATGATGTGGGCTCCAGTATTTAATAACATTGTTGTAATTGGAGTATTCATTTACTTCTTACACATCTCCAAGGGTTGGAAAGTTTCCACAATTTCCCACGGTCAAGCTACCTGGCTTGGTATTGGTACAACTGCGGGATTTGTGGTGCAGCTTGCCTGTCTTATCCCAGTGTTAAAAGAGACGAAGATAAAGATTCGTCCACGTTTTGATTGGCGCGATCCTGAAATTAAAAAATCTCTCCATTTAGCCTCCTGGGCCTTGGCCTTTGCGGCTTTCTCGCAATTGAGTTACCTCGTTACCGTCAATCTATCCACTGGCGCCGCCGTTCGAGCCCTTAAAGAGGGAATAACGACCGGAGTTGGCTACACGCCATATGGAAATGCCTTCCTTATTCTTATGTTGCCCCACTCGGTCATTACTATTTCAATAGTTACCGCAATTCTGCCTTTGCTTTCTAGCCATGCTATCGACCGCAAATTTAAAGAGATTCATGATGAATTAGTACGTGCCATCCGTTTAGTGGGAATCGTGACCGTTCCAAGCGCTATCGCATTTATGCTCTTTGGGCCTTTGATCACGAGGACTTTATTCTTTGGAATCTCAAATGCGGATGCCCGCTACCTCGGATTGGTGCTCTCTGCCTTTGCTCTTGGACTTCTGCCATTGAGCATCAATTTGATAGCTCTGCGTGGGCTTAACGCCTTTGAAAATGTAAAGCTGCAGGTGCTCAGTAATGCAATTATGAATATCGTAGCCAGCCTCGTCGCGATTCTTCTAGCGATGACACTTCCAGCTAAATGGGTAACGGTGGGCTTAGCTGCCGCCCTGGCTCTGAGCTACTACGTTGGGGCTTGGACTTCTATTCGTTTGCTGCGCAGATATGACATCGTCATTCGGAGAGCTGAGATAACTGGTCTATATATTCGTTTGGCTGCAATTTACTCTTCGGTAGCTGTACCGCTCTATCTAGTAATGGGGCATATACCCGGTGGGAATAGTCTTAAGTTATTAGTTGTTCTTTGCTTAAGCGGGTTGGGCTACCTTGGCCTAGCCAAAACCTTTAAGATCGTAGAAGTGAACGCCGCTTTCTCGCTCTTTTTAAAACGCCAGCGTTAATTGTTATTTCATAGATATACAAGAGAGAGATGGTGCGGTTGTGAGTGAAACAATCCTCGACCTAGTTATCGTGGGTTCTGGTCCAGCGGGGTATACCGCAGGTATTTACGCCGGTCGCGCCCAGCTCGCTCCAGTCCTCTACGAGGGTTCGGTAACTGCGGGTGGCGCGCTGATGAACACCACCGAGGTGGAGAATTTTCCTGGTTTTCCGAAGGGAATTATCGGGCCTGACTTGATGGACAATCTCAAGGAACAATGTGAAAAATTTGGGACAAAATTGGTGCGCGACGATATCGTTGAAATGAAACTTGATGGAGATATCAAAGTACTGACAGATGGCAGCGGGAACGTTCTCCATGCAAAGTCGGTAATTCTCGCTACTGGCTCTGCTTATAAAGAGATCGGCCTTGTTAACGAGAAACGCCTGTCCGGCCGTGGAGTTTCGTGGTGCGCAACCTGTGATGGTTTCTTCTTTCGTGATCAAGAGATAGCTGTTGTAGGTGGCGGTGACTCAGCTATGGAAGAAGCGACTTTCCTAACGCGCTTCGCATCTAAAGTGGTTGTTATTCATCGTAGGGATTCTTTACGTGCTTCGAAGATTATGATCGATAGAGCTACTGCAAATCCTAAAATTGAATTCGTATGGAATACCGAAGTCATTGACGTCCTAGGAGATCAAAATGTCACCGGGCTTAAATTGCGTAACACTGTTGATGGCACCGAGAGCGAGCGGGCTTTTACTGGACTCTTTGTAGCTATCGGACATTCACCACGCTCTGAGCTTCTTCTCGGTCAGGTTGATCTGGACTCCGAAGGTTATGTGAAGGTCGAAGGGCGCTCCACGCGGACCAATCTCCCAGGAGTATTCGCCTGCGGGGATCTCGTTGACCACACCTACCGCCAAGCCATCACAGCTGCAGGAACTGGGTGTGAAGCCGCGTTAGACGCTGAAAGATTCTTAGCGGGACACTAGAATCCGTACTCTGATTTTATATATCGCTGTAGTTTTATTTACATAATCGAAGGAGAAAAATGAGTAATACATCGCCAGTAACAGCAGCCACCTTTGAAGAGGTAGTTCTCAAGAGCACGACACCAGTACTTGTAGATTTCTGGGCAGAGTGGTGTGGCCCATGCCGTGCCGTTGGCCCAATTTTGGAAGAGATTGCCGGCGAACACGCTGGAAAGATCAAAATTGTAAAACTTAATACCGATGAAGAAGCCTCGATCGCCATGAAATATGGCATCACATCGATCCCAACTATGAATGTATTTGTTGGTGGTCAGGTTGTAAAAAGTATTGTCGGGGCCAAGCCAAAACCTGCTCTACTCAAAGATCTAGCGGATTACATTCAGTAGTTCCTTAGTATCGAATCAACGAGTTCTCATGACGCCCGATCTAACCTTTGGTGGGTCGGGCGATCTTGTTTTACAGGTAACTAATTATCTTACCCGCCTGAATTTACTTAAGGTGGAGAGTTCACACTTTGATGCCAGTGTTGAAGCGGCCGTTAAAGAGTTTCAGCAATCACGTGGTTTGAGCGTCACTGGAGTCGTAGATGCCATCACGTTGCGCGCTCTTGATGAGGCGCGATGGAAATTGGGCGACCGAGTTCTCTCCCTCACCACACCTCCAATGCGCGGGGATGATGTCGCTGCACTGCAATCGCAGTTGAGTGAGATGGGATTTAACTGTGGTCGTGTTGATGGAATCTTCGGCCAGGATAGTGAAGTTGCTGTCAGGGAATTCCAAAAATCAGTCGGGGCGAAGATTGATGGTCAATGCGGACCCGCAACCATCATGTCGATGTTGCGATTGAAGAAGATCGTCTCAGGTGGAGCTCCGATTCAACTCCGAGATGCGGCGGTACGAGCAGAACGTGGACCTGCCCTTGCTGGAAAGGTCATTGTTATTGACCCTTCTGATTCACCAGATATCTTCGATCTTGCCCAGCGGTTAGAAGGGCGGTTGATTGCCCTAGGAGTAAACGTATTTCTTACTCGAACTCTCTCCTCTGCCCCGCGCGATTCTGAGCGGATTGAGATGGCAAACGCTTCAAACGCTGATCTCGTCATATCGATACACCAGGATCGATATCCCAGTGAGAAAGCTCATGGGGTTGCCACTTATTACTATGGCAGCGACTCTCATGGAGTGCACTCAATAGTTGGAGAGCGGTTTGCGACGCTGGTCCAGCGAGAAATTTGTGCTCGGACCGATCTGCTTAATTGCCGAACTCATGCAAAAACCTGGGATCTACTTCGCCTGACAAAGCCTCCTACCGTACGCATTGAATTGGGTTATCAAACCAATCCAGGAGATGCCAGGCGTGTTTCTGACCCTGCATTTCGTGAAACCGTCGTAGAAGCTTTAATGGTTGCGATTCAACGCCTTTACTTAAGCGCTGAAAATGATGCAAAGACTGGAACGTTGAAGATCTCAGATCTGCGACGGGCTGGCCTACGTAAATAAAGGCGACTCATACCCCATCATAGGTGTGGCAGAATTGTCTAATGTCTAATGAGGTAAAGCGTTTTCGCACCGGTGAAGATCAACAACTCACACAGCGTTTTGCCCACCGTGCGGAGTTAATGCAAGCCAGTGAAATTCGCGCCCTTTTTGCCGTCGCCTCGCGCCCTGAGATCGTCTCTCTCGCTGGTGGCATGCCCAACCTCTCCGCATTGCCTATGGAGATGATGGCTGAAGTCGTCGAAAAACTTATCAAGGAGAATGGCAGTGAAGCGCTGCAGTATGGCAGCGGTCAAGGCCACCCCAAGTTACGCGAACAGATCTGTGATGTCATGGCTTTAGAAGGAATTCGGGCCCACCCCGATGACATCATCGTCACTACCGGATCACAACAAGCCCTCGATCTTATCTCTCGCATCTTTATAAATCCTGGGGATGTAGTCCTTGTTGAAGCCCCCTCCTACGTGGGAGCACTAGGAACTTTCAAGCAATACGAAGCCAACGTTGTGCATGTACAGATGGATGAGGAAGGAATGATTCCGCAGGCGCTGCGCACCGCAATTGAAGCGGTCCGTAAAACTGGGCAAGAGATTAAATTCCTCTACCTTATTCCAAATTACCAAAATCCTGCCGGAGTGCTCCTGCCTGCAGAGCGACGGACAGAGATACTTGAGATCTGCGCCGCAGAGAAGATCTTTATTGTTGAAGATAATCCTTATGGCTTATTAGGTTTCGATAGACCATCACCTAATGCGATGCGCGCGCAAGATTCAGAAAATGTTATCTACCTCGGTTCTTTTTCCAAGACAATCGCTCCTGGTTTTCGGGTTGGTTGGGCGTTAGTTCCGCAAGCGTTGAAAGAGAAGTTGGTTATCGCTGCCGAGAGTTCGATTCTCTGTCCATCCAACTTTACACAATTATCGATTAGCGGTTACTTGGCAGACCAACCATGGCGCGATCAGATAGCCTCATTCTGTAAGCTTTATAAGATACGTCGCGATGTGATGTTGGAAAGTTTAGAAGAGTATTTTCCAGAGGGTGCTACTTGGACTAAGCCGCACGGAGGCTTTTATGTCTGGGTAACCCTGCCTCCTGAAATTGATACCACCGCTTTAATGCCAAAAGCAATCGCGGCTAAAGTTGCTTATGTGCCTGGCACTGCTTTCTATGCAGATGGTTTTGGTAGTTGGTCTATGCGCCTTGCGTACTGTTATCCAACTCCAGAGAGAATTCGTGAAGGCGTGAAAGCCTTAGGTGGCGTAATTCGTACCGAGATGGAAAACCGCGCGCTTATCTAAGCAACTGGGTTATTCGCTTTAAATCCTCTTCGTCGGCAAATTCGATAGTGATCTTGCCCTTCTGCTTTCCTAATTCAATAGTGACTCGAGTATCAAATCTATTTCCAAGTTGATCTTCCAGCTCTTTTAAACGTGGGCTCTGCGTGGTCTGGCGCTTTGCTTTTTCGCTCTTCTCTTTACCATCACTTGTCGCAACGATCTCTTCCACGGCACGAACGCTCAAACCTTCGGCAACTATCCGGTTAGCAAGTGTTTCTATTTCATGTGCATTGGTTAATGAGAGAAGCGCACGTGCGTGTCCAGCGGAGAGAATTCCTATTGCAACTCGTCTTTGGACAGAGGCGGGAAGATTTAGTAGTCGTAAAGTATTAGTAATTACGGGCCTTGATTTCCCAACCTTGAGAGCTAACTCTTCATGGGTGTATCCAAAATCATTGAGTAAGTTTTGATACGCGGCAGCCTCTTCTAAGGGATTGAGTTCACTGCGATGAATGTTTTCCAAGAGCGCTTCGCGTAACATCTCATTATCTGTTGATGCGCGAAGAATGACAGGAATGGTTTTTAGGCCAGCTAATTTTGAAGCACGCAATCGGCGCTCGCCCATAATTAATTCATAACGTCCATCACCTAGATCGCGCACAACTGGAGGTTGCATGACGCCAACCTCTTTGATTGATGCAGCTAATTCATGAAGTGCACGTTCATCAAAATAAGTACGTGGCTGTTTGCTATTTGGTTGCACCGAGTTGATATCAACCTCAAGGGCGGTTCCTGCAATAACTCCAGAGTTATTTACAACATCACCAATTGTCGTGGTTGGGATGAGGGCATCTAAGCCGCGCCCCAAACCTCCTTTGCGTGCTGCGCTCATGCTGCAGATCCTCTCCGTGCTATCTCGCGGGCTGCACCCATATATGCAATTGCACCAGGAGAGGCAGCGTCATATGTCATCACTGTTTGGTTAAAAGATGGCGCTTCGGAGACTCGCACTGCGCGCGGTATTGGAATGTCAATTAACTCATTGGGGAAGTGACGTCGTACATCATCTGCAACATCATTTGCTAAACGAGTCCGGGAATCAAACATTGTTAGCAGAATGGTGCTGACACGAACCAATGGATTGAGCGCTTTTTGAATCTTTCCTAGCGTCTCCATTAGCAGGGAGATTCCTTCGAGTGAGTAGTACTCGCATTGAATCGGAACTAACACCTCTTCCGCCGCGGTTAGCGCGTTAATGGTGAGCAGACCCAAACTTGGTGGGCAATCGATAATTACATAATCCAAGCGGTCTGCACGAGCTTCTCGCTCCTGAAGATATTTTAAGAGCGCGCCTTTGAGAATACTTTCGCGTGCGACAAAGGTGACAAGGGCAATCTCTGCCCCTGCGAGCTCGCGATTTGCTGGAGCACATTCCAAACTAGGAAAACCTGCTACCTTTTGGATGGTTTGGGAGAGATCAACCTCATCAACCAAGACCTCGTACATCCCGGGGGTTTTATTGCGGTCGACCCCTAAAGCGGTACAGGCATTTCCTTGTGGATCTAAATCAATGACGAGGACTTTCAATCCTCCCATCGCCAGGGCGGCAGCCAGATTCACAGCTGAAGTGGTCTTTCCCACCCCACCTTTCTGGTTAGCAACGGTAAAAATGCGGGTTTTGATCGGTTGTGGCATCGGTTCTTTTAGCCGGCGAACTCCGATGAGCTTCTTATCTTCCACCTTCGGTGTTTCACGTGAATCACTCATAGGCGTAGTTAAGCAGTCTTTCGCACCTCAATGACACGCGAGATCTCAAATCCGGGGAGCTCGATGGTATGGAGCGTAGTTTTTGAATGTTTCTTCGCCTCAGTGGAGTCAATCTCAGCCTGAGCTCCCTCTCCCTTTAAGGCGAGAAGTGCACCATCTCTTTTAACTAGATCCCAGGAGATCGTAAGCAGCTTGGGAAGCGGCGCAACCGCTCGAGCGGTAACAACCTCAAAACTCTTTTTAACACTCTCCGCCTTGCCCCGTATTACCGTAATATCTAGGTCGAGTAACTCAATGACCTCTAATAAGAAATCTACCCGGCGTTGCAGTGGCTCAATCAGAACCACCTCTAGGTCGGGGCGCGCTAGCGCGATCACGATTCCCGGAAGTCCAGCTCCTGACCCAATATCCGCCACCTTTACCCCTTCGGGTATTAGGGTGGTTAAAGGGAGAGAGTTTGCAATGTGGCGCTCCCAAATGCGCTCGCCCTCTCTTGGACCAATCAGGCCGCGCTCAATCCCCCATGTTCCAAGAATCTGGGCATAGCGATCGGCTTTATCTGGATTATCTTTAAAGTAGCCCTCTAAGAGGGTTTCACGTGAAACGATCAAGCCGGCAGAACCACCACGCAACGGTTTGGTTCTTCACCCTCTGATTCGCTCGTCAGACCAATCTCCTGAATTGTGTCGTGGATCACTTTTCTCTCAAAGGCATTCATCGGCTTGAGCTTTACCTGTTCGCCAGAGGACTTAACCTCATCTGCAATCTCATGTGCCAATTTAGTAAGTTCAATCTTCTTATTGCTGCGAAAATTATCAATATCTAGCATGAGGCGGGAGCGTTCCCCGAGCGAGGTTTGTACCGCTAGCCGGGTGAGCTCCTGCAGCGCATCGAGGACCTCGCCGCTATCGCCAACCAGGTGCGAGAGAGCGCCACCGGCAATAGCCAGGGAGGCACGCTCATTCTCCACATCAATATCAATATCTCCATCGAGATCGGCGATATCGAGCAACCCCTCTAAATAATCGGCTGCCACATCACCTTCCTCCTCAAGGCGGGCAATGAGGGACTTTTTTGGAGCTTCGGGCGCTATATCTGTCGCAGCGCTCTTCTCGGTATCGGTCGCTGTCTCTATCTCAGTCATTTTCATGCCTTTCTGTCGGATTTAAACCTTTTCTTATGATTTGTCGTGATTTAAGGGCTATTTACGCGGCTTCTTCTTTTTGGGCTGCTGGCGTTGGCGGCTGGTGGCGGAATCGATCTCGCGCTGCGCCTCTGTCATGCCTTCAGGTGTTTGAGCGCCTCCGGGGTTGGTCGCTGTTCCGCTCACGCCACGCTTGCGTTGCAAATCCTCATAAGCAGGTGAGCCCGGTGTTGGATTTCGTTTAATAACGTAGTACTGCTGGCCAAAGGTCCAAAGATTTGTTGTTGACCAATAGATCAATACGCCGATTGGGAAGTTGACTCCAGATATCGCAAAGATAAAGGGAAATACGTACAACATAATCTTCTGCTGTTGCGCCATCATATTATTTGATGGATCGATCTTTGGCATTCCCTTCACCATTAATTGGCGTTGGGTTGTGAAGGTTGTTGCTGACATAAAGGCGATAAGGCAGACCGTGACAATCTTGGTTCCAGTTGTTGCGTTATGACTAAGGAAGCTATCAGCAATTGGGGCACTCAAGAATTTTGCGTCATGTGCAGTGGCTAAAAGTTTTACGGTTAAGACATTGGGTACATACGAGGTGTTGTGCGCAATACCGCTCAAAACTCTAAAGAGGGCAAAGAAAATTGGTGCTTGTGCCAGCAGGGGCAAGCAAGGAGCGAGTGGATTTGTCTTATGCTCCTTGTAGAGCTTCATCATCTCTTCTGATTGCTTTTGACGGTCATCCTTATGCTTCTTTTGAATCTCTTTCATATGCGGTTGTAGGGCAGTCATCGCTCGCTGAGATTTGATCTGCTTTACAAAGAGCGGAATTAAAATAACTCGAATCAACACAACGAGAAGCACGATGGAAAGGGTCCACTTCAATGACTCGTGCGTATCTTTTCCAAGAACCCAACCGAGCATGGTGTGGAAAGTGACCATAACCCATGTAACAGCGTAGTAAATGGGGTGCAGTATTGAGTTCATTAATTAGCTCCCTTAAGGTGTTCGTATACAACTCGCTTGCCGCCGGCATAATCAACGCCGCCATGTGACCATGGGTTACAGCGGAGGATCCGCCACGCGCCCATCACCAAACCTTTTAGACCGTATTCGTTGATCGCATCGATCGTATATTGCGAGCAAGATGGAAAATATTTACATCGGGGAGCCATATTTGATGAGATAGCGATCTGCCAAAATCTAATAGGCGCGATCAAAATCTTCTTCATTGATGTGCGCCGGTTCTCTTTATGACTTTCGCAATTAAGGCAGATAGATCAGAACGATAATCGCTCTGGTTCTTTAAGACACGAATCACGATTTGAGTATGTGGTTGCAAATCCTTTATATGTTCTGCCATTGTGTGTCGTAATTGGCGGGCGATGCGATGACGTGTCACTGATCCGCCGACACTCTTATTAATAATTAACCCAACCTGTGGCGCGCTCGGTAATTGCTCATGCGTCAAAAAGTAGAGCACTAATAAATCGGAGGTTGCCCGATGCCCAGTCTTGGTAGTTCTAGAAAAATCTTGGCCTCGGCGCATACGGTTGGATGCTGGAAGCACGATTTAAGCT
>Ga0214165_1001070_pt1 | contig 16333 bp, 14 predicted proteins | sample TroBogypolimnion_34_FD_153004 | JGI IMG/M metagenome (GOLD analysis project Ga0214165, IMG submission 153004) | Freshwater microbial communities from Trout Bog Lake, WI - Practice 03JUN2009 hypolimnion v3 | ecosystem: Environmental > Aquatic > Freshwater > Lake > Hypolimnion/Profundal zone ... | reverse complement strand
TATTAACAGTGTATTAATGATATGAGGTGTGATGTTAAACACTTTGCGTTTAAGTAAGATTGGATTAATTTCTGACAAAATCACCCTACCCACAAAACTGATTAAAGACAAAATTATAAAGGTTAAATGTAAAGTTTTAAGCATGAATTTCTCAATGTAAAATGGCTAAAGCAGCTTTATAAAGGCTACTAGTGGAAGTATCGCTACTAAGAAGGATACCGTTATTTTGTTGTATTAAGATACTGAGTTATGACACTTTGTAGCTGTTCTTTATTAAGCACCAGATTATCCACTTTAAGATAAGCAACGGCCTCATCGCTGTGCAAAGTCACTTCTTCTACTCCATTCAGAGTTAATATCTCGGCGGCAAAGGCATCGGCCTCTTGTGTATTGAGCTGTTCAAGTGAGATCAGTAAGTTTGCCCAGTAACGCGGTGGAGTCATACTGAATGATAACAGCAACCAACTTGCGGCAATCGCGGCACAAAATATAAAGACACCACTAGCACCGTAGGCACCATAACACCAACCACCAATTCCTCCACCAATACCGGCACCTAAGAATTGACAAGTAGAATAAACGCCCATAGCGGTACCTCTTAAATCACCTGGTGCTGTTTTAGAGATTAACGACGGCAATGTAGCTTCTAATAAATTAAAGCCGGTAAAGAATAACCAAAGAAAACCAATGATGCCGACTAAGCTTGAATGAAATTGCATGAGACCCAAATCAGCAATGACTAAAGCAGCGATAGCGCCAATAAAGACCGGTTTCATTTTGCGCTTTTTCTCAGCCAAAATGATAAAAGGAATGATAGCGACCATTGAAATCACAAAAACCGGTAAATAGACCTGCCAATGCAGCGCAGGTAATAGTCCTGCATCTCGCAATAACAAAGGTACGACTACAAAACTGGCGGTTAAAATGGCATGTAAAACAAAAATACCATAATCCAAACGTAGTAAATTGGGATTCTTTAATATCTTAATGAACTGCCCAGGTACCAGTTCGGCGTCTCGGTGTTTTTTAGATTGTTTAGGATTAGGTACTTTGTAAAGTATAACTAAAATAGCCAACAAAGAGAGTCCAGCAATCAGCCAAAATATACCGTGCACACCAATAAAACCTGCGATTACAGGACCTGCCGTTATCGCTATACCAAACGAAACGCCAATACTAAGGCCGATAATAGCCATAGCTTTAGTACGATGTACTTCTTGAGTTAAGTCTGCGACTAAGGCCATGATCGGAGCTGCAATGGCGCCAGATCCTTGTATCGCTCGGCCTAATAACACGCCATAAATACTGGTGGAAAGCGCCGCCACTACACTACCGGCAAAGAACAGTAGTAAGCCAATAATAATGAGTTTTTTTCTACCATAACGGTCCGACATCAAGCCGAAAGGAATCTGTAAAATAGCCTGACTAATCCCGTAAACACCGATAGCCATGCCGATTAATGATGGCGTTGAGCCATCTAGTTGTTCAGCAAATAACGATAACACCGGCATAATCAGAAATAGACCCAGCATACGCAAAGCGTAAATACTGGCTAAAGAACCAATGGCACGTTTTTCCGATGGTGTCATCGGACTAGTAATATCCTGCATGTTTGTCAAAATCGGTCGCTCCTTTGCGCCTAAATGTTTGGTTGATGATGCGTTGCCAAAACAACGCTTAGGAATAACAATGTGTAAATTATACTAATATTAAACTGAGTGGAGCTTTGAAACTCAATTAAGGTACTGTGTTTTCATAAAAGCGTTTTAAATAAAAACCCGTATAAGAGGCTGCACATTCAGAAACTTGCTGGGGTGTGCCCTCGGTAACTAAGGTACCTCCGCCATCACCACCTTCTGGCCCCATATCAATGACCCAGTCAGCCGTTTTAATCACATCCAAATTGTGTTCGATAATAATGACTGTATTACCGTGATCACGTAAGGTGTGTAAAACGCCCAATAATTGCTTTATATCATGAAAGTGCAAGCCGGTCGTAGGTTCATCTAAAATGTATAAAGTTCTTCCGGTATCACGTTTAGACAGCTCTTTAGCTAATTTTACACGCTGAGCCTCGCCTCCTGACAAAGTTGTCGCGTTTTGACCTAAAGTAATATAACTTAAACCCACTTCAGTAAGGGTTTGTACTTTTCTGGCTAAGGTCGGTACCGCGCTAAAAAATGCGCAGGCATCTTCAACAGTCATATCCAAGACTTGATTAATGGTTTTGCCTTTATAACGAATTTCTAAAGTTTCACGATTATAGCGTTTACCATTGCACGTATCACAATGTACAAAAATATCAGGTAGAAAGTGCATTTCTACTTTAATCACGCCATCACCTTTACAGGCTTCACAGCGACCGCCTTTAACATTAAAGCTAAAACGTCCTGGTGTATAACCGCGTGAGCGTGATTCTGGCGTGGCAGAGAACAATTCTCTTATCGGTGTAAACAAGCCTGTGTAAGTCGCAGGATTAGAACGAGGCGTGCGTCCAATCGGGCTCTGGTCTATATCAACAACTTTATCAAAATGTTCCATGCCTTCAATAGCGGTGCAAGGAGCAGGAATAACGCCGGCTCGGTTAATCATTCTTGCCGCATAGCGGTACAAAGTATCATTAACTAAGGTTGATTTTCCTGAACCAGACACGCCCGTTACACAGGTCAATAAGCCTACTGGAAAAGAAATATCAACATTTTTTAAATTATTGCCATGGGCATTACGTAGCGTAATCAGCTTATCTTTATCAACTGGGGTTAAGGTCTCTGGAATGGCAATACCCAGTTTACCGGACAAATAGCCACCCGTTAATGAGTCTTTATTGTTAAGGATATCCTCTAAAGTGCCTTGTGCGATGATCTGGCCACCATGAACGCCGGCACCAGGGCCGATATCGACGATATGTTGTGCCGCCCGTATCGCATCTTCATCATGTTCAACAACAATAACGGTATTACCTAAGTCACGTAAATGAAACAAGGTATTCAGTAAACGCTGATTATCGCGTTGATGTAAACCTATTGAAGGTTCGTCCAATACATACATCACCCCCACTAAACCTGCGCCAATCTGGCTGGCCAGACGAATGCGCTGTGCTTCTCCACCCGATAAAGTATCAGCACTACGATCTAAGGTTAAATAATTAAGCCCTACATTAACCAAAAATTCTAAACGTGCTGCAATTTCTTTGATGATCTTAACTGAAATCTCACCTCGTTGACCTGGTAAGTTCAGTTGCTGAAAAAAGCTCAGTGACTTACGGATGGGTAGTTTAGTTAATTGATGTATGGCTAATTCGTCTATAAAGACATTGCGAGCCGCAGCATTGAGTCGTGCGCCATCACAGGCATTACAAGGTTTATGAGACTGATATTTTGCCAGTTCTTCCCGCACCGAAGGGGAGTCAGTTTCATGATAACGTCGTTCCATATTGGCAATAATGCCTTCAAAACGGTGGCGCTTTTTTTTCACCGAACCGCTGCCAGCTATGAAATTAAAATCAATTGCCGAACTACCACTACCATACAGCACTGCGTCTTGAGCTTCTTTAGTTAATTCCGAAAAAGGCAGTTCTGGATCAAAACCATAATGTTCTGCCAATGAGCAAATGATTTGATAATAGTAAGCATTACGTCTATCCCAGCCACGTACCGCACCAGCGGCTAAACTAATATCTGGATTATGAACCACCAGCTCTGCATCAAAATGCTGTCTTACCCCTAAGCCATCGCAACTAGCACAAGCGCCTTTAGGATTATTAAAAGAAAAGATGCGAGGTTCTAATTCACTTAAGCTATAGCCGCAATGCGCACAAGCAAAGCGCTCAGAAAACAGCAGTTCGGTCGCATCATCTAAGCAAGCAGCAATAGCAATACCATCGGCAAGACGTAACGCGGTTTCAAATGATTCAGATAAACGTAGGGCTATGTCGCTACGAATTTTAATTCGATCAACAACCACTTCAATACTATGTTTCTTTTTTAAATCTAAGACTGGTGCTTCATCTAAATCATAAACTTTGCCATCAATTCTGGCACGGATAAAACCTTGAGCACGTAAATCATCAATAAGCTGACTATGTTCGCCTTTACGATCAATCACCACTGGAGCTAATAACATCCAGCGTTGATCCTGAGGTTGTGCCAGTAAATGGTCGACCATTTGACTCACAGTTTGGGCTGCCAATGAGGTTTTATGCTCAGGGCATTGTGGCGTGCCGGCACGCGCATACAGCAATCTTAGATAATCATAAATTTCGGTAATCGTACCTACCGTTGAGCGAGGATTATGTGAAGTAGATTTTTGCTCTATAGAAATAGCAGGCGATAAGCCTTCAATATGATCAACATCCGGTTTTTCCATAATGGATAAAAACTGACGTGCGTAAGCAGAAAGAGACTCTACATAGCGCCGTTGTCCTTCAGCATAAATAGTATCAAACGCCAATGATGATTTTCCAGAACCCGATAGCCCTGTAATAACAATGAGTTTGTCTCTAGGTAGATCAATATCAATGTTTTTTAGGTTATGCGTTCTAGCACCACGGATGCTAATTGTATCCATCAAATAATTCCGGCTATTAGGTTGATTTTGTAACTGCTGTAGCGCCCTCCCCTCAAAAAACCTATCATTTCAGAATGAATGGGAAAATAAAATAATAATTATACACAGACTAGCTGTTACGCCATAGCTGATTTACTACCGCGTCAGCATTGTCGGCAATGATGGCAATGGAATACACGTATTTTCCTTCTAAGATCTCTGGAGTTAAGTTAATTGGCACGTAAGTCTCACCCGTTTAGTTATATTCTAACTTGTAAGGTCTTTTGCTATTGCGTGTGTGCGGCGGTTTGCTATCGCGAAACAGCCCTACGACTTACGGACTTAACTCGCCTTGGGATTTTTTAAGCACAGCCACAACTGCAGCGTCTAAAAAACCGAAAACCTAGCAAAAAAACGGGGATTTCACGACGACAAACTCGCAATCGGTGGCTCTCGAATGGCATACCTCGCCTCAAAGATGCAAACTCGTCGCTCTTGAAGGGCAATCCCTCGCTCCTGAATGCACTTAAAAAGAGAAAAATCAGCAATTCTAAAGCTCATGGTGTGCAATCAGGGCCATCAACATGGGCAGCGAGAGTAAAAGAATTGCCGTCAAAATATTTTTTGCGGCGATTTCTGCTTAAACAAATCGGAATCTTGCAGGCTTTGTTCCGATTCTTGCCTGAATGATTGCGCTTCAAGACAGACGAAATCGCACTCCCTTGCTCTTGATTGCGCTTCAAAAGAGTAAAATCGGCAAATCGAAAGCTCGTGATGTGCAATCAATGCGATCAACATGGGCTGCGAATGCCTATGTTTTGCCATCAAAATGCTTTTTGCGGCGATTTTTGCTTAAACAAATCGGAAACTTGCAGGCTTTGTTCCGAACTATCTCTGCCTGATTCGCATTCTGCTACGCTAATAGCTGTCACCTCCAACATAAAATTAATGGCAATGGAGCAAGATTATTTAACCTGTAAGCCTTGTGGTGACAGCAATCCTCCTTAATCGAAGCCTAAACCCATGCCTTACTAACGCTGGCGAGAAACAGTCTTACGGCTTAGGCCGCTTATTTTAAATAGTAGTGTTTTATAGGTACTTATACGAATAGTATTTCTTTTTTAAAAGCAATATAGTTAAGTTCAATGCTTGGTTTTACCCCCCCCCCTAGTGAGCTAATTCAAAAGCACTATGCGTGAATTATCCTGACCCAAAGAACGGGTTTTTGGGGACAAAGCATGATAAACAAGCGTTAACTAAAGTGGGCATTGCCCAGCTTTTTTTGGGCTACCAACTTAATTCAACGCAGCATTACTATGCAAGCCAAACTTATTACCACCTTCGATCGTCTGAGCGAGCCTGATTTTCTAGCTAAGTCAGGTACTATCGTAAGCAGCTTAACCGCCAATGCTCATTATCCTGAGCCTTGGTCCGTGCAAGTTGCCACCTTAGCGCAATTGACTACCAGCTATACGATGTATCTGGACAACTATCATGCCGCCATCACCCATGACAGTCTTAAAATAGCCCTGCGCAATAGCGCAAGATTAGTACTCACTGACCTATTAAAAGGCTTAATTCCTTATCTTGAAATGGTGGCACAAGGTGATACTCATATACTCGCCACGACCGGCTATGATTTACGCAAAGACGTAGTGCGCGGTGGTAGCGACTACATCTTAGCTGCACCCGATGCTTTTCGGGTCGAGCATGGGGCAAAAAGCGGCAGCTTTGATATTCACATCGCCAAACTACATGGTGCAGGCAGTTATGAGGTGCAAATCAGCCAAAGCGATCCTGCGATCGAAGCCAACTGGCGTCATGCCATGACCTCCTTAACCGCCGCCCATATTCTGTTAGAAGGTCTGACACCCGGGCAAGCTTATTGGGTACGGGTGCGCGGTATCGGTAGTGCGGGTGCAGGGGTATGGACAGAGCCGGTTAATTTGATTGTTGATTGAGGTTGGGCGGAGTCATGTAGAGCATAGGATGCCGACGTTAGGAGGCGCATCATCTATGAAAGATGCGCTTCACTTTGTTTAGCACATATATGGCCCTGATTTTGGTGTTAGAGCAAAAAAAAAGAAGGAGAATGAAATGAGTGATTGGGATTTTCTTTACGAAATGCGAGATCGTGGTTATAGCTCAGAAGAAATACTCGATACTGCTGGTTCAGGTGCTTCACCTTGGGAATGGGACTATATTGCAAAACAAGAAACAAACGCAGAATGGGAAAACTTGAAATCCCAGAGAAACTCAGGGAGTATTTCGCGTGCAGAGTTTCTAAAGCGAAAGGCTGAAATTTTCAGATGACACAGTTTTCAAACCCAGCAGTGGCGTAGGTTGGGTTGCGCTAGCAAACCAACAAAATAACAACCGAGTCTAACTCAACGTTCCAGCGGAGCTTCGCCCGCTGGACTTTGCGTTATGTTTCACGGAGGCAGTGTCATCAATGATGCCAATAAAGATATTCATAGAAAACTGGCCAGAACGAGATTTTCTGGCTCAATACATTCCAATCATAATCTCTGCTGTTGCTCTTTTAGTTTCTTGGTATTCGGCATATCTATCGCGTAAAGCCTTTAATCATTCCACTAGGCCTTATGTGTGGGCGAGTAGTTATGGAGTCGTCGATCAGGAACATAAGTGCATTACTCCTGTACCACACAGACTTGCTTATAGAATCAATAATAGTCCGACAAAGATAAAGCTAAGCTGTGTCAGCGTTACTCTTGGCGCTGAGGAAATTTTCAAGCATATGGAAGATAATTTTGTGCGGTTCCCCGATGATTCGTCGGAATGGTCATTTTCAATCGGACAAAATGAGTTCAAAGAAATTTTGCAGAAACATAGTACTTCTAACGCTCAACTTATTAGGAAAGTCTTCGTGAAGTACATGTCGTTGGATGGTGGCACAACATATGAGTACCAATTGAAACAGGAGTTTGTATCGACAGATAATCAGTGGAGAGACATAGAGTCGAGAGCTTGTTAAGTAATGAAACATAACCCGTAAGGCTGATTCGCGCAAGCAATCCGCCATGATCGAAGCCTTGAACCCGATGCTCGCTAGTATATTTCCTAACAGGCTTTTTTATGTTTGATGTTTTCCATTGATTGGCGGTTTGCTATCGCGAAACCGCTCTACGACTTACGGACTTTCGGTTGAGCGTTTGTTAGCCGCGTAGGTTGGGTTGCATCTTTTTGCAACCCAACTTATTCTCGGCATTAATGTTGGGTTAACGATAAAGCCGTTAACCCAACCTACGTGACTAGCCGCTGAAGATAGATAAGGTAATTAAAGATGTTGGGTTGTTTAGATAATACGTATATAAACAACCTTAATCGATTAATTATATTTTAACCAACACTTCACCACGGCCCATTTCTGACATATCGCCGGCATAACGTTGAACGCGGTTAAATGACTTTGATACATCAGCAAAGCTAGAGTTAAGCGAACTAAATGATGCAAATAATATAGGTAAAAAAGCTAAGGTATGTGCACCGCAATCATTAAAACTAGCTGATAATTGCGGCTGATTCCATAACAATAAAGTACCTCTGCGCATGGCATAACCTAAATAACGACCTGTTTGCCCCATAACGGCAATGGTACCCGCAGTCATACGTGAGCCGCAATAATCGCCAGCATTGCCTTCGATTAAAATATTACCACGACGCATGTGGTCACCGGCGCGTTGGCCTACATTACCTTTAACCAGTATCGTACCGCCCTTCATGCCCATTTTGTTACCTGGCAAGGCTGCGCCTAAAAAGTCACCGACATTACCGGAGATTTCTAAATATCCTTTTTTCATTTCACAAGCTGCATACAAACCAGCATTACCCGATACTTTAATGTCACCGGCCTTCATACCCATGGCTAAATAAGCGCCGGCATCGCCTTCAATACTGATACTGCCGCCGTCCAAGTCTTTACCGATAAAATCAAGTTTTTCATGACTGTTTTTAATGATAAGTAGTTGGCTATCTGAGCCCTCAATCGTAAATAATTCATCGACTCGCAGCTTACGTTTACCAGATTGCAAGGTTAATGCAGCAATATCTGCGACAGATAATGTTTTCAATAAATGGCACGCTAGCGGTGACATATCGATACGTTGTTCTGGGCTATTTTTCAGGGTTAATGTTAAAGCCTTCATGCCATAATCTCCTGTAAGTGAAAGTGGAATGGCCCTAATTTACCGCCATAATTACCTGCACTAATGCGTTTGATGCCATTTTTAGCACCTAAGTCACAGACCGCCTGAATACCTACACGCATGGCTTTATCGATATCTTCTTTTGTTAAACCATCAATAACAATTTCCATCACCGATTCAATTTCTGGTGATAAATCAGTCCGAGTAGCGCCTTTTAAAGTAGGACAAAAAGCATCATTAGTGGATGCTCCCAAGGTTTTGTATTTTGAACCGACTTTAGAACCTGAGCGCACCACGCCACCAGGAAACGGCATAATGACATTAGGGATTTTGCGCATTTCTTCAATGGCCGCTTCACATGCTGCTAAAGCTTGCGGTTGTGATTCAGCTAATACTAAAAAGTTACCACCACCAATAGCATCCACTTGCCCCGTCGTGGCTTCAGCTAAAAACTCACCATCCATGACTGGAATACGCCAATAACGTTTACCTGAGATCAATTTAGAACTTTGAAAACCATCGCCAAAATAGCGTAAGTTTTTACCCAGAGGAATTCTAATGCCGCCATCGATACCAGCAAATAGCGCAGAAGTAGGCGACGTTAATACACACTGCCCTGCCCTAGTTTCTAATTGTTTAGCCAAGCCTTTTCCACCCATAGCAAAAAACATGACCGCTACGCCAGGACGACCATCAGGGGTTTCAGAAGGCTCTAATACCCGCTCAATGGCACCTTCACAACCACAAGCAATAACAGAGGTTGCAAAACCTGTCATAGCTTGAGCTGAAATCATGGCCCATTTTTCGTTTTGCGCAGTAATAATGGCGCGGGTTGCTTTCATAGGAAACGCTTCAGCGAAGGTCGCGTCTATGGTTACACCGTTAATAATCATATTGTTATGCTCATTGTTAATATAGATAGCTGATAAATTTTACAGCAATGGATTAATGACATTAAGACCTTCAATCCATTCGAAATCGGCAATATTGCGCGTAGCCAGAGTTTTATGATGTTCAATACACGTTGCTGCTATCAGTGTGATTTGACGTAACCAATATACGATCTTGTCGTTGTTCATTCTGCCAAGCAACACCATCAATATCCTCAAAAATACGAAGTTCAACAGCATTATCCAGCGCTTTTTTTAATTGTTCTTTACGTTGTAGTTGATCGGATATTAAAAGGTTATTAGCCTGCTTTTGCTCTAAAAACAAAACGAAATCAAAAACTGCAGCCTGAAGTGCAGGCGGCAAAGCTTTGGTATGTTGTTGTATTATCTCATCTAAACGCATAGTTTTTACTTCGATTAAATATTTTCTAATTCCGCAAGAATGTCATTAACAGAATAATTTTTTTGCCACTGTTGACGGTCTTCAACATAGTTTCCGTAACCTTGATTAAATTGCTGCATAAAGCGTATAAAATCGGTCGCACCAAGTCCCTTATAAAGAATATCAATTCCCAGTTTTTGAATTTCTTGCTCTGTTTTGTATTCTGTTGCGCTCATGGTAAAACCTCATTCAGCCAAACTAAAGGGTTATAAACTGTAATATTTAATGAATTAATGCCTGCAGTTTTTTTTAAAAACTTATCATCAACTGTTAACAGCACATCAGCACACTGTTCTGAACAGGCTAAATGTAACGCATCGAAAGATTGCACGCCAAAGTTTTCAAATTCTTTAGCTCTTGTAGCGATTAGAGGATTAATTTGAATTATTTCGTTAGCCAGCGATTCTATTGCCATCAATTCTTTTCTTCTAGATTCGTCCACGTTTTTTGATATTTCAAACCTTAAAACTTTGCTACTGACTAATTTCCATTTTTGTTGTTCAACTAAGGTTAGAATGGTTTTTATTGCTTCTGATTCTAAATGCACCCTAAGATTTGATTGATCATCAAAGGGTCTATTTAGACAGCAATTATCCATATATATCTTCATGGTGTTATGACAATATCCAAACGAAACAAAACGTTTACATTAGATGATGCTTTGCTTTCATCAACTACTTAACGGGTGTACCGTAATACTTCCACGACCATCTTCAATAATCTCTTCATCACTGATTTTAAAATTACCTAATTTCATGGTCAGATAGCGATCGAAGTAATCTTTTAAGCCTTTCTCTACCGAAGGATCAAAGTCTGGTTTAACGACGTGGGTCGTGCCCCATTTAGTTGAAACGACTTTGCCATTAACGACCACTAATTGGCCGTCTTTAAAGACATAGTCAGGTTTTTCAAACATTTTTTGTCTATCAGTGTTGTCTGTGTAAATAGTAATGTCGGCAAAGTTTCCTGCACTTAATCCACCACGATCTTTTAAGCCGATTAATTTTGCAGCGCCAGCGCGGGTCATAATAGCGATTTCTTGTAGCGTATATTCACGATCTATAGATGCTAAGGTCGTCATCTTTTGAGCTTCAGGATGAATAGTTGATAACATATCATTACGGAAACTTCTATCCATTAATAAACGGATTAAATGCGGATAACTGGTAAAAGGTGCACCATTAGGATGATCAGTCGTTAAGAAAATACGCCATGGATCATTCACCAACAAAAAGGTTTCTAAACCGATGGCCCATTGCAAAGCATTAACAAAGTTTTGATCTTTATATTTAAAGGGTACTACACCACAACCCGCATCACATTCAATATCCATGACCACCCATTTATTAGGGCTGGCATGTTTATGATTGGCATGTTGGCGCATATTATCGCCCGATGCAGTGACTGTTTGACCAAACAAAATTTGACCAACATCAATGGTTATATTTTTATTGTTGTTAATCGCTTCAGCGATTTGGGCTGCTCCTGAAGAGAACTTAAAATCACCTTCAGTGCCGTAGCTATGAAATTGAATATGCGTTAAGTGCATAGGCAAACCACCGATACCCTGAATGGTATCTAAAGTGGTTTGTACATTGCCAGGCACACCTAGGTTACAGCCATGTACATGTAAAGGATGCGGTACACCCAGTTCTTTAACCGCCGTTGCTAGCACGCGTAAAATGTCACGCGGCGTTACACCATAATGTGCGTTTTGTTCATCTAAATCGAGCTTGCGTTGATTAAATTTGAACGCATTAATGCCACCGGGATTAACAACTTTAACGCCTATGGCTTTGGCGGTATGCATCGTCCAAGCGACATAGTCATTAATAGCTTTTTGATCTTTTTTAGCTGTTAGTAAGCGCAGTAAATAATCATCACTGCCCAACATGACGTATCCGCCTTTATCCAAAATGGGAATATCACCCATTTCCATATGGGCTTGGCGAGCATTAATAGGTAACAATGCTGGCTCAAAACCTGCGGTATAACCCATTTCTGCGTAGCGGTAACCTGTTACAAAAGTACTAGGCATAGCATGACCACAACCAGAGCGGGTAATATCGCTGCGATGCACGGGATCTTGACGATGATCTTCAGGTAATAATGTTCTAGCGATATTACCTTTACCACCACCAATATGGGTGTGCATATCAATCGCACCCGACATCACCACTTTGCCTTTTAAATCGTAATCTTGATCGACTTTGAATTCGCCTTGAGGCTTATCAATAATACGGTCATCTTGAATATAAATATCTTGCTGCTGTCCATCGATGCCACTGGCTGGATCGTAAACGGTACCACCGGTTAATCTAATTAACATTTTTTTTCCTACAAAGCTTGTTCAATGGCATTCAGTACGTCAGCGGTACTGGGCAAACCGGATTCACGTAATTTTTTCAAGCGAATAGCGACCACGTTATCCATGCGATAAGCATGACCTGCATGATCTATTCCTGGCGTACCTACAGGAATAAAGACATTAGGCTCTTTAGTAAAAACCATGCCAGAGCGTGCAACGACGATAGTGGGCAATGAAGTTTCTGGTGGTACTGATTTGCTATTAAATGCTTGCACCCAAACTAAGGCATCGGCCTCGCCGTTTGCCAATAATAAGTTTGTGTCGTTTAAGAAAGGATCATATTCTGGATAGCCTGCACTAAAACGTGTTCTGGCAGGATAACCGGTCGTCCAACCGCAAACCTGATTAGCCGTTTGATCGCCTTCTTTACCAGCCAAAGGCAAACCAGAGCAACGGGTATTTTGGTTGTTGAGATCTTTAATCATTTCTGATAACTGTTGCACAGTCAGTTCAGCTTGAGCATAAGCTAAGGCACCTGCAGCCCAAGTGACTACACTATATTTGGCCGCTTTAAATTGATCCGCTAAGACTTGTAAATCTGAAACAGCGATACCACAAACAGTTTTTGCATTGATCGGCTGACCTTTTACCAAAGCTCTTAATACCGCAATGACTTCAGGTAAATCTTCAGTAGCACAGGGTAATATTTGTGCTTGTTTACCGGAAGGCGAAGTAGAGGCTGATCCAGACGGAGATTTCCCTAAATAAATGATGTCCCTAGCGCTAGTGTCATCAAGAAACATTGCTTCTTTGTTCCATAGATAACGCTCAAAAAAGCGTGGAGCAAAGGCTTCTAAATCGGTACCTACCACTAATAACAAATCACAGCGATTTTTAACCTCTGCCAGTGTAGTATTCATCCAGCCAGAATCTTGCAGCGCTAAAAAGTTATTACGTGCGCCGGTAAAATTCATATTGTCGACCACTGCACCTGCGCGATCTGCCAGTGCGAGCAAGCCTCTCATACCATTGACATCAGTGGCGCAACCACCTATCACTGGTAAACGTGTATTTTTTAATAAAGCGGCGGCGGCTTTTATAGCTTCTTCGAGACTTACTTCCTGACCATTTACTCTGGGGCGGGTATCGGTTATTGCTTGCTCAAAGGCTGGCGTGTTTACCGCACAACCATTTTCAATGACTTTTAGCGACACGCCTTCAACCCTAATGGTTAAATCATCTGTGCCTATACCGCAAAAAGGACTCGGTACTTCAGTTATTTCAATCACTTTGCTGTCCTATGATTATCATTAATTCGTACACTGAGTATGGTTATACTCGGTGGTAATGTGGCGATATTCTAACCTTAAAACAAGGTGCTGTCTCAATAAACACCTGCATTGAGCAATACAAAATGTGAATGAATTTTCCTGAGTTTTATTTTAGGCAACATTGCTTAGAAATAAAAAGCTATCCACTAACGTTTAGCGCTATCACTTTCTGTCATAGAATGTGATGCATACTATTAAATAGTAAGGGACAACATCGTCAAACCTATTAAGTTATCGAACAATTCAAAGCCCGAAACAAAGCGATAATTTCACGCAAGCCGATACGTGATGATTGAAAAAGTAGGTACATAGGTTCTCTGCGCGTAATATGAAATTTGTTCCAGCATTCAGATCTACCCTTTAGATTAAGTATCCTTGAAGCCAATTGGTAGAGTCTTCGTGACAGGAACTCGGTAAAGCCATCAGAACCTTCAATCTGCCCTAGTATTTCTAATGGACCTACACCAAGGCAAACCGCTTTTATATCCTCTTTGCGTAATGCTTGTAGAGCAGTGACTATCAAAAGTTCATTGGTATAAAGTGGCGCTACTGGAGACGAGAACACAAGATTGATTAAATAATCGCATTCAAAACACCCAATTTTAAGCATGGATAGCATTCCAACCACACGACCATTATGTTCAGCAATAAACCAGCGCCGACCAACTCTGTCATCGAATAGACGTGGATGATCCAAAAACATTTGTAGACCATGGCGAGCTTTCAGCCATTGTTCGCAAGTCGCCGCTACCTGGGCTTCCACTTGGACATTAGGGCTTGTTTCTCCCAAGTACTCACTCACCGATACTCCAGATCGACGCGTGTTATTAAGATGTTGTCGTAGATGGTGACCCTGATGGCCTATTTCCGGATCGTCTTGGGGATCAGCTATTAACAAAGCTGCGAACTCCATCATGGCATGACCACCATTCTTTGCATAAGTGTGCATATCTGCTGTGACAGACGTATACAAGAAGTTCCAGCCATTATTTCTGCAATAGCTTGCAAAAGCATCAGCCAACTCCGTTTTATACTCAGACGTGCAGACTGGGTCGCCTTGGACTACAGCGCAACCATGTACTAATTGATATCCAATGATTCCATAAATGTTTGGTGTACGAAATAGGCTAAGTGAGGGGTTTAATGCAGCGTGAGATACCGCGCCACCATAACGTCTAACCAGTTCAACAGCTGAAGAAATCGATTTAGTCATAGAGATAATTCGGTTGCTATGAAATTTAGGTTAATTGACAGACTTTGAAATCTTATCAGTAAACGCTTTTTAAGCACTTGTGCAAAGAATAAGCCGATTTAAGACGCTTTTAATTTTAAAGCTAACGTGGATTGAATTGTATCTTTTGCAACGCCCCAAAAAATGGCAACAATGTTGGGTTGAAAAGCACCAATCCAACCTACGCATAATATCTGCATAGGTTGGTCAAAATTATACGCTTTAAAGCTTAAGGCAATAATTCCCAAGTACCTTTATAGCCGGTATCTTGTTTAAAATTTTGCCAGACAAACTCAGGAGTGATAATAGGCTTGGTAGGAATCATAAAGGTTACTAAATCTGCTGCCCCACATAAAGTACGTCCGACCATATGAACCATACCTGTCATAAAGCCGCCCGTTGCTGCATAAGCTGGGCCGTTTTTACGATTACCATTGATAATGGCTTTAGGAATTTCCGCAATACCAGTGACCATATTAGCCATACCATTACCTAATTTGGTGCCCATTCTATCTGGATAAGTGGTTGCGCTGGCCATATGAGGCGTCAATAAGCAAAGTGTAAATACGACTAGTAATGTTTTTAATGACTGCTTCATGGGTTACTCCATTTAAGGTTTTAAAAAAGAGGTGTTGCAAGCGTTGAATACTAACATACTGCCGACATGATGTGCAAAAGACTATTAAGTTTTAATAGGCTTAATAAATACGCCATATTTCAATAATATGGCGGGTAACAAACATAAGTTCAATAGAGTTGATGATGTTAATCCACCAATAATAATAGCAGCCATAGGTCCCATAATTTCTCGACCTGGATTATCACTATTAAAAGCGATAGGAAACATAGCTAAAGCCGTTACTAAGGCAGTCATCAATATTGAAGGTAAACGTTCTTGAGCGCCGAGTATAACGGTTTCCTTATTCCATAGCCTGCCCTCAACTTCTACTAAATATCGGTAATGGGATACAAGCATAATACTGTTTCTAACGGTGATGCCAAATAAGGTGATAAAACCGACTATAGAACCCACTGATAAAGTAGCACCCGTAATGACTACAGCCAAAATTCCACCGATTAATGCAAAAGGAAGATTAACCAGTGCAAGCGCAGTATTACGTAAACTGCTGATTGCGATATAAATAAAAATTAGCACGCCAATGCCGGCCAACAACGAATGTAATATCAATTCTTTTCGCGCCTGTGCTTGTTCAACGCCTGCCCCCGTAAATTCAGGAAAACTTCCTGCTGAAACAGGGATTTCTTTAAGTACACTCGCTTTTAATTCCTGCATAAACGCATCCATATCTCTATTTAAAACAGTACAAGTAACAGATTGGCGACGCTGCGATCCCTGATGCAATATATTGTAGCGACTAGCCGTATGTCTTATTTCAGCGACTTGCTCTAAGCGGATTAA
>Ga0214165_1001059_pt1 | contig 16459 bp, 37 predicted proteins | sample TroBogypolimnion_34_FD_153004 | JGI IMG/M metagenome (GOLD analysis project Ga0214165, IMG submission 153004) | Freshwater microbial communities from Trout Bog Lake, WI - Practice 03JUN2009 hypolimnion v3 | ecosystem: Environmental > Aquatic > Freshwater > Lake > Hypolimnion/Profundal zone ... | reverse complement strand
GTCAGGTGGGGCTCGAACCCACGTATGACGGGGATTAAAAGTCCCCCGCTAAACCAACTCAGCTACTGGCCCGTTCTTTTCCTGCGTTACAAGCGATATGCCTGCAACAGGATGTTGATGTCGTGATCTTCCGCATTGTGGAAGATGAACACACCGCGCCGGTGGTCTTGTGTGACCTTGGCCGCTGTCTCCTGGTTGCCCACACAGTATTCAGGAAGGTTAGCCCATCCAACCAGGCTGGCATTGCTGGGCGTGTTATCATATGTGATCATGTTCTGCATGTCCTGCTCCTTACTACCAAGGTAGTATAACACGGTTCGATCAGATGTCAACCGGCCAATCTCGGCACTACTCAGTCTTCCTCTTCCTCTTCCTCTGCAAGGAACTCGTTGGCCTCGGCCATCAGCTTGACATCGCAATCGCTCATCCAGGTTAGGCAGGCGAGGATAACCTGATCCCGGTCCAGCAGGCCTTCTTCGATGTCAGCCAGCATCTTGTTGGTGTATTGGCGAACCGGCACATAAACCATTGCACTGCTCCTGTGTTTACTGACGCAGTGTAGCACACTGCGCACAAGTGTCAAGTGAAAAACGGGCGGGGACCATTTACAGTTCCCGCCCGTTCCAGGCACTTAGCGGGTGCGCAGCATCACCGCGTCCGCCATCTTCTCCCACTCTTTGTCAGTCTTAACCAAGGACGCCAACTGCAAAATAGTGCGGATGCTCAGTGTGCGAACACGATTGAGATTTCCTGCAATCCATTTCATCATACTGGCTGCCTGCTCGTACTTGAGCTCAGTGTCTGCAAGGAACTCGTTGCTGTAAACAACTTGCCCAATGCGCACAAGTATTTCGCGCTTGTCATGAATGCCCAAGTCCACATACAAGCAACGCGACAGCAATGCTTTGTAATGCGGAGTCATCTTCTTCTCTGCTTCGATTTCGGTAGTAAAGTCAATGTTGGTGATGAATGCAATAGCACCCTGGAACTCAAACGTCCGCGGCACTCCTTCACCGTCCAAAATACGGCTTTCTTTGTTCCAGTGCACTTTGCGATGTTTGCCAGTGTCCAGTGCGGCTTTCAGCAAGTTCAGTGCATCCAAGTCACCAAAGATGCTGTCGCAGTCGTCAATCACCAGCACGTTACCGGGCTCGCTGCACTCAAACAGCTGACGATACAGTCCAATGGCACTCATAGCACCTTTGACACTTTGATAGCGGATTTTTCCGCAGTGTTCAGCTTCGGTGAGCGCGGTTTCCAGTGTATACGTTTTGCCGCAGCCGGCAGCACCGCTGACGATTACGCTGCGGATATGCCCGCTGATAACACCCTGCGACACCTTGTTAAGCACTGCAAATGTGTTCTTGATGCGGGTGTCAATGTCCGCAAGCTTCTCTTCAGTAAGTTCCATCTCAGCGCTCATAGCAGTTTGCATAACCAGCTCCGTGTGTTGCTTGGATTTGTAGTTTAACAGATTACAGCGGATAGTCAACCGCAAAATGCGCTGTCTTCGTCTTCCATGTTCATCACCCACACTACCATGTCTAGCAGCACCGTTTTGTCGTAGTTGCAACCTGCAACAAACGCCTTGCGGAACTTCGTGAGCTTCAACAGCTCTTCCTGGCACTCGCGTAGATTAAGCTCTTCGCGGGCAGTCCAGGGAGCAGTCTGCTCCATATAGCCTTGCACATTGTCGCGAGCATTGTACAGCATAGCGTCAACAGCGTTGAGAATACGAACTTTAACTGTAAGTTCCATATGCGTAGCTCCTTGCTTGCCCACGTATAATAGCACACAAGTGTATGGTGTCAACCGAATTGACACCACACATGTATGCGGCTGGGGTTACGCTGCTTCGTACACCGTGCCGTCATTACGGGTAAAAACACCTTGCAATTCAAGCCAATCTTCTAATTCGGGGTAGTCCCCTTTGTTTACCTGCAAGTTAGCAGCAAGAGCAGCGTTGCGGCACGCCTCTTGCCGCACAAGTACACTTTGATTCTGCCAGTATTCGCGGCTCATGCCCGATGCTGCATAGCCCAGCTCTTCGTGTGGCATGTCTGCGCTGTCTGCGCTGGCTACAGCAGGGACTGGCATTGCACGTGCCTTGCGCACAGCAGGTGCAGCAGCAGGCTTGGCAACTCGTGCGGGGACCGTATCGCCCTGCAGTGCCAGCCAAGCTTCTGCAGCAGCAGCAGTCATCTGCTCCGGCAAGTCAAACAGCCGCACATCTGTGCAGCCTGCTTTGACAAGAATTTTCTCTCGAGCAGCAGCAGTGCCATTGGCAAGACGCAGTGTCTTTTTGCCATTTTGCACGCTGGTTCCAACAACAGTCCAGGTTTTGTCGCTCATTGCGTTTAGCTCCTTGCTTGCAGTGCCATTATAACACAGTGTTCGGCTGTGTCAACCGTTTTTAGAACTCGTCATACACCAATTCGTCTGTGTCGGCTTCAGTACGCCATACCGGCACATACTCGTCGTTGGCAGCAAAATACGCCACTTCGATGATGTTGTATCCGCCCATGTCGCGACGGCAGTAATTTTTAGCCCAGCGCACTGAGTCGTCGCGGCTGTCGGACTCAAACAGCACAGTTTCGTTAACATAACCGTAGTCGCCATAAACAGTGTAACGCATCCGCTTGCTCCTTGCTTGCCCGTGCATATTAGCACATGCACGGGCAGTGTCAACTGAAATTACGCAGCAACATGGCTCTTGGCATGCCAGCTGGCAATGAACTCCTCACCCACATCGCGGCTGACATAGTCAATGCCCTGCATGCCCTGCCAGCCGTAGCCGATATCACTTGCGTCGAACCCAATGCTGGCAAGCCACTTGCACAGCTCGGTTTCAAACTGGCTGTCAGTGTAGATCAGACCCAGCTCGTCCACGTCCCAGCTGGCAGTGTCGAAATACACGCACAGCTCTCCAAACTTGCCATCATCTGCTTCATAGCCCATGTCAAGCCCGATGATGGTGACCGCACGTGCCTCACGGCTCCAGTAGCCATCACCGCAGGTGTGCAACACAGTGTTAACGTCGATCATTGTCTAGCTCCTTGCTTGCCCGTGCATAATAACACATGCACGGGCAGTGTCAACCGAAAATCAGCACTCTGGGTCGTAGGATTCCCATTCCTGTGCTTCGTCGATATCCGGCTCGTTGTAGTATTCTTCACAGGAAACTTCGCTGTCGAAGTCGTCAAACGTTTCGTCGCGTTCCCAACGGGCTTCGTACATTGCATCAGCGTCGATGAAATCATGTTCCATGTTGCTTGCTCCTTGCTGTCTGTATCCGCATAATAACATATGCTGCGGGCATGTCAACCAAAATCAGGCCGCTGCCACTGCAATGCCAGCGCAGGTGAGTGCTGACATCTGCCCAGGGTTCAACCACAGCTCAACCCACAGGGTGCCGATGCGGCTGATGGGCAGGTCGACCCTGCCCTGGAATGGGTTGGTGTTGGGGTTGCCGAGCGCGGTCAGCGCACTGAAGAAGTCCTCGCGGCGTATCAGATGCATGGAACCCTCCTTGCTTGTCCACACATTATAGCACCGGCACGTGCCCAGTCAACCAAAAAGATCCGTCTTGATACTGCAACATTGGCATCAGGTTTCGGCCCATTTGCGGCAGTGCCTGCTCCTTGCTTGCCCGTGCATACTAGCAGCCGACACGGGCAAGGTCAACCGATTTTATGAGCTCCAATACGTTTCAGAGCTTGGGCTACAATGGTAAGGACGGTCGTACCGTTCCTCAAACTCCCGGCCGGTCATGTGGTTGGTGCGCGTGACCATGGTTTCGTGGATGGCAAAGCGATAGCCCTTTGACCCGCTGTACAGCGGCCACAGCTCGTGGACATCACGCTCCAGCGTGGCACGATCCTTGCTGTTGTAGTCATACTTGCCAACCAAGCTCTCGCCAGACTTCTTGCGACGATCGGCCTTGTAGATCTCCAACGTGAACAGCATGATCAACTCCTTGTTTGCAGGACCAAGATAGCAGTTGATTGTTGGTGTGTCAACCTTTTTCAATCTTGCCCCAGGTGACGCTTTTGACATTCAGCAGTATCATTTCATACTTACAGGCGTTATACACGCTTTGGGCCATGCTCCGGCTAACGCCCTCGCGACGAGCCTCGCGGCCGTCTACAAACTCGATCTGATAGAAATAGTTTTTCATCTCTGGCTCCTTGCTTGTCCGTGCAGTATAACACGACTGCGGCTTGTGTCAACCAATTTAATACGAGATAGGAGTACTACCTTGCTCTACGGTGTAACCACGTGCGTGACACATGGCTGCCATCTTGTCAAGTCCCTTCTGCGTGACGCCGAATAGCTTGGCTCGACCTGCCTTACGCATGGTCAGGTATCCACGATCCACCATCTCGGGGAAGAGGACCTGGGTGAGACTGGTGTTGCCTCGTCCTGACGTGCCCCATACTCGCTCAGTCAGTTCAGTCTGAGCAATCTCACCAGCCTGTTGAACTTCGTAAATGACTTCTGGGATATAATCAACCAGTCGGCCCATTTGCATTGCTCCTTGCTTGCAGGGCTAACGTAGCACGCTAGCCCTGCCGTGTCAATCAAAATTATGCAGCTTTCTTTTGCTCAGCCACCTTCAGCAGCTGAGCAGCGTAGACTTCAATGCGGCTCTTGCCGCTGGGTGTAACAGCACGCCACCAGGCCAACTGTTTTGGTGTGAGATCGACATAAATAAAACATCACCGAACAAGCTAATTAGGAGGTAGTTAAATGGCATATGTGTATCAACATACCAATCAAATAACCGGAGAATTCTATATTGGTTACCGTGCAGTACCAAAGAAACAGGATCTTCTCGAAGATTTAATGAAATACTTGTGTTCGTCACCAAAGGTAAAGGAAAAAATAAAAGCAAGTCCGCATTTATGGCATAGCACGGTATTGAGCATCTTTGATTCGATAGACGATGCTTTCTGGCACGAACAAGAATTGATTAAGATAAACTGGGAGAGTCCGTTATTATTGAACAGAACATATCATGATAAAGACAAGGGTCATGCGGTGTTTTGTAGGCAACATCTAATGACAGAGGATCATAAGAGAAAGATTTCTGTTGGTCTCAAGGGGCGTGTTAGGTCCGAAAGCCATTGTCAGGCGTTGAGTCGTGCCAATACTGGTAAGAAGCTATCTCAAGAATCAATTGAAAAGGCTCGAGCAAAAAATATTGGAAGAAAGCGCACACCAGAGCAGATACAACGGTTGTCTGATGCACAGAAAGGACATATTATATCAGAAGAAACACGGAGAAAAATAAGCCAGTCTCGAAAAGGACAACCTCAACCAAAAGGCAGCGAATCCTATGGGGCTAAGAAAGTGATCTGTCTTACAACGGGAAAGGTGTATGGATCGATTAGTGACGTTATAACAGAATTAAAGGTATGCCCGTGGGGTCTACGAAAGGTGATGAAAGGCAAAAGGTTATCAATAAAGGGCATGACCTTTGCCTATTTTGAAGAGTGATTAGTCCGTTTTGCAGGCAGCATTTTCTTTTGCAATCTTCAGCAGCTGAGCCGCATAGACCTCAATACGGCTCTTGCCGCTGGGTGTGACCACTCGCCAGTATGCAACTTGGCGAGCCGTCAAAAAGCCCGCACGCGCATAGAACTGTGCCATGCCAGTGCCGCGCTTGGCGTGGCATGGCTTGAATCCCTGCTCGTTGTGGTATTTGGTGACCTCCTGCTGTTGCTCATCCGCTGTTTGGCGGGCATTCAGTGCCAGCAGGGCACGTCCCACGGCCCGGTCGTTGGTACGAAGCAGTTCACGGATGGATTCTACGGTGTGTGCCATTTTCCAGCTCCTTGCTCTATGCCCGCATAATAGCACAACGCGGCAGCGTGTCAACCAATATCCTAGCCTTCGACGCGATCGAAGATCTTGATCGGACCACCATCGCCACCGTGTGCACGCACCAGCTCGCCGAAGCGGCTGTCGCTGGTGTAGCCAAAGTTACCGCCGAACATGTGCCAGCTATCCTTGACAGCATCAGGCACGAGACGCAGGGTATTACCTGGACCTTTGGCCAAGCGGACGACGGGGGTATTGCCGGCTTCGAAGATCTCGGGAACTCCTGGGCCCACCAGCAACAGGTTCTGGGCATCCTTGCTGACACCACCATTAGTGCAGTCCTGGTAGCCGTTGCGATAGACCTCGACGATCATACCACGCATGTTGCTTGCTCCTTGCTCTATGCCCGCATAATAGCACATCAAGCCGGCGTGTCAACTGAAAAGATACGTTGCATTCCTGCAACGTTGGCGTCAGGTTTCGGCACTTTTGCGGCAGTGCCTGCTTCTCATGCTGTATAATAGCACAAGCACGTAGGCTGTCAACTGAAATCTGCATCGCTGGGAAGTTATTTTAAAGCGGCTACAGCCGGGTTGCAGGTGGGTCGCTAGTAGAGTAGCAGACCTGGTAGTCAGCACGCTGTAGCACGCTGTATACCGCAGCTATCAGCTGGTTGGCTCTACAGGTCCTGCTGATACCCAGCCAAGGACCCTGTTGCGTCGTAAGCTACGCCAACCTACACCCTGTTCCCAGACCACGATGTTTCTACGGTGTTGGGATTTTCTACCTGGACGCCGATAGGTATAGCTGAACTGTCCGTGGTCGGTTGTGGCAGTCATCACACGTGGCTTACCATTTAACTTAAGGTATCTGATGTTGACCCAGCCGCGCTTGAGAGCCGCATCTAATGCTCCACTCTCAAGTAGGAATTCTCTTGCTCTCATAGAGCTATTTAGCTGGTTACAGGTACCGCTCTACAATCCGTTCGGCCACAAGATACCAGCTCCAGGCCGGTACGACAATGGCAAAGAAGGTGCTCCAGAATCCCTTGGCAATCACAACACCAGTGATCCAAATGATGGCTGCTAAAAAACTGACTAGTGTTCGCACTTTATGCTCTTCTATGTTAAAGATCAAACGCCCACGCGACTCCGTAGAGAATTCCCCACAGCACAACAGTCACGGCTACGGTTGTAATCACAGCTTTCACCGTAGCCCAAACCGCCCAACCAACAAACTTACCTGCCTTGGCTAACATGTCCGGTCTCCTGTTTGCTGCTGTAGCCATTCTGTACGATGCAGTGGCTGATCTTCTTCCATGTGGCGTCGCCAAATTTAGTGCACCATTTGTTATGTACATCATCCGGGATGCCGTGTGTCCACAGATGCTGGCAGGACTGGCACTGATCGGGGATTTTCTTGCTCATGTTGTTGCTCTCGTGTTGCGCTATAGACACACTATAGCACATCCTGCTGGGGTGTCAACCGGCGATGTCGCAGCTGAGTCCGATGTTGTCCAGTGTGTAGACTACCTTTTTGATGTTGAACGCTGCGATTGCGCGGACACACCCTTCGCAGGGACAGGCAAGCCCTTGCACAATCCGTGTGTCGGTGCTGCTGTATTGCCTAGCTCTAACCACGTACAACGTAGACTTGCCAAGCTCGCGCAGTGTAAGATTGCGCAGGCTATTCTTAATTGCGTCTACCTCGCTGTGGAGATAAATTGCGTGCGGATTCTTGCGAAACTTGGCAGCCAACGGATGCGATTTCATGCTGTTAAAGCCGAAGCCAGCTACTTGCCCTCGATATACAACAGCACTTGCATGCCTGGAACGATGCGAGCGATCGTTCCTAGGCAAGTCTTGCGCCATCTTCATCAGCAGGTCAATCCATTCTTGATGCGAGCGCATGTTATTCCTTAGAACGGTACGTAATAGTTGTCCCACACTGATTCGATGGCATTCTTGGCCTCCAGGAGACCGCAGCCGGTGCTGCCGCGCAGTTCCTTGATGGCGTTGATCTTCTGCCCTGCCCGCATATAGTTGATCACATCAGGGCTCAACGGCATACCCATAACCACAGGATTGGCACCAACACCCAGCTTGTGCATGACGAGCCGGCTGGTAGCGTCAAAGCGCAGCAGATCGAGCGCATCACGTGCCAGTTTGTAGATTGAGAATATCTTGCTGTTCCCGGCGGAAATCGCAAGATCCGCTTCGCGCATGATCTGCCCAAGGGTGTTCTGCAGGGCCTGGGAATCGGCGTCAGTCATGTCACCAATGTTTTGCATTCGTCAGCTCCTTGTTTGTGCTGCCATTATAGCAGCAGCAGCGTCAGCGTCAACCGTTTTATACCAACTCAATACCAGCGAAATGCAGGCGGGCCAGCGGGCTGTCACCCCATGCCCAACCTTCCGGCATGCTGGTTCGGAGGCCCAGCGTTTCGTCCAGCAGCTCAGCTTCTGCTGAGGTGATCTGCACGATCATCATGTTGGCGGCGATCATGGCCGCAACAACACAGGCAGGCTCTCCTGCCCGGGTCAGCTCAATGGCACGGTTGTGTATCATCACGCACGGTACCACGTGCTCGCGATAGCTGTCTTCCGCAGTTCTTCCACAGCTGGACCCAATGATGATCAAGTGATCCACCGCATCAGCGCAGAGGATGTTGCGATGGTCATCCAGCATATACTGGTGCTGGCTGTCAATGGCAAACCGGTAAGCACGAGCAATCTTGCTCCAGATAGCTGTGTCAGCTTGCTCACGTGTAAAGACTCGAGTGCCAACACCTCGCGATGCAGCCACAATCTCGTCGATGGCTTCTTCCATTGCAACGATCGCCCAGAACCGTTCCAGCACGTCAACATCCTGCTCGTACAGCACGTTGATCACAGAGTTCTTGCGACTGACAATGGCAAAACCGTGCTCTTGCAGTGCTCGTTCCAGCACATCAAGGTCGCTTTGGCTGCGGCCGTATCCTACGGTATACCAGCGAGGTTTGATCTCAGTCTTGACACCGTTTTTGGTAAACATCACATAGTAAGTGCCGCAGTCGCTTACTCGCTGTGTGTAGCCATGCTCTGCACAGCTGGCGCGGAATACTTCGAATTCCATGGGCATTTGACGAGCACGGGTTGCCATATCTCAGTCTTCATCCTGGTCATTGTCTGTTTCGTTTTCTACAAGTGCATATTAGCAGGTATAAACCCTGTGTCAACCGTAAAATAGAACAGCAGCAAGTTCAGTGGACTGGTTAATCCAGTCTCTCATTTGAACTTGCTGCTGGCCTATCAGCTGGTCGGGCTTGCGGGTTTGTCCCTGCCGACACTTGCCATATTAGCCCTCGACGGCTGTATCAGCGTCAGCAGCCGCCAGCAGCGCAGTGGCACCCATGTTGGCAATAAACATCGCATCCTCTTCGGCTTGCTTTGCAGCAGCCTTTGCAGCGCGAGCTTCTGCCATACGCGCCACGAACGCTGCCTTCTTTGCAGCCTCGGCCGCAGCAGCAATCTGTTCTTCCGTCATCTCAACAACCTTGGCACTGTGACGTTTCACGGGCATCACCGCATGCACGCCGTTGCTCTGCAGGAACGCAATAGCGTCCTGCTTGGTCATGGGCTCCGGCAGCATCTGCAGGGCAATGTTGGAATGGCCGGTCTTGGCCAGCTTGTTCTCGCGGACCTTGATCTTGCCGGTGGCGAAACGGAAGGTGTCAACACCGTTCAGGGTGGACGTGCCAGCAATGGTAAACAGCTTGGAATTGGCCATTTTATTTGCTCCTTGTTTGTGTTTCACTGTGTTGTGTGTTTCAACATTGACAACTTAGCACATGCTAAGCCTTAGTCAACCGTTTTTTAGCCTTCTTCGTCTTCTTCCCAGCTGGCCATGCTGTCGTAGATGCCCATGGCCTCGTTGATGTCATCCGGAATGTTTTCCAACACCCAGTCGCCATTGCCCTTGATGTCGTGTTCCTCGTCATCGCCGTCGTCAAAGCGACCGCAGAACGCTATGCCCGGCTCGTAGTAGTAGGCCTTGACGGTGAAGCCAAGTTCCTGCATCTTGCTGTAGAACTCGATGGGCGGGCTCCATGCGCTGTCGAAGCTGAAGCCCACGGTGGTGTCGCCCTCGGTGTAGCCAACGTCAGCGTCATTGTCGCCCACGTCCCACTTGGTGCCCCAGTTGGCCACGCGCCAATCATACCAGTCGGCATAGCCATGCTGTTCCACGTTGCTGGCACGCAGGGCATCTTGCTCATCCTTCTCGGGCCCGCCGTAGGAGGTTCCGCGAGGATCCCCCAGCACCGCAGGGCAGGGATGGAATTCCTGCATCAGTGCGCCCTTGGCGAAAGCCTCGGCAACGCGGGCGATCTGCTTGGTGTCGCTGTGGGTGAACTTGGCGTAGTTTGAGCAATAGTTCGGCATTGATTCACTCCTTGCTTGCCCGTGCATATTAACACATGCACGGGCGGTGTCAACCGTTTTTAGCGGATGCGGTAGATGTAGCTGTTGGAATTCTTCATGTAGTGCACCTCATACATACCCAGCGCAGCCAGCGGCTGGTAGAGGTCCTTGGCCTTGTTCTTCGAGCTGGGCCAGCTGCCAATGTTGGAAACCTTCACCACCGAAAATGGACGCCCGCGATTGGTGCGATGGTTGACATATACATCCGCCTTGACAGGAAAGAACGCGCTGACGATCTTCGCCGCTGCCTCGACACGATTGAGATGGTCGCTGTCGAAGAATGCGTCATTCTGCTCCAGGGCAGCATTGCTGCGCTTGGCAGCATCGATGCGGCAGTGTGTGGCGGCTTGCGCGGTCCGGGCAACATTGCTGTCGCTAACAACTTCCGTGTAAGTGAACATGTGTAGCACTCCTTGTTTCAACATCTGCATATTAGCACGTTTGCAGCCCGTGTCAACCGTTGATCGCCACGGCCAGCGGTTAGGCCACGTCCCAGTGTCGAGAATTGGCCTTACGGGTGTATTTGGTGCGATCGCGCACCACACGAGGTTTGAAGTTGGCGTTGCAGCACAGCTCGCGCGCAATGAGGTTGCGCTGCTTGGGGGCTTTAACGGTCAACTTAATAGCAACCTTGCTCATTTGCTTGCTCCTTCGTTGTGTCCATATATTAGCACATATATGGACACTGTCAAGCCCCAATGGCTAAAAATCTGCGGAAAAATCACCGTTGGGTTTGATCTCCACGTAAACCAGTCCTTCACCAGGAAGACCTGCGTGGTCATCCCAGAACTTGATGTTAAACACTGCCTTGCCTGAGGTGTTGATGTGAGAGAAGCAGGCATCATCCAACTTCATTCCACCATACCCGCTTTGGTTGAGGATGTTGGTTAGAGCGAAACAGCCAATGCTGTCGATATTGATGAAGTTCCAAGCGTTGATCTTGACCATGTGCTTGCTCCTTGTTTACAACCGTATATTAGCACATATTCCTGCAGTGTCAACCTTTTTTGAGGAACTTGACAAGAACCGTGCTTTGTGCTGTGATTAGTGTTGTGCTTTGCATGTCCGTTACTCCTCAAAATATGCAAGGCGAAACTTGGTTCCCACTTGCTCGATGCTGACGGTCACGTAGTGCGGCCATTCCAGGAACAGGTTGAGCTCGTCCATAGTGCCAAAGTCTTTGTATAGCATTGCCGCTGTGCTCCGTTGTCTACACCAGCACATTAGCACTGGTGTAGACCCGTGTCAACCTTTTATACAACCTGCGCCCAACCAGCCGGAACACGTAGCTCGGCTACCGCGCGCCCATTGGGCGGATTTTCCGGCATGGGCCGACCGCTGGCTGCAAAGCGGCAAGAACGATCAATGCGTCCTAGACCGTTTTTAAGTGTGTAGACAGTGCCCTGCTGCACCTTCTTGTGGCGGATGTTGCTGATGGTGATCTTGTGCAGGCGATCGCTGATGTAGTCCCAGCTTCCGTTGGCATAGGTAACTTCGTAGTCGTGCCGGGCGTTGCCGTTGCCACCCAGCGCAAGGCACACGCGACGCCAGCCAGCATCGTGGTTCTTGCCCAGCTCAGGACGGGCATAGCAGACGAGATGCGCGATCTCATGCGCAACGGTGTTGTCGCGGATGTCCTCGAAGTGGTTGCCCGCGATCAGCTCGCGATTGAAGCGCAGGGTGTAGATGCGCTGTCCTGAGCAATGCCGGCAGCCGGCCCAGCCCGCCACGCGGCCGCGCAGGTTAAAGCTGACCGTGGGCTTGAGATCGACACCGTAGAGCAGCTGGGCCTTGGCCAGCACCTCGGCGGTTTTGTTGCGGATGGCTTCAAAACGGTTCGGTTCCATGTCATCTGCTCCTTGCTTGCCCGTGCATATTAGCACATGCACGGGCAGTGTCAACCACATCGATTCGCGGCTCAATCATATACCCCTCTACCGTGTCCGGCAGAAATATCCCAATGGTCATCACCGTTTTGGGCCAGGGCTCCTACGTTGGCCGCATTCCGTCACCAGCTGGAATGGTAATAGAACTCCCAGCTGTTAAGATCCTCGTTGCCGAGCAGCTCGCGGATGCGATCCCGCGTGTAGGCGGTCGTCTCGTAGTAGTATTCATCATACTTGGTGACGCCGAAGAAGAACCCGTCGGCGGAGGGCAGCAGCTCGCCGGCACGTTCCTGGTCCTCCATCACTTCGTGGCAGAGATCAGCCAGCTCGGTCAGCTGCTCGCGACCCACGTTGTAATAGCCGCAGTCGTCGTTGCCTTCCTGCACATTGTCAACGAACCACTTATGGATGTGGTTGGCCTTTCGCCAGTATGCTGCTTCTGCCACAACCGTTGTGGGTTTGAGATCGCCCATATCAGGCAGTGTAGCACGGATAGCAGCAGCAACGTCGTCATCCTTGCCGTGGTGGCCTTCGCCAAAGCTGGTCCACAGGAAGCGGCGGGCTTCAAGATACATGTCCAAACCCATTTAACTCTCCTTTGTTTGCCCTACAGTCGCATAATAGCACAATTCAAGGGCTTGTCAACCGATTACGCAGCGTCAATACCGAATACTTCGTTTTCGGTAAACATACCAGAGTCAACTGCTTCATCCTGCAACGCATCCAGCAAGTGGGTTAGTCCACGAGCTTCGTCACAGTCGTGCATCAAAAGCCACTGTTTTTGTTCTCGCAGCAGGGTCCAGTCAAGCTTTTTCATAGGTTGCATCTTTGCTTCTCACTACAGTCGTGTCTACGTCAACCCCTGCAAAAACCGGTGAAAATAGCTAGATTTCACCGGTTTTTAATAGTCAGCGCGGCACTTTGATTTGCGGCTGTATTTGGTGCGGTCTCGCACAATACGTGGCTTGAAGTTGGCGTTGCAGCACAGCTCTCGCGCAACTGCGTTACGCTGCTTCTGGGCTTTGACGACGAACTTAACAGTCTTGCTCATCTGCGTTCTCCTTCGTTGTATCCTGATATTAACAGATATTGGGCAAATGTCAAGTCCTAACGGCTAGAAATCTGCCGAAAAGTCGCCGTTGGGCAGGATTCGCACAAACACTGGGCCATCTACCTGCTCGCCGTTTATGTTGTCCCAGCTTTCCATATTGAACACCGCAGCGCCTGACGTGTTGATGTGAGAGAAGCTGACGTTGTTAATGCCTAGGATAACATATCCACTTTGCAGAAGAATCCCAGACAGTGCCAGCGCGTCAATCCGGTTGACATCAATGAAGTTCCAGGCGTTGATCTTTGTCACAGTGTCCATAGTGGCAGTTCCTTTGTTGCGTCAACACACGCATAATAGCACAATTACTGCGGTTGTCAACCAATTTATGCAGCGATTTCTTCTGTGGAATCCGCGTATGAGTATGCAGTTAGCCGCAGTTGTTGCTTGATGTCTTCGCGTGTAAACATCATGTAGTCGGCAGTGAGACGCAGGGCAAACAATTCAACTTCAGCAAGCCGATCGATGCTGTGGTTGCGATGCGCAGCAGCAAGTCGACGCTTGGTAGTGCGAATTGCGTCGCTCAGCACTGAATAGCGTTCACGCCAGCGATTGCGCATCCGGATAGCTTTGCTGTTGGCACGTCGAATGTCTTCACTTACAAGAAATGCCGGAAGCTTGTTGTCAATCATTTTCTCAGTCCTTTGTTGGTATATGTTGTAGATATTAGACGAGTTTACAACTCTGTCAACCACTTTAACCACTGTGAATCGTAGATTGCGGAACTTGAACTTAGAGATTGCGCCCGCACACTGCAATCTAACGTAATTATGGTAGAGGGTAGAGGTTACGCTCCCCTTCCTTAACGGTTATGAGCCGCCCGTGCTACTAGTACACCAACCCTCCGAAAGAAGCGCCTTACAGCCTTAGGCCACTTGGCAACGCTTGTATTTTAGTCAAGCTAACAACAGGTATAACTTGGTTGACCTATGGTGTTATATAACGTCTGCAACGCAATGTCAACAGATAAAAATCGCTGCAGGGACCTGGTTTGCCCAGACACAGCTAGTCAATGACACGGGAGATGTTTCCAGTAGCAGGATCAACCTCATAATTGGCAGAGACGATCTTCCATGGAATCGACCCGTCGGGTAACCTCCATTGCCGATAGTAGGCTGTCTGTGCTTCTGAAAAGGAAGCAAACGTCATTGCTGTATTTTCTTCGTCGCTTACTAGAATGTAAAACTCGTTGTTTTCGTTTGTCATAATTACTCTCCAATTCAACAACCATAACTTAGCATACCTGCGTCAAGCAGTCAACTGCAAAAACACTGCAGGGACCACTGTATATGCTGCGGGGACCTTTTTTGTTAGGCTGCTTCGTCCTCGGCCTCCGCCCGCAGCAGGTTTTCCACCAGCACCCAGTTGCTGCCGCTGCGCACCATCCAGCGACCATAGTGGAAGATGTAGTAGTATTCAGCACCGCAGCTGATGCGGAGGAACGCATCAGCGTTGTGGCTGTGCTCGGGGTCAACGTTGGTTTCGCCGCGATCCCTGCCGTACGCCGTACACATGTGTCCGTAGAGCTTACCATGCGCTTCGTAGCCGCCCGGGAAGTCGTGCGTGTCAAATGGATGCTTGACACCAATCTCCTCGGCTAGACTGCTGAGATCACCCAGCGCAATCAGCTCACGCACCTTAGCTTCGTCCGTGTAGTGCTCGACCAGCAGCCGACCGTTGTGCTCGGGATAGCCATCCCAGTGGCAGTAGATCGAATCCACGGTGTCGTCGGCGTTGCGGATGCCAATGCGAGAACGTGTGCCCATGTTAGATCCTTCCTTGTTGTGCCAGCTGTTAACCCGAAAATTTAGATCAAGATCACTACCACAGCTACTACGGCTGCCAGCAACAGCACGTCAGGAACGAATTCCAAGATCGTCGTCCACACAACTTGTGATTTGAGGCTGCTGACTAGAATGTAAAACTCGTTGTTTTCGTTTGTCATAATTACTCTCCAATTCAACAATCATAACTTAGCATACCTGCGTCAAGCAGTCAACTGCAAAAACGCTGCGGGGACCACTGTATATGCTGCGGGGACCGATTTTGTTATATCCGGCCTCACCAGCTGGGTTTAGTCTTCATCCTCGTCTTCGTCATCGTCTTCGAACCGGCCGCGGTCGTCGGATAACTCATCGTCCCCAAAGTGTTCTTCATACTGCTCCAGCGCAGCAATCAATTCTTGGCAGCGGCGCTTCATGCTGTCGAAATAGGGTTGTTCGTAGCGGTTCAAGTCCAACGGCTCACCGTCGTCCACCGCTTCGGCGATCATGTTTTGGCACTGTTGCATGTCGATGGCGGTGTTTTCGAAAACGCAGTAGGAAAGACTTGCCATGCTAGCTATCCTTTGTTGCATTGTGTTCGCATGCGTATATTAGCAGATTAGCTTCGCCAGTCAACCGATATTTTGTTGATAAATATGTGTGGCCCGCGATGCTGGAAACATCCGACCACTCTAATGCTAGCAAGGAGCATCAGCACAATGTATTTAAACAACAAATATACCCGATGGTATTTTAATATAATTAAGTTGTCAACAGGAAGAACTATAGATGGCTATTGTGAACGTCATCATATAATTCCTCGTTCACTTGGCGGTAGCAATGATAGCAACAATATTGCGGTTCTAACGGCAAGAGAACATTTTATTTGCCATTTATTGCTTGTAAAAATGACTGTTGGTAGCGATCAGCATAAAATGCATCATGCTGCATGGACTATAGCTCGCACCAGAACGGGCCGTATTAAGGTTTGTGCTAGAACATACGAAATCTTAAAAATGAACGCAACCGCTAAATTAAAAGAATTGCAGACAGGTGTGCCTCGCGGCCCAATGTCTGAACAACATAAGCAGCATATACGAGAAGCAACCTTGCGTCGATATCAAAATCCAGATGAACGCATGAAAACCGGTAATTCGCAAAAAGGTAAGGTAATTTCTACTGAAACAAGAGCTAATATGAGCTCAGCTAAGAAAGGCAAAACTCATCCTGCAACATACGGAATGAGAGGTAAATCTCATTCCCCTGAAACAAAAGAGAAAATGCGGTTAGCTTGGCTCAAACGCAAAGGTTTAGCAGAGTAGCAAGCTCCCTGTTTCAACTTGTGCATACTAGCAACCAACACAGCAGGTGTCAACCGTTTTAGTGAGTGTTGAGCGTTGCTCCAAGTTCGCGTGTCAGT